>Ga0209367_1007272_pt1 | contig 15271 bp, 6 predicted proteins | sample WorMetLIZISLAND2_FD_187412 | JGI IMG/M metagenome (GOLD analysis project Ga0209367, IMG submission 187412) | Marine gutless worms symbiont microbial communities from Max Planck institute for Marine Microbiology, Germany - Olavius geniculatus... ... | reverse complement strand
CTGTTTGCACCTACCCCCTATTTTCAGGCCCGCGCTATCCGACGGTGTCATAAATTTTTCCCCTGCCAACACCCGTTGCCATGACAACGAATTTTGGGACAAAATTGGCTATAACTCGGCCCCTGTAAAAGATAATTGCGCACTGTTTGCACCTACCCCTATATTTTCAGGGCCGGGCTATCTGATGTTGTCATTTAAATTTTTCTCGTGGCGACCCTCGTTGCCACGGCAATGAAATTTGGGACAAAATTGGCTATAGCTCGGCTTATGTAAGAAATATCTGCAAAAATTTTTGTGTCTATAGGGGAGTTTTCAAGGATAGGCCATCGAATGATGCCACGCGAATTTTTCCCCGAGTGACCCTCGTTGCCATGGCAACAAAATATGGGACATAATGGGTTAAAACTCGGCTTACGTAAGAGATATATCGAAGATCTTCGCATCAGATGGGGTGTTTTCAAGATCGGTTTATTTTGGTATGGGCAGTGCACAATTACTTAAAAGCGCACATATGCACCCCTGCAAAAATCAAACGTTAAGTATACGAAAAACTGTTATTATCTAGCAACAAAAAACATTTCCACATTTTCTAACATTGCTATAATTAACTAATCCAGATTACTTCCAACGGCAATAAAACTGCAAATATTTATGTAAAAAAAACTGTTCAGTTTATATACAGTGTAAGGGTGACATCGTGGTTGTAGATATAAAACAGCACAAATCACAATTTTAAAATTCAAACATCACCATTACACAATGTCAGAAGAACTTAGAATTATGCGCCTACTTTTGCGTGTACAGCTGTTACCGCATAAGCTAACCTGATAATGTAGAATTTGCAAATAATTAATAACACAGCAGACTTGTTGTGTTTCATATTTCAGGTTTTCTGGCTCTATGAAATCAGTTTTTAACTTTTTTTACTATAGACACCCACCAGCGCTTGCCGTCCATCGTAGGCATACGATCTTAATTTTACAAGCTAGGCTACGTCGAGTTGGCAAACTTAAGCCAGCGACGAATAGTCCAAACAGAAAATTACCCATCAATATGACCGCATTTATGGAGACGATTTTAAAAACTCTCGCACCTAAATTATCCGGAATCAGTTGCTGATGCCAAATCTGAAACAAAGTAACGATAAGACGCGCTGGGTTACATCGTTGTGAAGTGCAAACTGAGACTTGTTGTGGTTTCCAGGAAACAGCACCATACTCGGCGGCGGAGGTTTGAGAACTTCAATCGCTTTAAGTTCAAGTGATGGAATTGTAAGAACAGCCGGCGCCTACAAGCAGTAATAAAATTCTGACAATAAACTTATTTTAAAAAAGACAATCAGTCAGTCTACAATTCAGAGTTGATAGCAGACTTACAATCCAGGTGTTTGAAGCTGGCTTCAGCAATGTCGTCTGGGTGGATCAACTCATACCAAGACTTGCCGTAGATCGCGCCACTTTCAAAACCAAAATGATGCGCCCCACTGTCAGCACGACAGACAACACACGAAAAATGTCACCACGCGAAATAGTGTGCAGACTATTTATTTACATAAATTTGAAATCGCTCAAAGTGAGTCGCGACAGTAGAGCACATCACGTCAAACAAACTGTAGTCCCAACAGATGCTTTTTTGGCTAAGAGACAACGCAAGTTTTCATGTTTATCTTTGTTCTTCTTGTTATTATTAGCATACCAGTATCACTATTGCAGGTTAACTCAGCCTCCTATCCCTCCAGGATAACAGCCTGCCTGGTTGGAGTGAAGGTAAAGCGTGTTCACGGTTTACCTGTGTAACAAACACAGTGATTCCATACGGAAAGTGACGCTAGGTAACTCTGAGGTGGGTTCCCATAAAGAGCTATGCACTCAGCTTCAACGTTAACCTTTTATTACTGTTGTTACTACTGATATTGTTATTATTATTATTATTGTTGTTGTTGTTATTATTGTTCACCCACTAAGACAAAACCACATCAACATCATCAGTGCCATTATTATCACTGAGATTAACAACAAAGAACGCTAGTATTAGTCCATATTATTAGTCTATACGAAGACAAAACTGACTTGTCGTCGAGGCTGATAAACTTCATGTCGGTGTGATGCTGGCTGTGGAAGATGGTTGTGTCCCAGGCGACGGCCGCTCCGTCCAACAGTGACGACGACATGACGTCAGCGGCACTCAGACTCGGCGTGCAGACCACCACGTACGCGGTGCCGCAGTCCGCTGCCGCAGTCGGGCGCCACATCGAACCCGTGGCCGTGCCAGTCAATGACGCTGTGAGGTAGCCCGGCAGAGCGGACGAGATGTCTGAAGTCTGCAGTCGTCTGCCACGCACCTGCATCGTCTACAACGTCACCCACCCGCACATGTAACGGCTGACTATCTGCTCATATCGCTCTCGCTCTTGGTTTTCATCATCATCATCATTTTATTTCGTTCACAAGGTCACAAGTAATGAACAGGAACGGCAAGGTTGAGACAAAACTGACAACCGCCCGCAAGCCTAAATAATAAAAAGAACACAAGCAAAAGTAAAAAAAAGTTCAGAATGACTTTTTAGTCTTGGTTTACAACTCTGTGGTCTTGTTCTTAATCTTCTGACCTTACATTCTCAATGTGGCAGACTGGAAACTTGTAGGACAAAGGATTTAGGATCCTCTTCTGTTTTCTGGCGCTATTTGCAAAATATAGGCCAATTATGCAACGCATTATTTATTATTCTTTCTTATTACATAGTTTTTGTTATTAACAGTTGGCACGGTCATTCTCGGTCTTGATCGTCTTGAATGTCTTTGTCTCGAACTGAGTCACGATCTCGAGTTCTCAATCAAGCTTATTACGATCGATAAAATCAAAACGTTGGCCGAATTATTTAGGCCCACATAGCGCCAATATGCCGCAGTGCACGGTAAATAATCTAAGAAATTTGCCAAAATTCTACGAAAAAAAAATCCGGATTACGGCCTTGATTTGGGTCTTTTATTTTTTTCACAATTCACATTGATATAATTATGACAAAGCGGCAAGTACACTGACCCTGGTTCGTTCGAAGCCGGTTCTGATTGGTGACGGCGCGTAGCGCGCGCTTCTGCCTGCCGTGTTCATGTGACATACGAACGAAATGACGTCACTGCCGAGCTGCTGCTGCTGAAGTGATGAAGATGGGGAAGAATGAATCAAATTCTCCGCAGAGTCCGCAGCCGGACATGGGTTGAGTACATCACGCACCATGGCGTAATCTTTCACATCAATCAACTCATACAGAGTCTCCGTCTGCGTTATTATGTCCACCTGCTTGCAGACAACAATCCGTGTTTTCGAATAAACACACACCTTAAAATATAAATTAACTAATATGGGCCGTAATTTGATGGACTTATTTTGCTTATTACGCAAGAATTCATACATTTCAGTGACTTGGCACAGATTCTAACTCAACCCAAACAACGGCTTGGTAGTGTAATGATTAGGAAATTGGACTTGAGATCGAGAGGTCGTTGGTTCGACTCCTGGTCGCGTCGCTAACAAGTGTTTAATACTTGGATGGGTGACTGTCTGCGGCGGACTGGTAAACTATCTTGGTATATGACCAAAACTAAGATCAACTCGGCCTTCTATCCCTCCGGGGTAGGTAAAATCAAGTACCGGCCTGTCTGGCTGCAGTTATGGCAGGGCGCGTTCACATGTGTCGGGTGGCAGGTAAACACTGTGTGATCTCATATGGCAGGTGACACTCCGTAGCTTTAGGACGGGTTTTTCACGAAGAGCTATATACCAGTTAACCATAGGGCTTACCCATAATAGCTGACAAGAAACATAAACCAGGTAGAGAAACAAAACAAACACGAACTGAAAGTAAACTAGCAGCTGCTGTAGCACATTACACATAACACACAGTAGCAGAAAAATGGGGAAAAAAACCCGGCTTGTTTGCAAGGCATGCTGAAGCATTGCAGTGACAAAACAATAACATCAATGGAGGCTGTTCAATAACGGTGGACGTGCAGTGCACATTTGTAATGAGTCAGTCTGACCGGTAGGCTAGTCACACGCACACACAGCAGCTGACGATTAGTCAGTGATGATAACTGCAGTAATTATATGCCAGCAGCTACAGCAATAATGTACAACCGGGTTGGTAATACAGTCGTTGGCGTCCACACTGCAGTGAGCGTGTGTTTCGGTTAAGCGTGACATATTAACAAGCAGGTACAACGTCAATCATAGGTCTAGATATAGAGGAGCTTCTCCTGCGTCCAGAAGTGTCGATGATGATGTCAGTGATAATGATGAAATGTGTAACTGACACTTACATCCGAACAGTGATCTGTCGATCAGTCCATCAATTAGACTTCCAAAGTGGCAGGGGGAAATGGGGTCCACTGCAGTCATAGGCGGCATCAGATAAGCCTATGGAGCCGAAAAGATGCGCGGAGTTGTGATTTTCGAAATGACAAAGTTTCAGCATTCAAGACGACGGCGCAAAACGGTGCCAATTCTAGGACCAATTCAGCAGCAACTGTTGTGGCAGTCCATAAGAAGTCAAAGTAGTCGAGTAGAGCCTATTGGCTCAACTTGATTTATCGTTTGGTCGTACAGTCACATCCTGCTTGTTGGTTACCGATCGATCTGTTAACAGTTAGGCCTACTGTGTCCGCTCTACAGTAGGCCTAACTATAAAATAGGATTACGTCGAGATCTTACATAGGCCTACAAAGGCCTAATAACAGACTCATCATCGACAACCGTGGGCTCAACACCCGTTGGTACGTTGGCCATTGTTACTATCGCTGCCCACCGCTGCCTATCTAGGGCAGCGTGGCTTAACTCCTGCAGGGTTGCCCCACACCACTGCTCAATATCATCTGACCATTCTCGGTGAGGTGAGGTTATAACAGACTGGTAGAGTTTAAAACACCGGCTTGACTGCTGCATATAGAGGGCCTACAGGATGGACGATACATCTAGGTTTATACATTATAGATTGCCGGATGTGTCATGCAGATGACAGGCAATACCACGCAGAGCGTTTCGACACAAGTTTCCATGTTTATGCCTCAAATTGTCTCGTTTCTACCCTCCCCCAAATATTCTCGCTTTCGGCCTCGATTTTTGGTCCTCAGCACCAGGGAAGTCGAGAGCCACAGCGGGGCCCGGGGACAACATTCTCGCGGGGCCCGTCTGGAGAGAAAATTTTTGAATTTTGCTTTTTAGTATGGCGCATTCTGGTGTACTTTATATTTTTGAGCGACGGCGGGCCCGCAAATGTCGTGGGACCCGGGATAACATACTCCCCCTTTACCATCTCCCCTCTCGACGGCTCGACGAGCCTGCTCATCACCCTGAGACATTTTACTGCCAGTCAGCATCTCTATCACCTGTCGCATCAGATTCAATTTCTTGACCTTGGCGCTTTGTGAAGTTATTTACTTACTTACTTACCGGAAGAGAGGAGAGCGAATAACCATCAGAGAGATGGTGAGCCATCTAGGGCGAGGCGCCAATCGAGGGGCTGACGACTTCGTCACGCGGTAACGCGTAGGGTGTTAACGCGCCCAGTCATAGGCCTACACTTGCACAGTATTGGTGATTCATCAAAGTACAAACTGTATACTACAGAGACGCGTGCTGCCGATAGAAATTACCCATATATAGGCGGTCTATATACGGTGCGACTGTCAATCATAGGACCGACAATGAGTCACTAGGCACCAGGGTTCACTGGGGCGTGAATACGGGCCACGATGAGTCACCGATCACCACCCGACCTCGCCACAACCTGGGTGAGATCAGAGAACAGTAACGTTGTTTAACAACACGATGTGTCATCCGCACGAGATGGGTTACCGGTATTCATCCAATCACTCATCAATCAATTAAAGTTAAGCTACTGCAAAGTTAAACAGTAGGTTCATATCACGATGTCCGAGTAAGCCCTATGGTTTTTGAAAAGCCAGATTTTCAGCTATTGAAAGAAGATTCAGTGATTGTGACGCCCCATCTCCAGCAGATATAATTCACATTCAATACACACTGGTGAGCAAAAGAATATCCACGGACGAAGAGATGAAACTGTAGATAATATGAAATACATAAATCCCATGTAAAAATTTTTAAAAAGTATTTATCCAGACCGACAATTAACAATATCGTCAATGAATCGACAGAAAGCGGCAGACAGAGAGCGGCAGAACACGCCCTGTATGATTGACTCATGGCTTATAAGTCCTAGTAAGCGTGTTCAATTAAGTCGCCGTCATGTCTCACTAAATGATGGGCGGACTGCGAGCCGGTATTCTCAACAGATTTTTGTGTCTATATACAAAGTATTCAGTTTTTTCCATTTTATGTCACGCCGTCCTGACTGCGTGGTTACGAGCTACAGCAAGTCACGACCCACGAGGCCATGATGATACATCATACACGACGTGACGACGAAAGGGTTATTTGCTTATTTTCCCCAAATTCATTGTACCAGTAAAACTCGCGGCGTCGAGCAACACGCGTGGGAGCACATAGGCCTACACCATCGCCGGGCTGATCGGGGCAGGCAGGGTCTATAGTCACGTCCAACTTCTGGGACTGTGAGACTATAGCAACGTACTGAAACCTGTCAACCTCTGGCGTCAACCTGAAGCAACTGCTGTGAATAGCACCACTAAAATAATGAATTTCTTTAATAATTAGATTCATAATGTGGATTCTAGTTTGAAAGCGTCAAAATTTGTCCTGCGCATAAACCTAACTGGATAAGAGAAGCCAGAAAAAAATAGATAAGCGGAGAAAATGAGAAATAGATAAGGAAAAGAAAAAGGAAAGTGGTTGGTCACCTCCAACTTTCAGAAAGTGGTTGCGCTCGTGTCACTAAACACAGCTAGGCCTAAACCGAGAACTAAAGAGAGAGAGAGAGAGACAGACAGACAGACATCAAGACACACAGACAAACATACCGCGTTGTTTCCGAGATAGTCACCGACGTTGTCGGAGATGTACAAAATCCTGCCGTCCTGACCAAATATCATAATAAACCCGGGAACCGCCTAAACACGATCGCACAGTTCCAGCGACCAATCAATTAACGTATTGGAGATAAGTGATAGGCCTAATAACATTATTAATTCACTCGCTCGTCTTTTTGTGCCTCCGTCCGTCTCTGACCGGTAGCGGCGGCGGCGGGCGCGTTGTGTTTTCGCGTTGTCCGTCCGTGCATCAGTGTGTCCGTGAGTTACTCCCAAAAAAATTTCAAGAAGATATTTCAGAAACTAATGGAGAAAATTTCACCAAACGTTTGGCAAATGAGGTAAAAATAAGTTGATTAGACAATGACGGCTAAGGGTTATAGTCGCTATAGCTTTATGATCCCATACGATTAGACAAATTCTGATGAGGCAAAACGTGTAAATAGCATACCGATGTTGGATGAACTGAAAATTTTTTTACGTTATCAGTATAAGTCAAGATCAAAGCAAGGTAAAACTTGTAGAGGCACATCCATATCGACGCTTAAGCGTCGAAGTATTGTGTCTGTTTTTCTCTGTTTTATACATTTTGATAGTTGTTGTTCCTGCATTAAGAAGTCGCAGACAAAACCTTATCAGTCGTCATGATAACCAGGTAAATGATGACAATGTCTTAGGCCTACCTGTAAAAAGTCGAAATGATCGCTCCAGGTTGTCATGCGGTCATCGTTCAATTCGACAGCCTCTGCAGTAAACGCATCACGCATTTACTTTAGCATATACAACACAAAGTATAGTAGGAAATTAAAAATATTATCTTCTGCTATATAGGGCCTATTACGACAAAAATTATCACCGACGACACCGTACGACACGACAATGTTAGCAAAACTGCCAGCAAGCGCAGAAAAATTGATCTCAGCTGGCTGACTTTATTCTCTGCATTCTTCACGCTTCTTAGTCGAAAACGTACGAAAAGGTGTGCAAAATGGCATAAACGTTTCCCAGGATATGAGTGACGAGCTTGTCAATGAACATTTTAGCTTAAATGCTCATGCAAAGTCAAGGTCATTCAACGACAAAAACTTTGATAGGCTAAACTGACACGTCTGGCGTAATCAAAGCTTGTGAGATGACACTTTATTTGCTGAGGCGCTCCCGCACTGAGTTCTTCTTAGCTCACGCTGAATCTTTGGCTTTCACTGGGCCTACTAATTCTTGATAGGGTTTACACCATAACGAAAAGAAGTTTAAAAACGGCGTTTCCGCCGATGTATAAGTTGGAACGCCGTTTTCAAACAGTTTTCAATTCAACTGCAGAATTTAATCATGGATGGCACATTATACACCTAGTCTAGCCTCAGAGTGATTTACTGAGCGAATGACTATTTCTGGCATCGTAAGCCTATTAATTATATCCAACCACTGCTGGGAAATCAATAATTAGCACTGAGACAGAGTTGTACGGAAGCCAAGCATGGCTCGACTGTGTGCCAGCATGATCATCAAACGCGCCACGACAAGGTTACATCTGATGTCAAGAAACTGCAGTCGTCGATTCGTTCAAAGGCTTATGTGCCTCGCGCAAGTCGTTCCGACCTGTCCCGATATGCCCAAATTCCACTAGTTTAATTTTGTCGCGGACTTGTCGAACAGAACGTCGTACAACATCTGGACATGTTAAGAATGTTGCGGATATGTTGTACTAGCCTACATCCACAACAAATGGCAAAAAGATGGTGATTTCTCTGTGGTCTTATTAATAGCCAATTACATCAATTGTGCAATTTGTGTGCGTGTTTGTTTTTTTTAATGATGGGCAACTGTTACTGTCGTGGTTGCACCACGCCTGTCCAGCTGTAACGTTACCAATAGCAGCCAAACGTGTAAAAGCGCGTACAGAACGACGTAACTGAACTGAACTTAACTGACACGGTTTAGTTTTTGACGAGCTGACCAATAATCAAGCAGGGCGAGCCCAATGGTCATTGGTTGACGCGTACGTGAGCGTAGTCACGCAGGCCACCGACGCCGTTAGACGGTGCTTACCGTAATGCATTACTGCTTGCCCATTGGTCATTTTGTCAAAAACTAGACCATGTCATTTCAGTTTGTTTCAGGACAGTGCTTAAGAATTTACTTACTTAAATAACCAGAATGGAGTTTGGACTATAATAGCCATATCGCCGCTCCTCCTGTGATATGATATACGGGGCGCCGTCATTCGTCTATGAACTGGTTGGCGCGCTTGTTACGCCCGAGTGCGTCGATCTCTGCTTGTGACGTCACGTGTTTACGTGGGACTGCTGCCAACTTTACATTGGTCTTCCTACGTCGCCCAGGCCTCGAAGGGACGACGATCCCCCGGCACATACATAACCCCGCCACTGAGTCAAAACCCTTTCTACCGACGATGTAGAATAAAGCCATCTATGAGTTGTAGCCTGCGGCGTTCTGTCCCCGCTGTTTTGTAACAACGGTAATGATAAACTAACTTCGTGACGTATAGTTCGGAAAACTACAAGGTCACGTTACGGTTTGATATAGAAATACCAGCTGCTATACAGCGTGCTACCGTGGGGGTTATGTTAGGGAGGTGGTGGGGGGCTTGTGTCCAGACACCACCCCATAGGCCTCTATACGGTGCTACTTCTCTCTCGGTTCTCGTCAACTTTAACTGCTCTGTGCAACGGAGCGAGACTCGCTGTGGCGCTGTCGTCGCAATCTCTCTCTCACGGCCTACACACAGCGAGGCGCCTACTCATCGCCGACACCTGTAGTGTGTGTCACCTGTACCGTGCGTCGATGTCGCCAGTTTCCAGCCTAGACGCCATGACGATCCCTCAATCACTGATGACAGTGCAGTTCTTAGTTACGTCACGTAGGCTACACACAACACCCTCGCGACTGACCGCGCCTTAATTCCCTATCGCCTCGAGCCGTGCCACGCGCTTACGAATGTATTCTTACTCTGTACATCTTCCGGAAAATGTTATCTGTTTCGATTTTTATCTTCTACTGTTGTTGCACTTACGACGTTCTTGCATAATGGCGGTACAATAAATTTTATACATGAATATATAATATAATGTGTCAACGATAAACAACTGCCGATATTTTGAAGTCGTTAATCAACCGCGGAAAACACGAGAAAATTGTTCCAAGATTCCGAAACAAAGACGTCAGAGTACTTCGAATGTACATCTTCTCGGACTGAGTAACTGATAACGCGAATACACTTATTTTAAAAGACACTGAACGCGAAACTAAAAAATAGCTTCAGTAATCGGCTAAAAATTTTAGAAACAAGAAGATAGACTACTTTATGAATGGACCCGCCAAGCCTTACTGCTCCACTAAATCCAGAGTTTCTTTCGATTTCGCTGTGGCCGCAGGACATAGAATAAGACAAAAAAAGTTATACCACCCCAGGCCATCTAAATCTAGGTCAGCGACAAAATAAAGTTTAAAATAAACTGCACCAGAATTGCAATAATATCATTCATGTAAACGTTTTTTTTACATTTTTATATAAACGCATTTTAAAGTGTTTTAAAAATTTCTTTCTAGGGTTTTAGTAAACTTTCAATAAATGCCGAACGGCTAAATTTTTATTAAGATTTTTTTTACATAGGTGTGAAAACAGATAATAAATAATATAAACTAGCTGTAGCCTGAACTTCTCTAAAGCAAAAGATTTAGTCAGCATTCCCGTGAAAATAGCCTCACTTTTTGCATTTACAAACGTAGTCTGATCTAATTTGCAAGTTTCCCAGAAAGTGTGTTGGTGAAAGAATATGTGATGCAGTTAAAACTCAGTAGTTTACGTTTCATCTTGTTTTATTATAAAAACTGTCGAGGTAACAAAATTATTATCGTCATCACTAATTATTTATTTTAGGTACCTTATAATTTGAACAATTTTAACACTTGCTATTAATTATTCACAGTTTAAATGTGCTCATTTTTTTCAAAACATTTTCATGATTCTTACTAAACCCTTGAACAGCGTTCAATGTTCATCTTTACTTAATCTAACAATTGTGAGGAAAGTACGATTTCTTCACATAAAACAAAACTGTTTTACATCTGCAGAGGAAAAACTACGTCAATGTAAATGATACGTATTATGATACGTAAATAAACAAGAACTGCAAATACAGCGCATCTAACAAAAAAAGAAACTCACTACAGAAAGAGTGCCACTTTTTACCAGCTTTCAACCCTGCAGTATTTATTGTAATTTCGTTCTACGTTTTTAATGAATGAATGAACGACTGATTGCGATAGGCTACTGACTGTTGAAGAGGTTAGTTGTGGCGATGAAAGATCGTGCCAGTGCCATGACTTGCAGCTGTGACAGGCGACTGCGCGCTGCTTCAGACACGGGCAGCAGTTCACGGATCTGTGAGACGTGCTCGTTTATTGCATCACGACGCTGCTTTGACGCGCCCTTCGTTGATCTGCAGCGCCGAAAACGACCACAAAATAAGCAGTATTGGACAGTCGGCAACCAGAGTTATAATATGATCGAATGTAGTCCACGCAGATAAACAAGAAGCCCAGCTATCGCTAGAATAGCAGACCGTACTGATTATCAGTCACCTTTGAGATTATCCAAGGTCAATAACTTTCATTTCATCCGAAAGGACGTATGCCACTTCCTAATTAGTGATTAATAGTAACCTTTGCCATATTTCTCGTTGTTTCCGAGATATGGCCAGTTTTCTGTTGAAAAGCGCACATTTTTCCTACCCTCTTTTATTCAACCCCGAATTTAAAAATGTTCCCCTTAAACTGCATCCCCAAAATTTTGTAGGCAGAGAGCCTCGACTGAGGGCTAATTACTCGTGTAAAAATTTTAACGTACGACCGAACGCTTAGTTACAATACATCCGTTACAAACAGACAGACAGACAAATAGACAGACAGACAGACGACAACTCGTACTTCGGGGTCAGCTAAAAATTAAAAACTGTTATAAAAAAACACAGAATATCCCGCCTATGTCTCGACAGCTATACTTTTAATAAAAACCTGATCATCAAAAAACAAAGCCTATCGCGGTACGAAAAAATTTCGTTTATAGGCTTAATGTACGACGTTTCAGCCAGCTGGTTCTTTACATCCCGAGCCATTAAAGTTAAACAAATAGATCTAAACAATCTACCGAAACTGGTCAAAGGTTCGCTAAGACTTATAGTCTTAATTGGCGATTGCGTTCAAAGCGACAAAAATGACAAGAACTGAAATGAAATGATATAGTTCTGCTGTTGAAGTGCGCGCTGCGGTTTTCAGTCCATTTCATTTAATTTCACTTCTGTGCTTTGAACACCCCTTTAGACTAGTCTTAGACCGAAGTTCGACTTACTTGGCTGGGAACTTCCGATCTTTGGTCAACGACTTTAAAATAATATAATAAATATAAAACGTAAACTGACCTCTGAGTCATGTTACCGAATTCTTCTTGTTGTAATACGTTGTTTGGTAGCAAAATATCAAACGAAAATCGACTTGAAGACGCCCGCGACTCAAGCCGACAAATACGCAGTAATAAATAAATAAGACGTAAAAGTACAGTTCAGTGAATTGTCTGCTTGCAGTAACACGTTGACCAGTCCAGCTGGTATAAGCAAATAGAAAAGTTAAAATTAAATACAAACACTTTATAAATAATCTCCGGTTAGGCCAGCTAACGGAGTAGAAAAGCTGACTACAATCGCATCGACAAAATCCTGTCCGACACACTGGTAGACCAGCTACCAGCGACACTCGCGTCTAAACTGCTGCTTCAACTACAGCCCGACCTCGCCCAGTCTGAGTGCGTGTGACGTCATCAGCTTGCTCGCTCGCTATTGGTCGGCGGTGACGTCACCAGCAGGTGCGACTAGAGCGGCGCAGAACTTAAAATGTTGATCCGCCAACGAGATGAGAGAAGTGGACCACAGGCGGAGTTTTCGTCCAGCGCAACGCACGCAACGTACGAAACGCTACGGACGTAATGCAACTAATGTACGTAGCTGAAGCAGCGATTGCTTCTACTTTTGTGTTTCGACCATTGTGACAGCTGCGTTTGTTGCAAGCTTATCTTAATTGCGTTTATTAAGGTCGGTCGTCCATAAATGACGTCACTCAATTTGAAAAAATTAACCTCCTTTCCCTTCGTCACATTTCGTCACACTGCTCTGGATCCCCCTTTCAAATATGACGTCACAAACGTCTACCTTTCCTACTCTGCAGCCTGTAGTGCAGTTTACGGAGATGAGTTTCAGCGTATCTAAATTATGATATTATAAAGATTGTATCTGTTATCAAAATTGTCTTCTGTCAACTTAATGCAAAATATCGTGTAAAATTAAGCACCATGTTCCGAAATGTTTCTAGGTCTAGTCGTTCTGACACATACGGGTTGACGACGTGAATTTGTCTGTCCATTGTGCCGTTTCGCAGATGTGATGTGTATGTCGTCATAATACCTTCAACCCCCTCCCTACGTTACACGTCGTCGCAAAATGTGAATCCCTCTCCCCTCTTCGGAGCGTGAGATCATTTATGGATTGCGTTTGTTACGTTATCGTCAACAGATGTTTTATGAAGCCAAATGTCATTGATACTGCTAAAAGTCTAAGACTACTCTGATCTTTGATTCGCTCCGTGATAGGCCTATTATTAAAAAAGCGAAAAATAAGGCTTAGGCCTATGCGCTTAATATTTTGGCCGGTCTTCCCGAAATGTTCAATACGTTTTCTTGGTTTATATGTACACAGTCGCTACATGGATGTGTTCTCAAAGGCAAACCAGGCCGTGCCCCATCAGGAGCATAGGCGGGGTGCTCATCTCTTATGTACGTTGGCCGTTGAGTCCGTGACGCATAGCCAGTGCGACACCAGACCTACGGTTACCTTCCCAGCCTCAGAGCGTCACTGCTGTCTGATCGGTACCAAAACTGCTTGGTGAACAGAGGCACACGTGTGTGAACAACTTGCCCAAGGTTGTTACCTGGCAGTGCCCCAACTAGGAGTCGATCTTGGAACCTTTCTGTCACCAGTTTCGCTCGTTACTGTTAGACCACCAAGCCGCACACAGTAGCAGATTAGCCTGCTGTAATTAGTTGTGTGCATTTTTAGCAGTTTTAAAAAAGAAATAAATGTATTCTTTATTTGTTTTCACATGCATATAAACTAAACAGTTTTTTTACATAAATCAAGAGCATAGGCGGGGTGTTACATGGCAGTGCCCCCGACTCGGAGTCGAACCTGCAACCTCAGGGTTACAAGTTCGGCACGTTGCCGTTACATTATCAAGCCACACTCTGTTCTAGTAGGCTACAAATCTAGTTGTTTTTTAATTTTTTGTTTGTTATGGCAAATAAAGATTTTCCTAATCGCTTAAAACTTCTTATCCTGCAGAAAGCAAATTAGCCAAAAATATTAATCAGGAGTATCTAGTTTAATTTTAAAATTTAACCAATATGTTTTTATTTTATTTGCCTTTTGTCTTGAGCAGAGCCCGCAAAAGGCCCCGCACCTCCCGGCCGGGGCCTCACGTATGCTTAGGGGCCACATGCTATGTATGAAAAAAATTTCTATAGTTTTTAATAAATATATTCAAAATATAAAATAAGTAACTAAATAGCAGTCGCAGCCCGCAGGTACCTCCGCTAAGGCAATGCTATTCGTCAGGTGGCGTCACCATCTTCGGTTTTGCAGCGGTTCCGCTTATGCCCCCTTTAACGCAATGGTAACGAAAATTTCAAAGTGATCCAGAATTCAGGATTCCTGCCGGATCACTCCCCCCCCGAACTTTAATTACTTGTAGCTTATGCCATGCCCGACATACCGTCAAAATTTCAGAAAGATCCGTCCATAACTTTTTGAGTTATCTTGTACACACACACACAGACAGACAAACAAAAACCAGCAAAAACATAACCTCCTTGGCGGAGGTAAACATGTAGAAAGTTTACCCAAAATTGACAAGTTAATTACTTTTCATTAATGTACAGTAATCTATAACGTACTGCAGACCAGAGGGTAAGGTCTAAAGGTGCGTTCTCACTGCGCGCGTTAACGCGCCGTACGTACGCCGCGTAACGCGCGTTACGCGGCGTACGACGCGTTGACACATAATTATGCAAAAGTCCCACATACTCGCGTACTAGGCTGTATGCAAATTAAGTTACGTTGGAGAGCGGAAAGGCGCAAAACTGCAAAAATCGAAAAGTATAAGCACGAACTATTGTATTAGCTTAGACATTTAATCTGTTCTCAGTAGCCAGATATAAATGTCTAAGCTAATGCATAATG
>Ga0209367_1007271_pt1 | contig 15273 bp, 12 predicted proteins | sample WorMetLIZISLAND2_FD_187412 | JGI IMG/M metagenome (GOLD analysis project Ga0209367, IMG submission 187412) | Marine gutless worms symbiont microbial communities from Max Planck institute for Marine Microbiology, Germany - Olavius geniculatus... ... | reverse complement strand
AATATCGTAAGCCCGTAACACACTACGATATTGAGTACCTTTTGACGATTTTCTCAGCTAATCATTATTATTATTAGGCACAGTTTGTTGGAGTTATTTCAAAACGTAATAGGGGTCCGGTTTTTTTGAGACACAGTGTAGTTAGCTCGCTGCAGGCGCGGTTTGTGGTCGGGAGATAGGACCTTATACTTCAGCCTGCAGGTCTGATTGATGGACGACCGCCGTCTTTCCGATTAACCTCCAATTCTCCTCTTCCCCAGTACTTCCTCTCTCCCTCCAGACCGCCTTTCCTTATTCCAAATTTGTCTCCACATGGGCTGTTTGACGGAAGAGCGTATATAGATAGATGGTATGCATATAGGGTTCTATGGCTTGTTCTTATCTGAGCCTGTAAACGTGAGAGGTAGGGAGAGTGAAGATGAATTGAGAGTTGTGTTGACGTCATTTTGATTGATCTCCTGTTTTCGGCCTTCGCATCTGCATTTCAGTTACGTCATCACTTTCACGTCTTTGGGCGTTGACTATGTGCTATGGCAATAAAATATTTCTTGAATATATCAAAGTTCGTGTTAATTTAGCTATCTTGTGGTGGCTGAAAATATGTTGGACCGTTTCTGAGAGAGAGTGTATACATAGTTAGCCTGTTTGGTTGATTCCAATCACCAGTAGTTACTGATGTCAGGCGACTGACGCGATGACGTTGACGCCGCCGTTGCTGAAGTTGACAAGCTGGTTATGGAATTCGCGGATGTGAAGACAAGGGAAATTGCTTCAGTGGGAACAATGTAGAGACATGGGGACCAGAAACTGGACGGAAACACTGTGGATCATTGTCATTTTCTGCGAGTTTCGATTTTGCTGTGAACCCATTTACGGCAAGCCATTAGTTCCTAACTTTCTGAGTGCTGAGGGCTATCGTAATCGTAGGCCTATAAACTCTGTAAAAAAGTGTAAATGTTAATAGTGCTCTATTTACAGCAATAAGACTGTTAGCGAACTGCAATGTTCAAAGTTGCGGAAACAGGTAAGTCTTAAGACTTTTTGCGAAAAGCCGGAGCACATCAAAGTTTATGACGTGGTGAGAAGAAATACGGTTCTAGATACTTGGACCGCAAACGAAAAAATCGTATAAATGGTCTAAATGCTTGTCCATCAGGTTCTTACTGTTAATGCGATAATCTTTTTATGCATAGGTTAAACAATAGTGAATATGCACGCCGAAAACCAAATGATTTGTGCTTGAAAGCTGATTTACTTATTTAAACTTAGATCCTCGCTGGAACACTGGGCAACAATCTCCAGTCTTTGCGGTCTCCCAGCTTGTAGACCATTCTGCATCTTCCCGCTTTATCGCATAAAATAATTTAAGATGTTTTCACGTTTCCAGCAGTTCTGGACCGGGATTACGGCTACGACGTTGATTGGACATTCAATTTTCGCGCTTGTCACGTGACATGATGGCATGCCGCATGCGTGCGTGTGTGTGTGTGTGCGATGGTGTGACGGAATGCGAATTTTCTCTGATGCTTTTGCAAGTAACGTGGGTGGACGGGGTGCATCGGTAGGCGGAACAGCGTGGTTGTGATGTGGAATTTGTATTTGGCGTTGTTAATTTCAGTACAGATTAGACCAGGACTGCTTTAGCGTAATAGTAAACCACCGTGTTTTTTATTAGCAGACCGTACTTACGTAACGGTCGAGCTCGTGGCTTTGTGTTGGATTAAAAGAAAAAATGTGCGTTTTTCAACGAAAAACTGACCATATCTCGGAAACGGTAAAATAGGGCCAAAGTTGTTATTAATCACTAATAAGAAGTGGCATATTGGCTGTAAAATGACATAAAAATTATTAAATATGGATGACTTTCAAGGTCAGTACGCGCTATTGTGGCTAAACGGTGCGAGATGGGGCCAAGGTTGCTATTGATCACTAAATAGGAAATCGCATACGCTCTTTCAAATAAAATGAAAATCATCGACCTTAGATGACTTTGAAGGTCACTGACAACCAGTATAGGCCTACGTTCGGCTATCCTAGCGACAGCTGGGTTTTTTGTTTGTTTTAACCGTATAATCGCGCTTACAACGTCTGCACGCAGCGTGCCTCACTCACGCATGAGCGAGGGTGAGTGAGTAGTTTCTTAACGGCGCATCAGCACAAAATGAACGGTACGATTGTGAGTAGCCTACGTTAGTAAGTGCGTAGCTAAGTATGCGTAATTTATACGTAATTCATATAGCGCGTTTTTAACTGTAAAATAACCTCGAACACGCTCGGTGTGCTTGTAAAAAAGTAGAAAATGTTTGAGATGGCGTCTGAAGGGGCGTATAATGCGAACGAAATGATCTGAAATATACTGAACTGAAAGCTTTGTTCAGTTCAGTTTAGTCTCTAATCTGTGTTGCAATTTTCTATAACGAGATCATTTCAGTTAAGTTCATTCGCACTGTACACGGCTTCAAAGTGATCAGACAGAGTGGGAGGGTATCGAGATAGAAACACGCGTTCTATAGCACTACCTTGTGCTCGTGGATGTGCTGGTAGATTTCGTCTCAGACAACAAGGACCGGACTGAGTACAACAACGGACTGCAGTACAGCAGCGGACAAGACTCATATTCAGGACAGTGACGCAATGTCACGTGAACAACAACATCTACCAGACGATGAGAACGGACATCTGATCTACAGCGAAGGCACCGTCCTCAACGGTCGATGTAAGTTATAGCTATAGAAGCGATCGCAGATCTCAAACCTCTGCCGAGAATAGTACTGACATCTGGCGAGCCAGCGAACTTTATAGAGAGAACAACTTTGATGTTTATCTCAGCAATTAAGCCAGAGCCAGTTTGCACTGGTAGTCTGGTACCGTTTTCACGACTTTCCGCTGCTACAGTCGTGCGTCATAAAGCTACCGACGTGGTGGTCTGTGCGATCTGAGTGTGGTTCAAGTACGATACCGCACTGTCTGGAGTGGTATAGGCTCGTACTGCGTACTCGTTTAATCACTTCAGCATTGCACTATTTGATACATACTATATAAAACCCATAAATCGGGATTGATCTTTGTTTCCGTAGCCTTCAGCCAAATATCAGCTTTCACTGCTAGACCACGGATAATAATAATAATAACTAGAAAGCAGTCAGAGCCCGCACACCTCCGCCAAGGCAATGTTGTTCGCTAGGTGGCAGCACCATCTTCGGTTTTGCAGCGGTTTCCTTTATGCCCCATTGAAATCAATGATAACGAAAATTTCAAAGTGATCCAGAATCCAGGATTCTTTCCGGATCACCCTCATAATTGAATCACTGGTAGTTTGTGCCATTCCCGACATAACCTCAAAATTTCAGGAAGATCCGTTTATAACTTTTTGGGTTATCTTGCTAACACACAGACAAACAGACAGACAAACAAACAAACAAAGTCTGGCAAAAACATTACCTCTTTGGCGGAGGTAATACTAAGTGAACATTTATATAGCGCACTATCATTTCGAAAAAATCTAGTGCGCTTGGCGGTCGAGTATGAATACTGTAAGTTCATAGTGTCCGCTAAAAACGAAACTGCGACAGGTCCGGTGATGTCAGTGCTTGTGCAAACTGTTCAAACATCAGATGGTAAATCCGTTGACTGTTAAAGCTGACGTTCGCTGATGACGTTGTCGGTTGGCTTCCACGATCCATCGTTGCACAGAAGTCTTTTGCACGCTGGTCAGCAAGGCATGCCCTCACGGTCGAATGCGTACAATCGCAGACACGCGTACGCACGGCCACGGCAGCCTGGCCTAGAGACGCGCACGTCCAACATGCCGGCCAACACGTGTCAGCACAGAGCAAGACATCGTAACATGGCAAAACATCAAGTGTCGACGACGGACGAAACAAGGCGTCAAATCAGCAAACCAGAACAGCCAAACGGACTACCATATGTAGCACTTCAATACTGCAAAGTATCATGTCGCAGAACGCACTCATGCCGTAGCAAATCGCTAAAACATGCAGCACTTCTCAAACACGCCTCACGGATGCCGGGCCAGTGCATCGCGCGGTGTGCTCGGTTCGAGCTTTTGCAGTTAGGCCTATGAGCATCTTCTTTTAACATTTCTGGGTCATAATTTTGCTCGGACAACCTTATTTTCTCATTTGTTTTCGGTCAGTGTTTCACAAGTTTTTCTGATAAACTAGAGTTGGCAGATTAGACGATAACAATACGTCGTAAAATGCATTAAAACAAAATGTGCTTCTACCGCATCATCGTACGAGTTTCGATGCAGTGCTTTGCAGCAAGATTTGAGGTTTGACCCCAAGCAAAGTCGTATATACAAGTAATTAGTTCCGAATCGAATTATCTGCGACCAGTGACCTATCGCAGCTGCTGTTATAGGATGCTACTGCTGCTGCTGCTGCTGCCATGGCAACCAGTGACTCACGGCACGCTTAGTTGTTATGTGTGATTTCTACAGCAAAAGTTAGGCCTACTTCAACTTAAGCGCTCGGTTTACATTAATAGCAGAAAAACATTAGCTACAACGAGTGAAAATATACTGTTCCGTATATGGGATCCTTACCACGACAAGTGAAGTGGAGGGGAAATGTAACGTGGACCTCCGAACTACATCGTCATGCACGAAAAGCGAAGAAAGACGTGCTTAGCCCGTTTTAATAACTGCTGTTATCAGTTAAAACATAATACTAAGTTATGTTATTCGATTGTTTTTGTTTGTTTTATGCAATTATATTACAGCGAATAAAAAACTTTTTTAGATTGTTAAGCCGCCCGTTTTATCGGGCATCGTGTGGTTGGACGGTATATGTACAGTAGTTGTAACGGGCTGTGGTCGATAACGGGTGGCTGCTAGCGTACTGCTCTAGTAATCGAATAGCGTAGATTGGACGTATTGCCACAATGATGACGCTTGACGGCGACCCACCGTCTAGCGGCCGAAGTGGACCGAGCACGTCCGACGCTCTCTCGGTACACTCCGGTAATTAGCTTTGTCTTTTTTGTCCCTGTCTCATCGCAGTAAACCGAGAATCGTCGACGTCGTCCTACGAACTGAGCTTAAGATCGATGACATTGACGGACAGACGGCTTACTTGATTTCGATCTTTAGTGATGCGCCAGTCACCAAATCATTATCGAAAATGATACTGGTGACAGTTTGATTAATCGATAGTTTTTCAGCCAAAAAATTTTAAAAATTAAAAATTTTGCGTACAATAAATTCCAGCGCCGAAAAATACTACATCGCGACTATGTGGCGTAGGTGTCGGAGATCTTACGGTGCTGTTTTCATGCACAAATTTATATTTCGAGACGAGTTATGTCATCATTTGCTTCACAGTTTCGATTACAGTACTATACTTGCTTTCGTTATTGCAAACCGTAATAATTTTGTGTCGATATGTTGTTGAATGATTAGCCGCTTTGATATTTTGCTGTATTTTCAGTACCGTTATTAATAGCCAGTGCGCGACAGTCAAATAATTGTAGGCTCAACCTTATTAACTACTGGACGCAAAGCAGTTTTTTCCGAGCCGTTTTCGCCGCACTTAACCGTATTAAGCTTAATAGGGTGTTTACACGATCCAGCAAAAGTCCAGCAAACTTCCAGCAAATTTCCAGCAAACGTCGAGCAATTAACACGTGTATTTTGAATACATTTGCTGGAAGTTTGCTGGACGTTTGCTGGATCATGTAAACGGAGTATTAGGCTCGTGACTCATGAGGCCGATTATCGTGCAGCTTATTCCAGATACACCTGCCCGCCTATAACGACGGACACCCACGTTCATCAATTATTTGTTAAAATGATATATACCGAGGTGCAAGATCGCAAAACGTTCGATCCGTGTCAGTCTTCGGTTAAGTTATCCCGTCTGCTAAGCAGTCTTAAGCCGCAGTGGTTCGTGTCGAAGTCTTTCTGTGACTCTGAGATCGTAAACGCGCGTCTAAGAATCAACGGAATTTTTGCTATAATTCGTGTAAATCAGAACCCGTAGAGGGTCAATGGTGTAATCGTTTTGCACGCCGGAGTGCCGGGCAATTTTCCCTAATTTTTCTTTAGCTAGCTGTCGTACTTTTCCTTTCAGATTTTTTTTTACAGTTCTGTAACAACAACGCTACTATGGGAGGCGTCAATTCGCCGATATTGAAACGAGTTTGTCATCCGGGCAACTCCAGGGGCCTTCAGCGCTTCCCAAACTTTTAGCTATAGGCTTTTCATTGAGCAGAGAAAGGGAGGTGTTTTCAAAGGAACGTAGCATAAAGGGGAAAAGAAAAAATAGAAAAAAAGAAAGAAAAAGAAAGCTTTTTGAAAAAGTAAGAGGAAATAGAAAAGGAAAGGAAAAAGATTAAAAAAGGAAAAGGGACGAAAAGAGAAAAAAAATTGAAAGAAAAGGGGAGAGAAGGGAAAAGGAGGAAACTAGTCTCTACTGTCAGAACTTGGTTAGTCTACGTCCTTGTTGATCGTAGATGAGACTTTTCGTTATGGCGGATCGAAGTCTGCAATATACAGGGACACACACCGTCCGTCCTTCTTCATTTGTCCCCAGGGCTTCGTCTTTCTTTATCGACCTACGTCATGTTTTAGTTATGACGACGCTTAGCTTTGATGAGCCACCAGACGGCCCTGGTGGTCCATAGAGTAGCGTGAAGCAGCATAGAGGTGTATTGATATATCGCGCAATCATAACGACGGCTCTGTATGTACCCAGGGGCAGATTTAACGATCTGCTATATAGCCGACGACGATGCGCTTGCACCATATACCTCCAGAAACCCACGAAGAAGACATATAACAATCTTGTGATACCGCTAAAATGAAATAATTTGACTGCTTTTAACGTATTTGAGTCTTGCTGGTCGTTCGACGGACTGGATTTTCTATAAGGAAACGTACAACACAATAGCTACAGATAAAGAAGAATGATAAAAATTGGGAAAATAGCACAAGAAACTACGAAAAAAGCAAAAAAAGACATTTTTTTATAACGCAGTTTGCCTTTGCATTAAAATAAATTTTGGTCGTTTTTTGTCATTTTGATTTTTACACTATAGCCTATTGTGCAGTGCACTTTGCTGAAGTTAGCGAATTATTTAATTTGGCGTCTGAAGTCGCGCCACACAAATGGTACCAACAAGAATTTAATGAAAAGCGCAAGAGACGCGTTTTTGATCTATGACAAAAGGAATGCACAAAGCGTCAGAAATTAACTGAACTGAAATAAAACATAAATGTAAAAAACGTTTTTACGTTTTTAAAAATTTTTGCCAGGTTGTTTACTTTTTTAACGTTTTTAAAAATATTTTTCGACGTTTTTTTAAAACGTGCATTGAAATGCCTATCAAGAACTATCAAGAAACACTTTTAAAACCACAGAAACAAATTAATAAGTCATTATGATGGTAGTTTACTTAGTTAGTCCATATATATCAAACGAAATTAAATAAAATTCTCTTTATCAGGACTATAGTTTCAGATATACTGCACCTACAGCAATAGGCATTCGGCAAGAAGTTAAACAAATTATTGTTTGTTTGTTTGCTTGTTTATTTGTTCAAAGAAACATTTAATAAAACAGTAACAATGTTTAGCAGAACTGGAGCACGCAAGGCATAAAAATGCACTCACTGCAGCCCAAAAACTGTCAAGGCACACACATGTCACCAGTCATAATACATCAACATACAAATTATTCACAGACAATAAAAACTACCATAAAAACACGAACACATTATCTAAAAAATCATCTGAAAATCAAACCTACACAATTAAAATTTACATATTATTATGGCCAAAGTTTTTTATTTCAACGTTATAATATGTTTTTAAAAAATTTTTTTTACGTTCTTTTTATTTTTTCAACGTTTTTTATTTTTTTATAGAACGTTTTTTACATCTATGAAATGAAATGCCAGATCAGTTGTGCTTGCAGAATTGTTTAAAACGAACGAGCTAATGGTTTACATCAGTTTAGTTCTGTCGCTTCCTACACGCATTGTGCGTTAACTAATTGTGCTTTTTGCAGATGAAATATTGCGAACAGTTGGCGAAGGAACGTTCGGAAAGGTCACCGAGTGCAGAGATCTACAAAAGTCAGTTATAATGCAGCAAAAATATTTTAAAATTACGATTATAAAAAATAGTAAATTCATTAATTATATAGTTAAGATTGCATAACTAAAAATCTTATATATCGTGCACTATGATGGATTGAGTTTTTTATTACATATATTAATTATACTTTGTGTAGGCTTATATCTAAACGATTTTGCTATCGTTTGTAATAGTACTTCAATTTCTTATCACAGGACAAAGTGCGGTTTTATCCTAATTTGGTTTTTTTGGTTTTATTTAAACTATGAATTAAAATTTGGTGTGTATTTAGGTCCCTATGTTTTTCAACCACCGTGTGGGATATATATTGCGGGGATGTGTCAATGCAGGGACGGTCGACGGCACGCGTTGAAAATTATTCGCAACGTGAACAAATATCGTGAAGCGGCTAAACTTGAAATCAACGTGCTGCAGCGACTGCACGATAGTGACTCGCACCAAGACAAGTCTGTTCCATTCATCAATTTTAATTTTGCAATATTTAATTTTATTTAATCTTATTTAATTGATAACGAAATACATCTATACAGTATAGCAGATTAAAATTTGAGTAAACTTTGTTTTGTATTGTGATCTGATTTTCGATAATTTAGGCGTCCTGATTAATTTTTACTGTCAATAGAACATAGAAATTTACTTCTAGAATCATTGGCATTAACCACATATTACAAAGCGTTCAAACGCTTGCGTAAAAACTTGATTATTCAGCTAAACTTAGTTCTTTTGCTATCACATATTAGGTAAGGTCAAGTTGTGCTAAGGCTTTAGTCTAAAATCAAAGTCTTAAACCAGAGTTTAAAAATTTTAAGTGATGTATGTCCGACTTTGGTCTGAGACTTTTTTTGCAGACTAAAGTTTTGTCAAAACTTGACTTCACCCATTCTGTACTAGGGATGTGTATAATTATCGTAGTTATAGGTCGAGACATATATACACCGTCATGGTGAATTAAAGATTACCATAGACAGATGCACAGAGATATTGAGACAAAATAGTACGTTTGTTCGTATGTTTGCGTGTATCATAGATGTAAAAAACATTTTTAATGTGTTTTTTATAAAAGTTTAAAAACATGTTTTTATATGTTTTTTATTTTTTAATGTGTTATTTATTTTTGTAATGTTTTAAAAAAATTTTAAACTGTTTTTTTTGTTTTTTATTGCTTTTGTGTTTTTTGATGTATTGTGTTTTGTTTTTGTTAAAACATAGGCCTAAACGTACGAAATTACAAATATGATTTATTTCTCATGGGCAAATTCCGTTCAGCTGTTTTTGATCTGTACATTTAGTACATTCCGGGTTTTGTTTTTACAAATGGTAGGTTTTTGTTTTTAATTATTTGAGTTAGATAAGCTGCGTTTTTGATGCCTAACATGTTAGGCATTGTTCATAGATAAGTATATTAAAAATACTATAATTATATACTTATGCCGGAACACAAAAAAAAACAAATTTACTAGTATATTGCCTTAATACAGCAAAACAAAACTTTTTCGAATTTTTCGTCTGCCACGCCGTCAGCAGAAATTAAAACTAGCAACTAAAACTATTAAAACAATTAAAAGTATTATTATCATTAGCATATTTAAAATATATTTATCTGTGGTACACCTAACTTGTTAGGTCAACCAGAACGCAGCTATATTCTTTGCGTGTATAATGGCGAAAAAAAGTAGCGATTGGAAACATCTGCAGTTTAATGTTTTTATGCATGTTTTAGTAATTTTTTTATAAAAGTGAAAAAACATGTTTTAGTGCTTTTATTTGCAAATTAAAACGGTTTTAACATCTAAGCTATGGCGTGTATGCGTGCGCGTGTGTGTGTGAAGCCTGTGTGTGCGTATGCACGATTGGTTCGACTACAACGGTCATGTCTGCATCACGTTCGACATGCTCGGAATCAGTGTCTTCGACTTCCTCGTCAGTACTACACAGTCGTATCAGTTTACTTATTTATTAATTTTGCGCTTATGATCATACTAAAACCAACTGCAACAGCAGCAGCAGCAGCAGTGTATACAATGTACAAACGCATTTGTTTTTTTTGTAATATATTTTGGCATGACATGAAGATTTTAACGTGCACTTTAAAATAACGAGCAGACAGTTTAGTCTATACCACGCGAATGTAACTGGAGATTAACACATAAAAGGAAACAAAATTGATTAAGTTAAAAAATCCGATAAATCGTTTAGTAATCCTCGAAGGCAGATACTTAAAAGTAGTGCTGGTTCTCGAAACTTGAAAAGATAAAAATATGTGTACAGTTTTTTGTGGAACCCGTCTTTGAGATATGAAGGGCCAGTTGTCATGTGGGATCAATAAGTGATCAGCCATCGCAGGTGATCGCGACCCTCCTTAACCCCTTTTAGGCAGACCAGTACTCTATTTGTCCCCCCCGGGAGTTGAAAGGCTGAGATGATCTGGGTGGTTGGTTTTATATCTGTAGAGAATCATCCATTCAAGTAGTAACCGCGCTTAACATAGAACAACTTCGTCAATCGAGACCGATGAGCTGTAACCACTACAACAAAGCGCCGTCTTGCGAATAAATGATGATTTCACATTTTGTTAATTATTTCGTATTTTCATTACGTGACCAAGGAGAACGAAAAGCGAAAGAACCGGAGGAGCATAGTCCACAAAGACCTAAAAAGAAGAAATGCACTCAGCAAAGATCTACGAAAGATGAAATTTCCCTCGGAGGAAACCAAGTTGGCAGCTCTTGACAGACACGAATGGCGTCAGAGTGCGGCCCGATGTGTCCGCATGGATGCGGGACGAACCAAGGTCAAGGTCAAGGTCAAGGACTAATTTGAATTGAGGAGGACGTTGGTCAGAGATGTGGTCTTGGAGGACAGCTTGACGACAAAAAATTGTGGCCTTGGCTTTAGCCTCTAGTCACTTGTAATAAATGTGCTTTATGCAATGATTTTTTTAAAGATTTGTACGATATATTCAATAAAACATTAAAACTGTGTTTGTTTAAGCATTTTTATGGTTTGTTACATTTTGAATAAAAATTAAACTGGTTTTTAATGCGCAGTATGTTACTTAAATTACTTGTTTACATATATAGTTGCCTTGGTCGTGGCCTTTTAAATGCTGGCCTCGAACCGATCCCTGCCGTTGCAAGGTCAGGCGTGGCTAGAAGGTTATTAATTTATAGTTTGACCTGCATCGTTCCAATGGCGTGATGGTTTGTTATTGTCAAGTCATAACCGCTGCTGCTGCTGATGATGATGATGATGACGCAGATGCTGATTGTGTTGACAGAAGCAGAATGGATATTTCCCGTACAGCATCGACCAAGTGCGCCACATCGCCTATCAGCTCTGCCGCGCCGTCAAGTGTACGTTGTTGTTACGCTCCGACTTCACTAATAGTTAATAATATTGTTGTTATTAATAGTACATGTAACTGTTTTGACATAAGCCTACAGTGGCCGTCATCAGTCAACCTTATAAAGCGTATTTCATGCAGTGAGGCCATTTTAATGTCAGGAGCGATTCAGAAGCGCGTATTCATACAATTAGTTATCCTCCAGGAACGGGGCCCTCCAGGAAGTTGGCTTTTGATGTGCAGTATAAAATTGTCATACTTACTTTACTTATTAGATAATTAGTTGCTTTAGCCTTGGCTTTGAAAATGCTGGCCTCGAGCCCATCTTTGTTATTATCTGATAGTAAACTTGTAATTTGTTTAAGACACAAGATAATGTTTATACGAACACGGAGTCTATCCAATACATTTTGACAGTTTACAGTATATGTCCATATAAATATCATCAGTGAGCTGTTTAAAATGGTAGAAAAAAAACCAAACGGTTTAATTTCAAATTGAACAGCAGCAATGATCCTTTTATCCTTCTCTATTATTTTAACTAAACAATAGACATTGTCAGTCGGGAAAGCATTCGATTCACTATAAAGGCTACGGTCTCACGACTACGCGACTACCTGACCTGACCTGACATCATCGGTCACGTGACCATTCGACTCCCGGGGTCGACTTTTTATGGATGGTCCATAGTGACCATGCGTCTGTCTTGCATCGTTATGGAGATATGGCGCCTCAAATATTGGACGCACGGACCTGGACACAGAAAGAAAGACGGAAGAATGGAAAGAATAAGAGAAAGGGGAGGGGAAGGAAAGGGAAAAAAAGTGGAAAAGAAAAAAGGAAAAAAGGAAGGAGAAAGGAAATGGAAGGTAAAGGGAAGGGAAACAGAAATGAAAAGGGGAAGGAAAAAGGGGAAAGGAAAAAGGAAAGGAAAAGGAAAGAGGAAAGAAAAGAAAAAGGGGGAAGGGTAAAGGAAAGGGAAAAGAGAAGGAAAAGGGGAAGGGATAGGGGAAGGAAAAGAGGAAGGGAAAGGGGATAGGAAAAGAAAAAAGAGGAAAGGCCAAGGGAAGGGGGAAGGGGAAGGAAAAGGGGAAGGTGGAAAGAAGATAGCTTAAGAAATGTAGGACGCACGGACACAAAGGTGATTTTATACTCTGTCAAATGCCATGCATTGCATTGGACAGACAATAGCAAAATCATTATTAGGCCGTAATAGGCTATGGCAATTGTCCAATATCCATTCGCCATTCCGTCTGTATGTATGGTATGGGTTTTTAACTTGAAAATCAAAATGTGCAGGAAAATTTTTTTTGAACGTGAGAATGTCTTTCTTGCCATGTTCAATTATCAGTTCAAAATATGACAGATCCCATTTACTGTTAGGTTTAAGATTGCTCATTTCTATGCGGACGGCTGCACAATATGTCGGCATTAGGTGAATCTGGGTCGACATGTGTGATGTAAATTCATGTGTTTGTCAGTTCTGCATGAGAACCATCTGACGCACACCGATCTCAAGCCTGAAAACATTCTCTTCGTTAACTCCGACTACGACCTCGTCCCAGGACCCAAGCGACCTTACGCCAAAAAGGTTCTACATGTCCATTGTATAATTAGAAGTGTATTACAAACTGACTGTAATGCAAACGTTCTATCACTTACTGAAAGCATGTCGCTTAGCTGGCTAAGAGTTCAGTGGATCTGGCCGTCACGATGTTAAAAAATAACTGTAAAGACTGTAATGAGACGAAGCTGAAAAATGCATTTATTCATCACCTACGCCCTGCGTGACATGCGAATAACTGCACACAATTATGGTTTATCGTTTTATCTTTCTTTCCTGTCTTGTCTTTTCTTTTTAATAATGTTTTCTAATCTAGTTAGATCTGGCCGGACCGGCGGACCTCAGCCGTCAAATACATTTTAAGGTTAAAGACAGTGACACATTTGCGTTATCATATAAGTGTAATTATAATTATCTTTTTAGAAAAAATGTTTACGATCAATGGAAAGTGATTTAACCCTCCAACTTTTTTGCTATTCTGATTATGGGGCATCAGTACGTCATTATAACCATCGAACGTGATTGTGTTTTTGGTACACAGAAGCAGTTAGAGTTGCGCCGTGTTCGATGTACGGATATTCGGTTGATCGATTTCGGTTCGGCGACATTCGACGACGAACATCACAGCACTATCGTATCTACGAGGCACTACCGCGCGCCGGAAGTCATTCTGGGTCAGTTCTTGTCACGTGACTTTTTACTGACGAATATCATTAAACAGTAAAATTCTTTTTAGCCTTAAGGCCTATAGAGCGGCACTGATCTCCGTTTTTAGCCCTCAGCCAGACACCAGTTTATACTGCAAGACTACACATGTGGGGATAGTGCATCGCGCGGTGTGCCTATTTGCGTCTCAATTTCCGCTGGTACTCATTGTGTCTACCCACGGAGGTATGGCCAGGCTGAGTTGACCTGGTAGCTGGTTAGATACCGAGATGGTTTACCCGTCTGCCGTCGACGGTCACCCATCCAAGTACTAACCGGGCCTGACGTTGATTAACTTCGTTGATGCATGTTACAAACTAAGCCAAACCACCACCACGAGTATTTTACGCATGCCTTATGTAAGTGAATAATGCGACAGACTGTTTCGCGATAATCAGATTTGCTTGCGTCCAAAGAAAGTCGTCGAAGACTTGGAAATATATCTTCTGGTCTATCCTATATCTCACATTTCTCCCATTGACGAAATTAGGAAAACATCTTTTTGGACAACATTGATTACACCGTACGGTCCGGCAACAAGTGAAGTTTTCTTTGCATTTTAACAGCATTTAAAAATAAATATCTAAACTTGGTTAGTTACATTTAACTGAAACTTTCGTGTATCTTTTAACGACTTGTTTAGGCTGTTTATTGTGCTTTGTCGTTTTGCAAGCAGCGTTCTATTCTATTAAGTGGTTGTATTTTTTATCGGTTGATTGACTGATTGAAATATCATTTGATCATTAATGTTAAACAAAGTCAAACTACTAAGGCCGAAGACGAGCCAAAGGCCATGAAGCCATGAGGCCAAGATCGAGGCCGAGGCCAACTGTTGAAGGCCGAGGGCAAGATCGACGTTAAACGTATAACTATAAAAGTGACACTACCATCATAGCTAAAGGTTTTATGGCGTTAAAAAGGCCAAAGCACTACGACCGAGGCCACGACGAGGCCAAATGCTCAAGGCCAAGGCCGAGACCATGGTTCCGAGGCCGAGACAAAAGCCAGCACTTGGCCTAGAAACCACTTTGTCCTTGAAGACGTAAGATTTTTGCATTTCATTTAATTGTGTCATGTCGTAGAAACGGGCTGGTCTCATCCATGCGATGTATGGAGCATTGGCTGTATTATGTTTGAACTCCATACCGGCTGCACGCTTTTTCAGGTCTGTATGTAAAGCTATTCCGCTTCATATACGACTAAAGTAGTTTTTAGAAATAATTTTATACTTTAGGCCACTGTTAATCCTTTTGTGACCACGAACGATTATTGGTGATAATTTATACTGGTATTTCTATTCGTTTATATATTCGTCTGTGATGACAGTTAGCAAGTCGTAACCATTGCCTCATTGCATGTCGGTAATAAAATGAATTAAGATAAAGTTAAAATTAAAACATCAACGTCACAGTAACGCCAGCAGTCGGTGAAGAGGAACAAACGAACTGATGCCTTTGGGGGGCGCTGAAAACGCGAGACTGGAAAACGCGGAACTGGAAAACCCGGCACCAAATCGCAGGGGTGGAAAACGCGAGACTGGAA
>Ga0209367_1007270_pt1 | contig 15274 bp, 12 predicted proteins | sample WorMetLIZISLAND2_FD_187412 | JGI IMG/M metagenome (GOLD analysis project Ga0209367, IMG submission 187412) | Marine gutless worms symbiont microbial communities from Max Planck institute for Marine Microbiology, Germany - Olavius geniculatus... ... | reverse complement strand
GGGGGGGGGGTGTCTCCATCCTTCAGGGGGGATGGAAAGGCCCTGTCCGCAGCAGACTGAAAGGCAAACTTTTTGTCCGGTCTTACAGCCATGACTAAGAAAAAACGTCTCATTGCGCTGACTACTATTATTATATACGTGACTTCACAGTTTAAGCTTATTGTTACGTGTCCTTGTAGGTCTAGTCTTAGGACTTAACGCCACGCAAAAGTTTATTCGTCCTTCATCATCATCATCATCATCATCGAAAACAGCAAAAATCACAAAAGGTGATTCAGCAGCACACTGACACACAGTCAGTGTGATGCGGGCAATATCACCTTTTGTGATTTTTTGCTGTTTTCGATGTGCGAGTTCTTCAATGTTGCCGTTAACAAGTGTATAAACTGATGTTTTGAACATTTCTATCGTTTAATTCCCGGCATTGAAACAGAACCGGCATGCGTCCGACAAAGCCATGATAATTCTGTCTTTTGCGAGGTCCGGTGATTAGTTGGATCTTTCTTTTCGCTTCGGAGGGCTTTCGGATGATGGTGGCGTGGTTGTTTCGTGTCGAATAAATCGAGCAAAATGATGGAAATTTCTCAAAGAATCAGATAAAAAACATTTCCCGTTAGTAGGCGTTTGCAATTTGCACACGTTGCGTGGGTTTGAAAATTGAATTTACAAACTCTAGACTAACAAGAAATCTGAGCTAATGCTCACGAGCCGCAGGTAAACAGTATTTCCACCCATTTCGTCGCAATTCACTTTTTGCAGCCAAAAATCGCCAAAAAATTACTAAAACCCTTTTTTAGGGTTTAAGGTCAATCAAGGTCATCAATGTTGACAATGCTAACAAGCTCGTCGCCAGTGCTTGTTATGTTAAGCAGCAACATGGTTACTTACCTGCAAATGTAGTAATCACACCTTATTGCACATTTCGTGAATGTTTGCCGTCAGAGGTTTCGTTTGAGTGGAGGAAACAATTAACTTTCTGGAACAGTAAGACAGACTTTTAACATCTTCAACATAACTTCGCACAGAATCAACATAAAACATCGCACTGCACCATCACGGCAGTCGTAAACTTCCGCTAATATAATGTAACGTAACTTCAAACATGTTCACATCGGAAGTAAACACGTGGGCTTCTAAAAACAGAACGACCATGTTTAGGTCTTCAGACTTAGGTGTAGAATTGGGGTTAGTTTTAGGGTTAGGGTTAGGTTCAGGGTTTGTAGTCACATTCGACTGCAATTAAAATTAACTAAAAACCAGTAGGATTGGTGTCACAATCGTTCTCGGTCGATAGACACTTGAAGTAAACAGCTGTGACGTGGAGGTCACATTGCGTGCACATGTACGATTTGTTGCAAAATAGTTAGAGAAGCGTGAAACGGTCGTAAATATTTCTTTATTTTTGGTCTTTAGACAACTTTGGCAATTGATTAACGTGAGTGAAATCGGAAATTTGCAGGTAAGTAACCATGTGATTTCGCTCTTATCTGCAATCATTTTCATGCTAGACAAGCCAACAGCGTATGAATAACCACTTTTCAGAGGGTTATCTCTCTTTGACACCCGTGTGCGCAGGCTTCTTTGAACTTAGAGGGTCCGGACTTAGATTGCTAAAATCTACATTCTTTATCTCACCTGGTCTTGTAACGGTACCAGGATGTGACAGACACCAGGACGGACACAAGGACACAAGGGCAGAATAGCATAACTAATACATGCTAGCTCTTGCGCGTAAAACATTCTTGTGCTTCTGTTTGCAGCCGGTGATAAGATTCACGCAACTTTCGTACCCGAGAACTTTCGTTCCTACGAATGAATGTTCCATAGGTGGAACTTTCGTCCTCGGGAAATTTTGTCCCTTGGAACTTTTGTTCTCTGACACCGATAATTACTGAACCTTTTATCCTTACATAATACGTAGTGCTTATAGTTCAGCGAAAAAGCTCCAATTTTGTGTCACTCGGTAGACGTACATAGCTATAGTTTCAACAGGATATAATAATAGAAAAGGAAGCTCAGCTGTTGCTAGAGAAAACGCACTACAGCTTATACAGTTCTTGTTGCAGTACTGACCTTCAAGGTCATCCAAGTTAGATGATTTTTATTTCATCTGAAAGGGCGAGATATGGTTAGTTTTCTGTTGAAAAAATGCACTATGCTGCTACTTGTTATACCTGGAAATCAAGGTTGGCTGTGGTAGACTTCGACTAACGTCATCTAATTGCCAAACCCTCAACCCGCACCTCCGTCAGATGCAAGGATCTTAGTGATATTTGTTGTACAAGCCGAGGTATAGCCCATTCCGTCTTAAATTTTGTTGCCATGGCAACAAGGGTCGGTCGGCGTAAAATCCAATTAGCATCATTTGATGGCCCATTTCCGAAAACTCCCCCACAGATGCAAAAAATCTCGCAGATATTTCTCACACAAGTCGAGTTATGGTCAATTTTGTCTCGAATTTCGTTGTCATGGCAACGGGGGTTGGTCGGAGGAAATGAGATTGGCAGCATTCGATGGCCCATCAACAAAAACCTCCCTATAGGCGTAAAAATGTCTCAAAAATTTCTTACACAAGCCGAGTTATAGTGAATTTTGTCCCAAATTTTGTTGCCATGGCAATGGGGGTCGGTCGGGGAAAATGCGATTGGTGTCATTTGATGGCCCATTCCCGAAAACCCCCCTATAGGCACAAAAATCTCGCAAAAATCTCTTATGCAAGCCGAGTTACAGCCAATTGTGTCCCAAATTTCGTTGCCATGGCAACGGGGGTCAACCAGGGGTAAATATAAATGTCACCGTTAATTAGGCTGACCCCGAAAATCTTATCCTGGAACCAAAAATTACGACTATCTTGCACAAAACGGAAGTTATGACAGTTAAAAGAATTTTTAAATTTTTCCCATAGGCGTCATTATATTTTTTTGAATTTTTTGAATAAATAAGTCAAATATTAAGTTTTTATTTTGTAACATTAAAAAGGCACTTCGTTGTGCAGAACCGCGTCATTTGACGTATTAAGTGTAAACATCGGTCTAACGGACTCACCTGTAGGCGAGTTGAAGAACCAAAAAAGTGTAGTAAGTTTCGAACAGGAGGGGTTTTTATTTCACCTATATGGGAGCAAAAACCCCTGGGTGGATTGAACCCAAAGTTTTCTTGGTGGTAACGGTCCGCGACGTAATCACACCATTCAAATTTGGTGACGATGGTTCAGAGGTTTTTGGTTGGCTGAGGGTCAAAGTTTGCTTTTTCTCATAGACTTTGAAGGTCGTCCTTACAACACTCACACTATCGTGTGAGGTGTGATCTGGTCACATTTGCTGCCAACATGGCTGGTGCATTTTTTCGTGACACTGGTATATAAGCATAACTAGCCCAACATGACTCCATCCGGCACTAAGTCCGATTGGGGGAGAATTTATGGGGTGAAATTCTCCTCGTAACAATGGCATGAACCCAATTACTACATCACACCTAGTGTTGATCTTGGGTAGGTCAGCATGTTTGCTGATAACTTTTAGTTAATGGACTGAAGTTTGCCATTTTTTTGCTTTTCTGACTATGGATATTCTGATCCGTTCTAGAGATATGTGTGGTCAGACTTTACAGTTGTTGGAAATTGCTGCAAATTTTGCAAGTTACTCCTCGTTTCAAATTTTTTTGTTCTTGATCGCCTAGAAATTTGTAATCACATTGTCATGCCTGCCTTGCAGCACATTACATGGCAAAGATTCGTGAAGTTATAGGCAAGTGTACGCTGAAATGTAAGCCAGTTTTGAATATCCGTTGTTTGGCGGGATGTGCACTAGCAAGCCTTGGTCATTCCCTAACATTTGTAAATATTTGAGGGGATGGCTGTCCCATAAAATTAGTACCGGTTAGTCAGTTTGAATGCAGGCTGCTATAATATCTGATGCTGTCTGTTTACTTGCTGTTCTGTATTTACAGTTGTTTTTTCTGTATACAGTGATGTGTTTGTGTGTGTTTAACAGGTAATGTTGATATTACAACCGTAGCATCTTCTCTGAATGACATTAACATGATAGCTTTGATGTTGGCTGTTTTCAATGCTACGTGAAGCAATGCTGAACTAATGATCTGCTTGGAATTTTGACCATTATAACTGGAAAATATCAAAAGACAAATTATCACATACTGCAGAGGTATGTATGTCGTGCTTCGTTTTGCATAGTAGCTAATAATTGTGTTTTTTTGTACCAAGCGTGAAATGGCTGTGCAGGTTGTCACCAGCGGATGAATTTGTGATGTTTATTAGGGTGCATACGGAGCGACAGAAATGGAATGAAAGCTGAGCACTCCAGCTTTCATTTTATTTCAGTTCATTTTATTTTCGTTGATTTCATTTCATTTCTGTTGCTCTGTGTGCACTTTTAGTGACAGTGAATGATAGCGTCAATGAAACAACAAACAGTTGATGTCACAGCATGCTTGTTTAGCCTTGCATTGGTTGTGGAACAGAAATGGTAATGTGTATACATCAGGTGGTATTTTGAGCGTTCAGCAGAATGAAGTTACTGGCAAGTTGCCAACTGGTACATGAATTTTGTTGGCACATGAATGCCAACGACTAAGGAACAACGTTTCAGTGTTACCTGGTATATATATGTATTACAGCACTTTTTTGACTCTGTCGACATATTGGATGTTTTCCAGGATAGCAACAACCTTGTGGAATTTCTCATTGCTTTGGGGCATCTGCTGCCCTTTCTATATAGGTAGCGCCAATAGACGCCATATCGCTACTGTTGCGATGGGCAATACTCCATCTATGTTCTCTTAAAATGTCTGGAAAAGTCAGGGAATTTGATCATGACTGGAGAGTGGCCACCCCGAACAACAACAGCAACGGTTTCAAAGCTATAAGCAGACCGCATTTCGTGAAATATTTTACAGGTACTTTGGTATGTATGGCATGCTTTGTTTTGCATAGTAGCTAATAATTGTGTTTTTTTTTGTACCAAGTGTGAAATGGCTGTGCAGGTTGTCAGCAGCTGATGAATCTATGATGTTTATTAACATGCGTACAGAGCGACAGAAATGACATTAAAGCTGCGTGCTGTTCCTTTCATTTTATTTCATATAAATTTTGTTTCATTTTTTAAAAGTTTTCTTTCATTTCTGTCACTCTGTATGCATCTTTAGTGACAGTGAATGATATAATCGATGAAACAACAAACAACAGATGTCACAGCATGCTGGTCTAGCCTTGCCTTGGTTGTGCAACAGAAATGGTAATGTGTATACATCAGGTGGTATTTTGAGCGTTCAGCAGAATGAAGTTACTGGCAAGTTGCCAACTGGTACATGAATTTTGTTGGCACATGAATGCCAATGACTAAAGAACAACGTTTCAGTGTTACCTGTATTACAGCACTTTCTGACTCCGTCGACATATCGGATGTTTTCCAGGATAGCGACAATCTCATGGAATTTCTCATTGCTTTGGGGCATCTGCTGCCCCTTCTATGACAAACCCCTTCTATGACAAACCTGATGGGTTTGTCATGACAACAACAACAACCAGTGTGACCACTTGTCTGGAAAACTTGGAAATGTCACGGAATTTGAAACATGTCAAGGAAATGTCAGGGAAAAAATCTTGTCAGGGAAAAGTGTCCCAAAACTGTTAATTACTAGTTGAATATTTGCATTAAACTCCATTTTTTTCTGCTCGCTTCGCTCACAGACTTGTACTCCCATACTTTTAAGGGGGGCCAGTAAGCCGCTTTTTTTTGCCTTTATTGTTTAAACTGCACTCAATTTGGTCAGTTAATTCTCTGGAAAATATTTAAAATTGTTGCTAATAGATGTCATATCGCTACTGTTTAGGGTGTTCAGGCTGCATATGGGAAAAAATTTTTTTTAGATTTTTTTTGGCATACCCCTCATATTTGTGACATATGATAATCTCAATATGCTGTACAAATTTCAGAGTTAAATGATGATGTTTACAGACAGCTCAACAACACCAAAGATCACAAAAGTGGATTCCGTACGTAGTTCTTTTAAACCCAAAAAGCGGTGGTTGTTTTGTTACATACAAAAAGCACGATATATGTTATATTCACAGCACCTGAGCACCACCATGTCTGTTTGTGGGCACCACGGGCAGTTTCAAAGGTTTCTGGTAGCAGTTAGTCATGAACTTCAGCAAACTTTCTCTTCAGCGGTGCTGCTATGCTCCCTCGATGATGTTCAACAACTTGAAAAATGAGCTGACTTTGCTGCTCATCATGAGTTAGTGTCATATTATATATAGTCTGTAGCCAACTTCACAGCGCGTTCAGCACAGTCATTCACAACTCTCACTGCAGCAACAGTTTGTTGGGCTGTCTTGAAATCCTCCCTTGCCTTCCAAGCATCTGGGTCAGTCAACAGGAAACTCCGTTCCAGCTTCAAGGCCGCAGATAAGTTGAGTGACTTCTTAGTGACGAACTGCGACAGACTCTTCTCTCTGAAGCATTTGACACACTTGGGATCCACTCGCCTTAGATCTGTCTTGCTCTCAGGATTTAACAATGCAGCAACAATCATTCTCTTCTCATCAGAGAAAATCTTGTTGGAGAACAATGAGAGTGCCGCCAAGTCTTCACGGTGCATCATGTGCCACTAGTGCTGTGTACCAGGCTTTGAGGTACAGCATTGTTGTAAACAAACCTATTCGCTTCGTAGCTTGTAATTCGTGTGCATTCATAAAAAACTGTTCCCTGAAACACAGCGTCTTTAGACAATACAGTCCCTTGGCCATCCACCTGGCATGGTGATATGCACCAGGTGGAGAGAAACGGACTTCTCCAGGAATAAGATCTCCTTTGCTTAGGACAACAAGTGCCACACATAACAATTCAGCATAATCGTCTCTTGGTTGCTTTGTGGCCAGCTGATCAGCGAGAAACTGAGCAACACATTCACAGTTCTGACTGAGCCACATTTTCTCACTGTTGCTTAGAGCAAAACCTTCTGTGGTTTTGTCAATCGATGAGTAATCAGCCTGATTTAAGAATGGCCACTGCTCCTTAAATCTCCCAAAAAGTGGAATGTTGGGACCAGATGATGCAAAGAATAAATCAAATACTGCGGAAGCCACAATTTCTAGTATGTGGTGTCGACATGCCAAGAATAGTAACCGTTTATCAAATGCCTTCTGAATGATGGTAATAGCACCTGTGTGAATACCAGTGTTGGCACTTGTAGTGTCGAAACAAAGGCCTGCCAACCATTCTGGTACTCCTGGCCACTGTCGTAATGCTTCAACAACAGCATTACCCATCAGAAGGCCAGTACCAGATCCTGGCAATTTTGGAATAGCCAACAGTTTCTCCACATTTTTCCTAAAATAACAATAGGTCTACATTAGCTCCACTACAATCTGGCAGAAGCTTACCATCAAAATGGGCAGTAAGAGGGGCTTCTGGAGAAAAGCATTTTCGAACGTCTTGACCTATGGAGCGACGGACGTTCTTGCGGGCTTCATAGAGTAAAGTACACAATGTCAGTTTATTAACATTAACTCCAACTGCCTGCAATGCTGGAGCAACAATATGCATTGCTTGCCTTGGTGTAGTTTTTGTTCTGTCCAAGCTTGAGACAAATAATGGGTTATCAATGAGGCGTGGTCTGCGGTTAAATTTTGATGTAGCAGTGATTGGAGTAATGGGGTCATCACCATAACTATCTGAAACTGGTGCTGAAATAGTGGCAGAATGTGGTGTAGTCTTCCGTCTATGATACTGGCTGATCTCAGAAAATTCATCATCTGTTAACGATGACATAGGTATGGGATCCTCATCATCAGTCATTAGTGTTACTGTTTCAGCCATGGCCTGTGTCTGCTTAGCTTTCTCTGTTCTTCGAGTTTCTTCCAGCTTTCGCTGCATTTTCTTCTGCTCCTTTAATTTGAATTCTTTGTCTTTAGATCTTATAGTCATCTTCCTTTTTTCACGCTGGTCTGCCAAGAACTGACTATCTTCAGGAATCCGTATTATATTTTCACTGTCTGCATGTGCTATGTCAAATAGCACTGTCATTGACTGGACAAATTCTTCAAAACATAAAATAGATAATATTTCAGGAGACAGACATAAATAAGTAAAAAAATTAAGCACATTTCAGACTGTGTTAAGACTTCAGTTTTATTTCGGTAATCTCACAATATTAATTAAATTTGCAACATTTTTGATACTCATTGAGAGGTCAATTGCGGTTGGGGTATAAGATTAAGATTTTTACATGTTTCTTAAAGCAGTATGTGTCATCTTTTGCAACCCTATGCGTTTGATTCTGGCACAAAAAATTTTTTCTGAACACCCTACTACTGTTGTGAGGGGAAACTATGTCTATGTTCCCTTAAAATGTCTGGAAAAGTCAGGGAATTTGATCATGACTGGAGAGTGGCCACCCTGAACAACAATAGCAACGTTTTCAAAGCTATAAGCGGACCCCATTTCTTGAAATACTTTACAGGTACTTTGTACTGCTTTTCAGGTAGACTGAAGGCCTGCTAGTGAAGCCTCTTGAGTGTTTTTGATCATCGAATCGGAAGGAATGCTCGACCTCAGCCAGTGTGGAGCCTGTACTCCACATAGACTCTTGGATGTTCTCGATCCAGCGCTTGCGTGGTTGACCAGGAGGTCTTGTGCTGTTTGGTTGCCAGTGAAGCAGCCTGCGTGGTAAACGTCTATTCGGCATTCTTTTCACATGACCATACCATCTCATTTGCATCTCTTCCACATACCTCAGTATTCCCTTGATGCCCGACTCTGATCTGATGTCTGTGTTATGCAGTTTGTCTCTGAAAGTGCATACATAGTGACTGAACTGAACTGATATGGTTGAGTTTTTGATAAAATGACCAACAGCAAGCAGTAATGAGTAATGCATTACAGTAGACATCATCTTACAACATCGGTAAGCTACGTGACTATGCTCACGTATGCGTCAATCAATGACCATTGGGCTCACCCTGATTGCTTATTGGTGAGTTTGTCAAAAACTACACCGCCTTGGTTCAGTTTAGTGCAGTTACGTCGCTCTGTACACACTTGGAGTGTAACTTCTGATCAAATGGATTACTCACAATCACTCATCTCTGCTGCTTGAACTTTTCTTCGCCACACGTCAGAGTCTACGTTTCACATCTGTTTGTCAGGATCGATCGCAGTATGATAGTAAAGATGATGTCTGACATCTCTAGGTACATACATGTCCTTAGTGGTGGATGCAACATGCCAACATCTTTACTGCCATGACCAATTCTTTCATTTGTTGCTGTTACTTCAAATGTTATCTGAACTGTCAATTTCTTCAAGTGCAGAGGTTCACATTTGTGATGATTGTGATGAAAAATAGCTTTATTGTTACAGGACTGGAGTTTATGAAAATTTATTCTTATTTAATTATAGTTATGAAATTGACAGAAATCAGTTAAATAGATAGACCTACTTTCTTTCATATGCTCTTCCTTCTGACAACAGTTCACTGAATATGCTTATGACATCAGACATTCTTTCTGGCTGTTGGTGCTAGCACTATACAGCTTGTTAGACATACGTTTCATTTAGACTAAAAGTTTGTTTGTCTTGATAAGATTTGCATGTTTTATACATGCATGTATTTGTGTACAGTGTGTGACAACTGTTTGGCACAACACAACATATGAAACAGCACAAACAAAGTCGTAATGTAGATAAGTTGCACTCATGTACTTAGTGTGAGAAACGTTTTGCAACTAGGCATTATTTGAAGCAACATATGAATGTTCACAGCTGTGAATACAAGTGCATTTAATGTGGAAAGTGTTTCACTCGCAATGAGGCATTACAGTACACAGATGAATTCATTCGTGGGAGACTGTTTGAATGCACTGTTTGTAGCAAACGATTCGCACAATCAGATGGCCAGGGGTCTCAAACTCATTTGGGGGTGGGGGCCACATTGCAAGATATCACTCAGTCGGTGGGTCGCATTGTTTTTAGAGACGACAACATGCGGTAAATGCAGTAATTAATAGGCCCCTACAAATGACAGAAGTTATTTTTACAGTATACACTGTAGTTTAGAACTTCAGATTTTTTCCCATTTCCGACTAACTCTTACCGCTGATTTGGCAGAAACCAGAGAGTTGATGTTAGTCTTGAAATCATGGGTGTTAGCCAATTAATGTTGCATTCAGACGTTTACTAGTGAGTCTTGATCACAAAGCGGATTCGTTGATCTCCATTGATGAGAAGAACTGTTCACAAACGTACATACAGCCAAACGTCGCCATTAGGCTATTTCGGAGGCTGCAGAAACTAATTTTGGATACTTTTTTTCTGAAAAAAAATTGTAGAAATCGGGAACACCCATATCCGTGTACTTCTGCTTCTGCTTGTCACACTTCAAATCTAATATCTCCATCTGGATTTCTTCGGAAATGCTTTTTGCTTCAACATCAAACGGAGTGGCAAAGAGTGCAAACTGTGGTTTAAGATTATTGAACTTTTCAAAACATCGGTCGAACTCTGCAAGAAATCCAGAAATGACATCTGCGTAATCTTTTAGCCCCCGTGGCTTAACTTCACTTAGGCCTACCACCTGAAGAGATGAGAAATGGTCCAAGTTGCTAGCGCCAGCGTTGGTCGCTGCCAGCATCAGCATGCGGCTCCACTAAAAAGAACGCAAATGAGAAAAATAGTAGTTTCGCTGGGTTACTGGAAAAATGCTGTAAAAAGTAATACAACATTTTTATTCTACGTTTTTAGAATTTTAGATAATGTGTCGCGGGCCACAAATGATGCCTTCGCGGGCCGTCGCGAGTTTGAGACCCCTGACTTACGCCGTGCAATGCGTCTTAGCTGCAGACACTGCGGCATATATTTTTTAAAAACTTCAACAGCCACGCCACTGGTTGGGGGGACTTTCGCCCAGTGTTAATTTACTGTATGTGACATAGTCGTATCTTAAAAGGGGTGACTTTGGCCACATCTATAGTTTTTAAAAAAGTCTACACAGCATTTGTCTATTATATCCACCATTAACCCTGTACGGTACTGGTACCGGTACACAATCAGATAAACCATTAGACTGAATTACACTACACTACACTAAAAATGCAGATTACACTCGATAAAATATATCTATTAGGTCTTCATTAGAATGTCACATAAACCAAAGTACCATATGGCTACTAGAGTAAAGTACACTGGAATTACTAGACAGCTAGGATTACTGAACACTTAACATAATGCAGCGAACACCTGCGAGCAACATGGCAACCAGTCGTAAAAAGTCACTTATAAACCTATCACAATAGTACCGTACATCATAGCTAAGCTTGTCCTCATCAATCTGTCATCTCGGACTACAAAGAGATCTCGCTTTGACATCTTCTTAGGAGGATTTATGACTCTGATTATATCAGACAAATGACAGAACAGTTCATCCGGTCTTTCTGGCCACTTCCAACTGCGGCCACGCCTTTCCATACAGCTGATTTTTGCTTCACTCTTCGTTACTTGGATTACTTCACCAGGATACTTGCGTCCTTCATACTGTACAGTTACGTAGATGCCTTCGGTCAGCTGAAGTTTTCCAGCACTGGATTTGTCAGTGTCTGGTTCAACATCTGAGTCATCCGATCGGTCGCTACTGGCTGCACTGGTATTAGCTGTAGTACCAGTACTGCTTCTGGTCTCCTCGTCTGTGTCTGACTGCTGATATACCGGGGGTAGGCCTAGTGACCTTTGTGGCCTTCCTGGACGACGAGACAGACGAAGAAACAGGTGCTAGTATGTCATCTGCCAAAAGGCTTTTTCCTGGAGCACACGGCACTTTCCGGCGTTTCGCTCGTGGAGCGGCTGAATCAGTCTCAACTTTTGGCATTTGTCAAATGCTCAATAAAGGACTGACTGACCAGCTCTGAGGTAGACTCCTTGTTAATGTTGCCTGGCAAACGCGACATTACCTGTGCCTTGTTCATCGGCCAAATGCCTGTCTTATGAAAACCGGCTTTCAGATTGTCACTGGCATTTTCCTTGATCTTCAGCAGAAGGGAATTTAAAAGTGACGGCCCGTCACTGACGGGAATTCATCCTTTGGAAGTGAAGGCATGCGCCTGTTTCTGGCTTTCTCTTTCCAGTCACTTAATATCTGCCTCCAGGCTATTTTCATTGGCCTAAAAAAGGCCACATCGAGTGGCTGAGTCAAATAGAGTTTGGTAGAGTTTGGTGGCAATGAAACAAAGGCAATGCCTCAAGAACACTGATGATAATGTGAGAAGACAAATTGTCTCCAATAAGTACTTTCCTTCTTGAACTCTTCTTTAGTGTAGGCAATAGCAAGCTGAAAAACCAATCCTCAAAACAAAGACTGTCAAACCATCGGGATCGGTTGTAACGGGCATCTGTAGGACTGTTTTCCATCCATGTAGTCCATAATGCTTCGGCTTTATAGACAACATATGGCGGAAGCAGTTGTCCATCTGCATTACCGCAAAACATTAGCAACATAGATGATTTCGTACTGTTCATTATACGTTCTGGATACTTGCAGCCACGTTTAGTGAGGACCCTTTTCTGACCAGGGTCGTCGCTTAAATTTGTCTCGTCATAGTTCCAGATGTTAGCAACAGCAACACCTTCGAGTTCCTTGCTTAACTTAGCAAAGTACTCATCAATTACTGTCGGGCTAACCTCTGCTGGTTTTCGCTTGATGTTGCTGGCGAATCTGGTTATCAAGTCCTTGTGTCTACGTAAGAAAGACAAAGCCCACTCTATGCCTGGCATGTTGTTCTTGAAGTGATGTATTTTCATACCTTTCCTGTCAGCATAGGCTTTCACGATACAGCGTAAATCAAACATATCAACAGGAAACCTGTATGCAGACATAGTGACAACTAGGGCTGCCGCGGGTACCCGGGCACCTGTCGGGTACCCGGGTAATAAACTACCCGGGTAATTTTTTACTACCCGGGTACCTGCATAGACTATTTAATTTAATTTATTTTTAATTAATATTAAATTATTATTAAATATTCCATTTATTTACTAGCATCAGTTTTACATTTTTGAATAATTTTGTTGTTTCGTTTGATGTTGTAACTTTTAAGTTTCGAATTTTCGATTGGTGTGCTGTCCCATTTCTAAATATTCGAGGACTCATGGTCTTTATAATTAGGCCTATACACAGTTTATTTCGCATAAAAATGCAGCAAACAGACAAAGAAACACAGAGAAAAAAACAAAACAACAGAAAACACGTTAAACGCAACTCATAGCTCGATCGGAATAAAACTCCAAAATCACCGTCACAACTCAAAAGTTAGTTTACCCATAAACTTCAAACGTCTCTCGTAAATCATAGTGTCACTTTCCTGTTTTAGCTTATTCATAATTTATTTATTTTGTTTAATTGAGCAGTTGTGCAATAATGAACAGTACATTTTAGCAGCATTTTGTTTTATGCTTGATATTTGCACCAGTAGCTGAAGATTAAATGAAAAAGTGAGAATAGGCCTATACCTCCCCCCCTGTACAACAGTGTCATACTTACTTACTGACTTACTTACTACCCGACGGGTACCCGGGTACCCGCTAAGTTACCCGGTCGGGTACCCGGGTAACGAATTACCTGATAACGGCAGCCCTAGTGACAACATATGCTTTCAACGTTACTTCTTCTTCCTGTGTGAAAATCGTAGTACCACCTGGTCTTCCACCATGCGCTCCTTCAACTTGTTTTTTAATGTGGATCGAGGTATGTTGTATTTCACAGATGCCTGTCTCTGAGTCAGCTTTTTTGTTCAAATGTCTGACAGTGCGTTGTCCAACGCTTCAACTGAGTAGGCAGCATACGATCGGCTGCCTAAGGTTGACTTGTACACTCTTGGCATGATATCATTAAAGTTCCTGTTAACACAAAGTACATGCAATAAGTTGAGTAAACAATAAAAACCTATTTTTGCAAAGTCTAGCAAGCAGGATGCATGTTCTAGCCATATGAAAAAAAAGATACGCACCATGCATACTGATTGCTTACAACAGTGGGGTGACTTTGTCCCAGGACAAAGTCACCCCATTTTGTGGGCCAAAGTAACCACAAATTAATTATTGTCCGTCGGCAGCCCATACTGCTGCGCGCCATTGCAAAACACAATTTGTTTACATCGACGATGGTTTGTTAACTCACAATACAAGCAGATTTTCTGCAACAACTATCTACGGAAAAGTCCCAGATATAAAGTTTACACACGTTTGAAAAAAAGCATTTTTATACCTGTCCGGAAAAAACTTAATCAGTGACACAAAATTAATCGTATAGCACTAAAACTCAACTAATTAGAAACACCGCCTCCTTATGTAAACATATCACCGGAAACAATAACTTGAGGCTAGTAAGTATGAAACACCGAAGGTGTCAAAACACTTAGCTCACTTTGGGCCAAAGTCACCCCTTAGGGCCAAAGCGACCCCATTTTACGGTACATCACATTGCTGTAAGAACGTAAAGTGACTGAAAGTCACAAACACAGTCATCATCAGTCTTTGTTGTGCAACATACATGAAGAACATAATGACTGGTACTACATAGATGACTAGTTGCATATCAGAAATGAAGTTGAACTTTTGAACACAATGTAAAATAGCACCAAAATTCAAAATTAAAACCACAAAATAAAAACATGGACTTATTCAGCTAGCAAAGTCACAAACACAGTCAGTGATAGATGCAGAACAATAGTATACAATGAAACACATGCACAAACATTCGAATTGTCAGTTCACAGTTTGGACACAAACAGAAAAACAGACAGTGGCTAAAGGCTGAGATAGTTGACAGACAGGCTCTATGCATATGGTGTGGCTTATGCATGAAGCATGCACAAAATCCATTAAGCTACATTTAGGCCTACATTTTCTCAGTCTCAACAGAGGAAGTAATTAGCCTGGTCCATGAACCAGTGCCGCAGGTTTGGAGAAATGTTTCAGGATGATGCACTTGTAGTTGCATCACCTCTGCTTGGTTTAGATTTAACACATTGACTGCTGCGCGATTTATTACTTAGGCGCGGCAGTAGCAGTGCAGTGTAGCAGCATACCAGCCGTGTGTACACTCTGCAGCAGCAGCAGCTGTGTTGACAGTAAGATGCGGTCAGTGCTCAAAGTCCAAGCACTAGGTTATAGCAGCAAACAAGGCCTATCTAATACATGCATGCATGGGCCTACATTATAATACGCATAATCTCCATCACTGCCGACTCATACCTGTCCAAATG
>Ga0209367_1007267_pt1 | contig 15277 bp, 9 predicted proteins | sample WorMetLIZISLAND2_FD_187412 | JGI IMG/M metagenome (GOLD analysis project Ga0209367, IMG submission 187412) | Marine gutless worms symbiont microbial communities from Max Planck institute for Marine Microbiology, Germany - Olavius geniculatus... ... | reverse complement strand
GTTATAAGTGCTCATGTTGACTCACCCTAAGTTGACAATGCGTGTTCTGCGTATGCTAATGCATTTGACTTCGGGCCACGTGACTTTGCTGCTGGGGAAATTTCACCCCGCCATTATTTTCCCCCATTCGGAGTTAAGGCGCCGGGTGGACTCACGTTGGGCTTTGCCTCAAATTTCTAGTTAGGTTATGGAATATGGATGATTATTGGTTAGTTATGACATTTTTTAGCAATTAGTTTTTTTTTAAAATGAAAATTGATTTGACTTTGTAGTAATCTTGGTTTGATTGTCTTTGACAGTGTGAAGGTGACTTACAAATTTGCAGTGACATTTGCTGCTTATTGGAAATCTGGTGTTGTGGGGCAACACTACTGTTTTACGAAACGCCGCACATTTGCCATCGACTCCATTGTATCTATGGCCTTGTCTGTATAAGAGTTTTAACTATCTAAAGTGGTTTTATAATAAAGTAATTCACTGAAAAAGTAGCTGTTCAAACAACTAAATATTTGTCACTAGAAAATGCAATTCGGGTATCCGAAAACCTGGGTAAACCCGGCCATTTTCAAACTCATAAAACCGGGTTTGAGAGAGGGCAAAAACCTAGGTTTACGGGCTTAATTTGGGGTGTCAATCAGTAAGCCTATGCAGTATAAAATTGCTGATAATAGCTTTTAGTTGTACTTTGTACTTTTTTTCAGCCGAATGCGGAATGTTAAGCTGTAAGCTAGAAGGCCCGGCCCAGTTGGTACGAGTTGTCATCTGTTTGTCTGTCTGTCTGCTTATAAGGGATGTATTCTGGCTCACCGGAAGATAAAGAAAAGCTTTTTACACAAATAGTTAGCTCTGTCAAAAGTAACATAGCAAAATTTGTATGATGCAGTGCAAGGGAAACACTTTCAAATTTGGAAATGAATGGAGAAGGTAGGAAAAGTGTGCGCTTTTCAACTGAAAACTGGCTGTATGTCATATTTTCTTTGCAAGGTTTCAACCTATTTGTCCTATGCTCATTGTTCATAGCCTCATGGAGTATAACTCTACTATAACGGGCAGTAGTGGCAATAAGCTTAGAGAGCTCATAGGCTATTGTTTCATTTCACTTCCATACATCTAACCACTCACAGTCTAGTCTACGTACAGCTGCCGACTCGCCAGTCTGCCTCTGACATTTGTCCATTTTACGCTACTGTAACTACTAGCCTCCAAACCCGGGTATCCGTCAAACCCATAAACCCGGGTTTGAAAAATACCTGCCGGGTTTGCATTTCCTATTTGTCACTTGATGTGTGGTAGTGAAGGTAACTATGGGTGCTTTGGCTAAAAAATAATTACTAACTGTTGCTTTTGCTCAACATTGTATTTGCTTTGGACTGGAATCTGTTTTGTCATGCCATCTTGCATTGTTTGACATTGTATCAACTTTTGAGTGAGATGCTTGTGAGATAATTACCACTGTGATTGAAAACAGTTTGTATTTGCCATTCGTGTGTTTTGTAAAGTGTAATTACACTAGGCTGCCCAAAAAGTAAAGACCATTTGTTTTTAAAAGCATGATCTTGTTTTTATTTTATTTTTTTATTCAAATATTTAAAATATAAGACATGTCAGTTAGTGCAAATCATAGCCTATTGTTGATGAGTCAGATTAAACCAATGCCTATTTTAACAAAATTTTGTAATAAATTAATCTTTTGTGTTTTTTCCATACAGTAAAATAATTATTAACTCTTACACTGCTATTTATACTGAACATATTTGCTAAAATTAGGCTGTTAACCTATATTTTACCTATAACTTCATGGCTGTATATTAAAGGTATGTGTTTTGGCAATTCCCATACACGCTTTCAAAAATTGCGCGCATATGATGATAAAAATAATTTATATTAATACGCCATTCGCGTTGAGTGGACGTAAGGTGAACGACGTTGCAGTCACTAATCCAGAATCACTAATCCAGGGTTCTCGTACTCGTAGTTATCAGATGGGCCGAAATGGTTTATGACGAAATTAGCGTTACCAAAGTGGGCGTGTTCGTTTTGTTTATGATTTTATTGTTTACACAAGTAGTGCTTTTTGACAAATTTTGATATAAAATGGAACAGAAACTATTTGTCATTTTAAATGTTGTTTGTTTTATATTGGTTGGTGTCACAGAAGGTAGATTTTGCATTATTTTCGATGTACTTCACATTAAAAGTACCTGTAGTACCGGAAGCGTTACTCTGATCTGTCGCACAACAAATAGTTGATGAAATGTGCATGATTTTTTTGTTTTTATTACGTAAATCTGTCATATGCATTTTTGGAATAGTTAGCTGTATAACGAAGTATACTCAGTAATGAGTTGTTTCTGCCTTAGTAGCTAGTCAGTGCATTATTACAATAATTAAGTGTTCCAGGACGAGTGAAGATGACGGGAACTATTCATTACTATGGTATAGTTTGCGATCAGCTTTTCCAGTGATTGTGAACGCTAAATAATTGACAGAATACGGCACTGTGATGAACAAACATGCAAGAAACATATTCTGCTCGTTTTTCAATCAAATTTGTCATACAACGATTAAACGAGTGAAGTTTTAGATCAAAAATTGTTAAAATCTACCATCATTCACTGTAGCGAAGTGCAATCATATCTCGTGTGCACTAAAGTAGTTTGCCACAATAGGGCTGTGCTGTTTTGAATAATTTGTTACTGAAGTGCACTTTCCGAACTAAGTTATTATGGTCTAGTGAAACAATTTATCACATTTTTATTTTCCTGGGGAGGGGGCACTGCCCCCTCCCGAGACCCCACCCCCATTTTGTGGTGAAGGTCGTAATTTTGATAGCAGTTGTGCATAACTGAGCATAGGTCACTAATCCCGTAAAATTCTTTGAGCCATAGGCAAATGGCTGCGTCGAGTGAAGTTCACGGAAACAAGCATTAAATATATACTAAATAGCATATTAGTAATTAAACTAACAGCGAAATATAGTGACAAAGTGAACTGTGTCAACAATACGTAAAAATGTGCACTGAATGGCATGCAAACGTGCAAGTTAAGTGGAACTATTTTTTTCACACGACTACACATAACTGTGGATCATTTTGTTTGTTCCCATCTTCTTCACTCTAGCCAATGTTCCCAATGGTTTTATTGTCTTGGGCCTATGTCGCTATAGATTAGTTTGTGCACCATAATCGTGTGGGTAAGTAACGTGTCTGACATGTCGGACCTTGGTCGGACCCTTTGATATGACTTTGGCCCAGGACACTTTGGCTCAGGTTCAAACTGTTTCGCAATTTTTACAATATACCCAAAGTGTCTTGTGTTTGAAATTTTTTGGTTGAACTGTCCAGTTAGCAGTGTAACAGGGAACATTAAAATTGGTTCATGATTTTATCAGTTTGCTTATGTTATGACAGTGTGGATGCTTTTATTTTGACTCATGGTGCTTATAACAGTTGAAAGTAAGTTTGAGTGGTGTTTCCAGGTGATTTGAAGAATGCTGTGAATGACTACGAGTTACTTCATCATACATCGTTTCGTCGTCATATCCACAAACGTGATCTTTACAAACACAATCCCGATAGACGTGAGGTTGAATATGATTCATTTGGCAGGTTAACAATGCTTACTGGTTATTATTGGTACTAGAAGCACCTCACTCTTATGGGCAGGAGTTTTCCGCCATGAAGCACTACACAATGCACTAAGCTGATGGGCTTGGCAGAATCAGCGGGGAAAGAAGACCCAAAAACTCAACCCCGTCCTCTCAGGCTGCCTGTGGCGGTCAAGGTAGGGGCATGTACCTAAGGCCCAAGGACTCAAACATCGCCTGTGCAACATGGAAGGCGCTAGAGGGGGCTAATAGAGAGACAGACAGACAAACAAACAAACAGACGTTCCGTGCATTATAGTTAGATACTCAGTGGCATGCTCAGTCTGGGGCATGCTCCGAGTGCAGGTGCACTGGTCAGACCACGGTGTTTTTTTAGCGGCAGGAACTAAACACCATTTGTTGAACTTTACCAGACACATTTTCTGGGCTTTGAATGCCCGAACCCATCGGGGAGCTTACAGCACTGCTCTAGGCCCCTTGACTGGTGAGTACAAGTACCTGTCTTGCTGTTGGCTTTTAGCCTGTAATTTTGGCGATTCATGTTCTAGCAATGCATGTCCCTAAGACATATTCCTGGATATGCTGCTATTGGTACTGGAGCTAGTATTAGTTATGGCGTTGTGCTTCACAAATAACAATGCAGATATAGATGTACAAACAACTTTTGCTTGGCAATCTGCCCTTGAATTTTTTAACAGTTATGTTGCAAGTCTGATGCTATAGTTATTGTTTTGCTGTGTCACATTCTGGCATACTGAAAATGTAATGTACACTGATGGAGGACATTACTCCTACATTTGAGGCAGAGTATGTAGGTGATGGCTTTTTTTGTTTTGGATATTTAGTCTGCAGGGCCCCCAAACTGGGGCATCGCACCGACAGGCTGTGGTGTATGAACAACTTGCCCAAGGTTGTTACTTGAGAGTGCAGTGGTTAGGGACCGAACCCCGACCTCGCGGTCATTGGGTCCGGCACGCTAACCACTACCATAGACTACCAAGCCACACTGCAGTTGTTGTTTATTGTTTGTTAGACATTTTCACCTGGTGCTGAAAAAATCATCGACTGTGTTATCACATGACTTCAGAGTTGTTGCAGTTGATGCCAATAATGTCGAACGGGTTGTTGACTACAAACCAGACATTTATCATGGATTTCTTGAAGGTGAGCTAGCAAGTTTATGGAGAATGATCTACAGTAGAGCTGTCAAAGCATTAATTTTTTAACGCATTAATTAGTGTGTTATTAATGCACCCAGTCCATTCGAGAGGGAGAGTAAAGGGGTAAGTTACCCCGGGCCCCGCGACGTTTGGAGGGCCCTGCCTGTAGAATATAGAAAATTAGAAACACGTTTTAAATGTATAATCAGCAATAACTGCCATCATAAATTTATTAGTCTGTTGTCAAAATAATTATTTATTGACAGTAGTGATGGAACAGCAACTACAGTTTAGTTACTTGTATTCATTCGATTGTCAGATAACTGCAGTTTAACGGAATATTGGAACTTTTGCTTTATGGAATTTTGTAAATTTTGTATGTTAGTTTTTGCTTACATTTATATTTCACAAGGTAGTGTAAAACGCATTTACTCTCTGGTGGGATATATAATAATCACATTATTGCAAATTGTCCACAGATTGTGCCAGTGAAAGAATTTTGAAAATTGGTCAATAATTGGCGAAGATATGGACAAAAGTAAAATGGCAATTTTTTTATGGCCCACAGTGTATAAGTGCATGGATATGTGGATATGCAATTATATAGTGTTTGATGCAGATGATCCTGATTCAAAAGTTGTAAATGCTTACTGGGAAGATGATGACACATTATCAGCTACTATACAGACTGCTAACGACGTTTATGCCGTTGAAGTTTGTACTGCTGTGTTTACTTACTTACTGTTCTACTGTGCACACGTTTAAAAGTCTAGCATTGATAATGCATCGATTGCAATGGTTTGTTGAAAGCAAAGCTAAGCAGTAGTTTAGATAAAACAATCTATTGGAGTAAAAACTGTAATGTATAGTTGTATACTGATAGTGTGATGTGTTTTTTGTGTCGGTTATTGGTGTTGTATTTTGCAACCTTTAAAATATAGCCTGCTACAATTTTCGAAGATTTTTTTTGTTATTTTTGGGAAGACCAACAGTATACCTGCCAAAATTGTTGTGCAGATATTAAGTAAGTATCAGTAAGTAGTTATTTGGTGCATACTTTTATTACTAGTAAATTGTAGCTCGTAATTGGCATTTAGCAGCAGCGATGATTCAAGTGACAATATCTGTTTATGAATGCGTTAATTTAAAGAGCAAAATCTGTTTATTCTGTAGCCATCTTGGAGGCATTTGCCACGGTCTTCAAACTATTCTATGATATCCTACCGAGGCTCGGATTTACGGATGGATGAAGATTTAGGGTTAGTGGATAAAATTTTGATTTCTCATAAACTTGTTATTTATCACCAAACGTTGTCAAGTGTATCTGTGGTAGTGACTTCAAATGATAATGCTTTGTTCTAGTTTTATGCATTACATCATGCTTTAATATTATTTTCATCACTGGTGTATAAGTTGGAATGCTAGTTAATGTATTTACTTATTCAAATGTCATAATCTTATCTACTACAGATACAGTTTTGTAAGAATAAGATGAGACCAAGCTGCATGAGAATGAGAACAATGCTTTATGAGGCTGAGAATCAGAATCAGGTCAACAACAGCAAGACTAAGCATGAGAACGAGATCTTAAACACGATTTGTAATGTGCTTCAGAAGTCCCTGAAAGTGTTTGAATTTTGAAAAAATCAAGGCTTTTGAAAGAGCTTGAAAGCAGATAAAGTGATTGAATGTACTTGAAAATCCTTGAATTTAAATTTATTTTCAGTATGTTGAAATTTTGCATTTAATTACAATTTTGAAGCAAATGCATGCATGCACGTGACAATTCTGCCTAGAACAGTTAAAATTGTTCTACTGGTTTCACTCACAGATTATCTGTACTCTTCACTTATAAGTTTGTGAAGCCACAGTCAAAAAATTTCAAAGCACTGCATTTTGGATATGGCTTCTTATTCATAATTTTGGTGTTTGGAAACTGCAAATTTATGTTCTTGGAAGTCATTGAAAAGTCCTCGAATTTCGTGCTGTAAATCCTGCTGAAAATTTGGCCTTGAGATCACTTTGGTTTTAGTAACTTAACATCCTCTCATTTAACATCTGATGATGCAATTTCGCCTTTCTTTTGTGTTGTAGAACGAATTTCTGCGGCTCTGCTCGTGTTGACATTGATTTAAATTACACGATGTATCTCAACAATGATGAAAGTTATACGAAACATGACAAAGGTCTGTTGTCTGTGGTGCTGTATTTATGCTATTGCTGTCATCAATTCACCATTGTATCTGCATGTCCGGAAAAAAACATCTCGAACATTATTGATTGTCACTTGAAGAAAGGATGTCCATTTTTAATAATTTTTGGTACGAATATTTCTGACACAAATGGCCATCAAGTGATTGTTTAATATTTTACCTAACCCAATGTCTGTTTTTGCACTACCTGGAGAAAACAAAACCAATGAAATATGAGTTGAACTGAATGAAAATACGTCAAAAAGCATCCCCAACATTATCGATTGTGACTTAAAAAAGGATTGACAGATTGTTAATTACATATGCACACATATAATGGAGTTCTTGCATTTTTAGGCTTAGGTCGTTTTTTGTGTTTTGTGTTTCTGTAAAGGTTAAACTTTCTGTTTCTTTATTGCAAAGGTCAAGCTTACCATTTTGTTACTATGTGTTTGTGTGCATTCTGCCTAAAAAGGCTATCCCTGAAATGACCTATACTGTGTCTGGTGGGACGTGAAACCCTACTCGCTCACTCACTCAGATTTTAATCATTTTTGGTGCAAACAAATGTCTGCTTTTGCACTAACCTGGAAAACCCAAATAGGTGAAATAGGATAAAAATGTAATATTTCGTTGATTTTGTTTTCCCAGGTAGTGTAGAAGCAGACAATGGGTGCGACGGAAAATTGGACAATCATTTGATCGCAAGTTGTGTCAGAAATATTGGTGTCAAAAATTATTAAGATCTGATAATCCTTCTTTAAGTTACAATCAAAAAAGTCCAGGATGTTTTTTTTCCAGACATGATATACAAATACTAAGTTTCAGAGTTTGCTAGTAATCTGGAAACACGTTAGTGTTTTAGTATTAAATGCACAAGTGTGCATTAGTGTATACATGCTATGTGCTAGACTGGTGCATTAAGGTCAACTCATTCTTCCCACCCAGCTGAAGTTACAGTGGGACACATTCATCATTCATATGGCTGGTGATGCTCCCTGTTTCTGAGACAGGCACCATGCTCACATTTAATCTGTTTAGGGCTAGTCTTCGGTTCTTAACCAGTCTCTCAACATAGCTCATTAATATTTATGATATCTGTGTCCACGCTGAGTGATTGATCTGTTTATTGCACATGATTAGCACGTTGTCTGTTAACAGCACTGTCATTGCAAAGCAACCAACGAATTTAAAGTGGTGGTTGTGCTTAAAGAACGAGAAAGTGATTTTGATTCTCATCTTGTATCTTGTTGATGCAGACAGTAGTGTTCATCGTCGTCGTCGTGCAACGTCACCGTGCACACAGTCGAAGCCGGTTCCAGTCTGTACGCTGCTCCTAGTTGCCGACTATCGCTATTACAGAGACATGGGTGGTAGCAACCTACAGCGAACTACCAGCTACATAGTTGGTTTCAGTTTCATTTTCATTTTTACACACGAAAGCAGCTACTGCTTTCAGCACATCTTAGCCATCGCAATTCTGTCCGTCTGTCCCTCTGTCTGTCACACAGGTGGATCAGTCAAAAATGGTGCAAGCTAGGTTCTCCAAATCTTCACCCTCGGCTGCCTGGAAGACTCTAGTTTCGGGACCCGTAAAGCTTTTCCAGAAATTTGAAGGGTTTACCCTGAACAAGTCGCTGAGTGATCGGGGTGTGTGCAAAATTTGTGATTTTGGCCAATAAGTCGCTGTATCTCAGTAACGGTGCGAGATAGGGCCTATACTACTGAACCGGAACTGCTATAGGCTTTCGCATGTCTTGTGAGCATTAGCTCAATTTTTTGTTGTGATAGTTACTTGGTGTAGTAGTACATCGATTGGATGGTTATGGGGCTTTGCCACATCAGGTGCTTACAACTTGGATGGGTGACTGTTAGAGGCAGGTAAACCATCTCTGTACAAAATCGTCAACTCAGCCTTTTATCCCACTGTGTTGGCGAATTGAGTACTGGTTTGTCACTGTATTTTGTAGTCGGCTGAAAACATTTTTTTATGACAGAAGCTACTGACAGCCTGTAATGGCTGACTTGTCGCTTGTGCTGCATTTTTTTCAAATCTGTGTCGTATAAATGTCATTAATAATAATGGTAATAAAATTTATTAGTACTTTATTAGTTGTAGAACTGTAAAACCAACTCATTCAGAATTAAGTGAGAGAAAATTTTTTGGGTGTTCGCATATTTTCTGTATTTGGTTGTTTAATTGTATTTTTTAATTTTATACAAATGGTGTATAACTGATTTATGCTGTAGCATCTGTGTCTTAATTGTGTTTTTAGATTAGCCAGATTGACAGCATTAATACCATCTATAAAAGTACTTCGTTCGGTGCATGCGGATCTGGGTTTGGATTTGAAATAAAAGAGGTGCGGTAGCATTATTTTTGTTGTAATGTATAGTAACTTTAGAAGTTGTGAACATTTTATTTTAATGACATTTTTGGATTATTTTTTAAAGTTGAATTATTGGTAATTGTGTACCAGAAAGAGCAGTCAGTTAACATTTTCTGAATGACTCGGACCATGGAAAACAAGCCACTAAAACGAACAAAAGAGACCAATTGATGGTTTGGGGTTTACTTGAAGTCCAAATCGCATCATTTTACATAACTGTTATAAAGCACTAATTGGCTTAATCAAATGCTAATTTGTCAGTATTCATTAATTTTTTGATTGCTGGTACATCTTAATATTTTAAAAATCAGGTTTAAAGTATTCACTTTTTGCTTTTCATGGCTTCGGACATATTCGGAACTGTGACGTCATCTGCAGGATGGTTGCTAACTAGCTTTATTGCTTTGGGGTCAAATGCAGTTTAATTTATGGCCAAATAGTCTCAAAAAAACCAACTTTTTCATTTGTAGTTAACCAACTAAATACTGCAATATTCCAGCACATCATTAATTTTACTAACCACACACCTCTATTAGTGAACGAATAAACAATGACATAATTTCTGATGTCACATACATGTACTATAAATCTAACATTATTCTGAGGAAAATTAATGGATTTAATATTTTCCAATGCGAATGTCAGTTTGTCAACCAAGCATCCTGTGAGTGACGTCATCAGTATTTCTGGCACATTCGGGTACATCCGGCTGGCACAACATATTCGTGATAAAATTACCTCAAAGCAATTTTTTCATTTCAACTGATCAGCGTATTATTAATTAGTGTTCCATTGTACACATATTTAGCCAATATTGTTTTTCGTGCGACTTGGCCTTTAATCAGTGCATCATTAGATATTACTACTACAACTTTTATATAATATGGGATATATCAATTTTACTGTAGTAGTTTGTAGCTAAATGAATCACGTTTATATTGCTTTTTTTGGTTGTTAGCTATAAAAACTTTAATGTAAATTAAGCAAATTGTGCAGTCTGTTTTATTGGAATTTTGTGTGATTTGGGCAGATTAAGATTCATACAGAGTGGAGTCCGTCAGGTCAATATGGACATTACAACACTGAGCATATGAATGACAAAAATGAAGACTGGGAGACTGGGCCTCTGCTAGAGGTAAACCTTATATTTTTAAAAATGTATTTAATTGTTTGTTTAATACTTTTTTCTAGATATTGTGAATTTAACCTGCAGCTATAACTATAGCCATCACACTTAGTATATTTCTGTTTCCAGGGTTTTTCATAGTATTACTGGGTGACATGATAGGTCGTGAACGATTATGATTTCAAATATAAGCCTGTTATTGACAGTAACCAGCAATAATTTCATGTTTTTTTGTAGGTATATTCAGTGAAATTTTTTTCATAAAATTTCGGAGTTGTAGCTATTACACAACATTTACAGTACTGATTTATATAACAACTGATTTTTGGGAGAGAGTTTAAAAACTGCTTTAAAAGGTTTAACCTGGTGGTTTTGATTGGGTTTTGGATTTTAGGGTTAAACCCAGGTTTTTAACAGAGTTTAACTTGATTTGTTTAAGTTACTCAAATCAACAGTGCTAAATATGGCCACACAAAATAAATAACCCAGGTTGTGGTAATTTATAGGTTTTGAAATTTTGAGAACTGAATCATAGTAAAACGTTTCATCATTAGTGGAAGACGAAATTAAAATTGTATTAAGTTTGGGGTTGATTTTTTCGGAGGCGGTTGGTTTTTGGATGGGTTTTAAAATTTAATGTGATGTGAATTATAGCAGTTTTTTATCGTAGATGTTCAGTCGTGATCCATCGTACCAGCATTTCTGCTTAGCACATCTCTTCACTCACATCGGGTTTGACAACGGCGTCCTTGGTCTCGCATACATTGCTGGACCTCGTCCCTACTCTGTCGGCGGCATCTGCTCCCGCTGTAAGTCATTATATACATCTTTATTCACTATGAATGAGAGCAAACAAAACAAAAAATAACACGTTTAACCAAAAGCTTACTGGGTACTACAGAACCGAAGCAAAACATACAATATTTTGCATTATACTCCATTATTCTAACAAGTATGACGGACGAGGCTTTTCTCATATCTGTAGTTCGGTTTTGTCTGCAATGTTTGTGCCAAATGTACATTTATATCTCTTTGCAGTACTGTTGTTGTGGTACTGGTACAAGTTCAGTTTAGGGTGCCCTGACTGCAAGGACCCCAAAAAAGTGGTGGCTAGATGGTGTAATTGTTGTTGTTGTTATCGTTATTGTTGTTGTTGCTTTTTTAATGTGTTAAGTTTTATTTTTGCGCACGACTGCATATAATGCTTCGTGCATCTTAGCCATCATCGAGATGTCTGTCTGTCCGTCTGTTCGTCTGTCACACTGCTGTATTGTATCAAAACGGTGCAAGCTAGGTTCACAAAATCTTTACTATGGGCTGCTTCAAGGACTCTAGTTTATCCTGACAAAATTTCGTGTCCCTAGGTGAAGGGGTTCCCCTTTAATGAGGCCATCAAAGGGGTACCTGGTACCCCTTTTTAAAAACTTTATCTTTTGCCGCCGTTGGCTCGTATAGTGTGAAAACGGCTGCAGATAAGTACAGACATGCTGCTTATCATAACAAGCACTGGTGATGAGCTTTTTTGATTTATCAACATCGATGACCTTGAACGACTTTGAACCCCCAAAATAAGGCTTTTTAGTGAATTTTTCGCAATTTTTGGCTGCAGCACACATTTTAAGAGTGATTTGCGACAAATGGCTTTAGATAGACCAAGACAACCTGTGCATGAAATTTTTAGCATTAAACGCAGATTTTAGCAGTTCACGTGCTGACCCCATAGGTTCAAGGAGGCTTGCACACGCGAGCGTCAAAGAGGGACACCCCTTTAAAAAATGGTTATTTTACCAATATTGGCACATCTAGCATGAAAACAGTTGCATATAGGCACAGACATGCTGTTTATCATAACAAGCATTGGTCACGAGCTTTTTAGCGGTATTGACATCGATGACCTTGAATGACCTTGAACCTCTCAAAATGTGGGGTTTTAGTGTTTTAGGCAATTTTCGGCTGCGGTGCACACTTCAAGGGTGAATTGCAATGAAATGGCTGGAGATAGACCAAAACAATTGGCGAACAGGAACTGCTAAAACTGTCACGCGTTCCATGAGCTTTGCTCAAATTACTTGTTTCGAATTAGTTTTGTGCCCCATTGTGCCTCAGTAGTAAAGATCTTGGGAGTCATAACGTTATTATTACCGGTATTAGATCATTTTGTGACTGGTTTTTAGTGCTATTTCATCTGTGTTGAGTGGTGTCCTTAAATGTGAATGTTTGGGAACTGTCGGAGTAGGAGATTATATGAATTGATTGTATTTCTTGTCACCTTGGTCATGTATGATCTGTAAGTCTGACTCATTTCAGGAAGCACACCTTCTGTATCTGTAGTCCAAATATTTGGAGTCAGATCAGATCTTCTCCTTTACATCAGAAACTTATTTTGTTTTTTCCTGCTTCTGCAAAGCTCTGCAACTCTAGACATTATAATGCGCTGTTGATCTTTATCAGTATAGACAGGGAACACTGTAATGCTGTCATATCTGGTGCTGTTGAACTTGATTATTGTATGTTTTGTAAGCTGTATTATAGTGTGGTGTTATCTAGTCGGTTTTTACATGCAAGAGCTAGCATATAACCATAGCACATATTAGCTACAGTAATTCTGTCTTGGTGTCTGTCTGTCTGTCTGACCTGGTACTGATTGGAGCGCAGGTGAGATAGAGACTTCGGGTTTTCACCATATGATAGCTTCTAGTCTCTAGTATTTTGTGACAAAATTTCATGCCACTGGGTGAGGGTTCCCCTAAAACAAGGGGGAGAAACTGGGGCATTCTTTCTTATTTTGCCGCTATTGGCTTGTCTAACATGAAAACGGTTGCAGATAAGCTTATCATAACTTACAAGCACACAAGCACTAGCGACGAGCTTCTTAGAATGGTGTCAACATCGATGATCTTGATTCTTGAATCACCTTGAACCCCAAAAATCGGAGTTTTGGTAGTTTTTTGTGATTTTCGGCTGCCGAAGAGTGAATTTGCCACGAAATAGATGGAGATAGACCAAGACAGTCTGCAAACAGGCGAACAGGAGCTGCTATAGGCTCTCATGCGTCTCATGAGCATTAGCTCAGATTTGTTGTTTCTACTGTTGAAACAATAAAACTTGTCTTAATGACTTGCTTAATATTCTTGATGATGATTGATTATGTGTTGTAGATTTCTACAAGGATGGTTTTCGTTTGTACATCAACTCTGGCTGGAGCAGTTCGTTAAGTCGAGGCCGCAGAAAACTTCTCAGCCTAGAGGCGACCGTTGTCACCGCTCATGGTTAATAAAAATCTTTCCCAGTCTGATTTGCGATATTAGCTTGTGACTGGTAAATTGGGTGATGGTATGATATGGTGGTTAACATGTTGTCTCCGATCAACATAGCTCTGTGCTGGGCCTGACTGCCTTTCTTTTGATAGGTAAACCATTTCAGTATATAACTAGCCATTAAGGTCAACTCAGCCATTCTTTGGGGGTAAATTGAGTATTAAGGGGATGTCAGACGAACGACAAAGTCGGCCGACTTTTGTGGGCATGGTTTAGTTGCTCGACGAAATCGGCCGACAAAATCGATGAATCATGGCACATGGCTGATATTTTCGTCTGCTAATTCGTACAATATCAGCTAGCGCAACAGCGAAATGCAGATCGCAAAATAATACTTGCATCACTTTTATCTGCATCTAATGAACGAAAATAAATAGCAAACACAATAAATAACTAAAATAAATATTCATCTTCCGTTGTAAACAATCACCATGGCAACATAAACAAAATTTGTTGTCCGGTATACAAAAAGTTGGCCGACAAAATCTTCGAAAATAGAACATGCTCTATCTTGGCCGACAAAATCGGGTGATTTTTGCATGACACACGACAGATTTTTATCGGGCGATTTTGTCTGCAGATAAAATCGGCTGGGTTGACGTGAGGTGCATTTACTTACGTCTAGTTGCAGTTATAGCTTTAAGATGGGTTTCCTGTGAAGAGCTGTAGACACTATAATGCAGCACGCCTAAATGTTCAGCAGATGATGGTCGTGGGATACAGGCCTCATTACTTATGCTGTTACACTTTAGTTTTTTTAAGGAAATATGGGAATAGTAGATTATTTACAGAACTTTTACCCCACCACCATTGTATTTTTCTGTTGATATTTCAGTGAATATATTGCATATGAGCACAATAATATTTACATGCCAACAAAGTACCATTGTTTTAATGGCAGTTTGCATTGCTCTAAATGTATGTATGACTAATGTTCCCAAGAGTTCAAAACTGAACTGGAACTTGAAGTTCATAGTCTCCTACAGTGCACAAAATCATACATTAATGGCCATTTATTTCTTTTTATTTTTCCAGTTATTTCTCACTCGATATTGTCCGTGGGAGAGGGACCAGTAGAGCTTTCGCGTCCTGTTTGGCATATTCTCCCCCACCATTCTTTTTTACTCCTCGCATGCTACGTTCCTAACGTCGCGAAGAGGAGTATAATATTGATCAGTGTAATATTGAGGACCGACCGACGACCGACCTGTTCCCGGAAGAGCCTTCCTGGAAGAACTTCAAACGGCCATATCTCCATAACGGTGCTAGATAGATGCATGGTCACTATGGACCATCGACAGGAAGTCGACCCGCGGGAGTCAAATGGTCACGTGACCGATGATGTCATTTGCTGTGTGAAAAGAAAGGAACTAAAAAGCAGTTAAAAGAATACAAGAGAAAATAATGTGTGCAAGGAGTACATTAGATTGGTCACAATCTAAAATATTTCTTGTTTCTTTTTGAAGATTACAAACTGCTATGTTA
>Ga0209367_1007266_pt1 | contig 15278 bp, 7 predicted proteins | sample WorMetLIZISLAND2_FD_187412 | JGI IMG/M metagenome (GOLD analysis project Ga0209367, IMG submission 187412) | Marine gutless worms symbiont microbial communities from Max Planck institute for Marine Microbiology, Germany - Olavius geniculatus... ... | reverse complement strand
TGCCTGGTCTTATAATCATGACTACTATTACGTGACTTCACTGTTTAGGCTTATTGTTACGTGTCCTTGTAGTCTTAGGACTTAACGCCACGCTAAAGTTAATTCGTCCTTCATCATCATCATCGTCAATGTATGTGGTGGATGTGTGCTGAAAGATGCTCAGAGCAGCTGATGAGTCGAGTTCTGCAGATGAACTGGAAGTTGGGACATTTGAGCAACCGAACGCTGCTACCGGTACCGCCATGGCCACGGCTGGCAGCAGCAGTGATGTCGCTGAACATAAACAGGTCGCGACTGCAAAGTCGTCATCGGGAGTCGTAGGTCGAATATTGGAGCTGAAGAAACGTCGACAACAGCTAACCGGTCGGTTTGTAACATGTTTGTTAATTTAGTTCTGCCTAAATATATCCAGTCCGTCAGTCAGAACACATTTGTAGACAGGATAATCTGTAAGCAGTAAGCCACTGAGTTTCATTGATTTGTTATATGACAAATCCAGGTCAATTTTCAAAATCTTTTCACTAGACACGTCATTGGTATACTAGAAAAACGCTAGTCGTTACAAATGCCATCACATCCTTAATGGATTGGGATTTACAGACGGCTTTAGAATGCAGTAAAAGTTGCCTTGTAACCCACTTACTCTAGAGCTGAGTATGTTTCACAAGGTAGTGGGACCTTTGGTTGACACCCATTTTCAAACTTTACTCATGAAAGAATTTTGGAAATGGGTCAATATTTGATGCACATAAGGCGAAAGTTAGGGGGAGGGGAGGAGAGCCAAGCAGATGATTTAACCGGCATTTTCCGTAGCATAGAAAATAGTTTAGTCTGTTTATCTGATGTTTGTTACGATGCTTGCAGGTAATTGCGTATGATGTTACATACTGAACTTGTTGAAAATGTCTTATTCAGTTATTTGTATGAACAATGTTCGGACACATTGCACGAATGCCTGATGAAACAGATGCAAAACAGATCTTAACAGCTTCTCCCGCAGGAAACTGGAGGAGACCACTGGGACGTCCTCGTATTACATGGATGAAAACCATTCAGCAGGATCTGAAATCCAGCGACCTCAATATGGACGACGCAGTTGACCTGGCGCAGAACCGTCCACTCTGGAGATTGATGTCTACGTTCGGCACTACGCACTCTTAGTGGTGCTTGCCAGAAATGATGATGATGATGTACAATCGGTATAGCTTTTGCAGTTTTTGTATCTGCATATCTGAGGTTTTTCACAGTTTCTAGATATTTGATATCATAATATTGCAATGTGATAGCTATGTTTTGTAAATAGCGTTCATTTTTGGTTGTTTCAGAAAAATGTGCCGGGTGCACTGTTGTGTTCACAACAATTCTGAAAAGAAGGGTAAATAATTTTTTTTCTGCTGGTAGTATATTTCTTTGACTTATTAATGCATCTATCTGTGTACACTTGTATACATTAATCTATATGTATGCGTGCATAGAAGCTGTAATTAATTTGTCACGCAGTATGTTTGCTGTTTTTGTATGCATTCCGTGTTGTTTTGTATGCAGCACATCTGTAGCAGCTGTGGAAATCACTTATGTTCCCGCTGCTGTTCATATAAAGTTCCCCGATCCATATTTGGCGCTACAGGTCGGTGGCAATAAAGTCAGACATACATAGTAGTTAAGCTTTCGCAGCAGTTTGAACATCGTGGCACATGGTCTATAGTGTATATGAACAGCATGGAGTACTTGCCGCCTGTGTAGTAACATTACTAGCGCATCTACACGTTTGCATAGAATGGCAAAGCATGTTATCATAGTCATCATCTACCGAATAACTTTTGCAGACTCCGCGGGGCTACAAACCAAGCAAACTTGTGCACAAAATTAATAGCTAGAAGCAATTTCAAGCAGATTCTGCAGAACTGGAGTTGATACTGGTGAAAGTGCAGTGGTTGCCACTGTTTTTAACCTAGGTTTATGCTTCAGTGAGCTTGTGTGGGCTGGTAAATAGTGAATACAAGCATTGAAACCTGTAATAGTGACATGGTATTGCTTTTGTGCTTTAGATTGCATATTTTTGTGACAACCTTCTCGTGTAAATAATTTACGTAGCAGCATTTATGTTAAAAAACTGTTCAGTTTATATATGGTGTAAGGGTGACATCGTAGTTGTAGATATAAAACAGCACAAATCACAAGTTAAATTTAAACTTTGCCATTACACAGTCGGCAAAGTTCTTTTGACATTGTGTAATGGTGATGTTTGAATTTTCAACTTGTGATTTATGCTGTTTTATATCTACAACCACGATGTCACCCTTACACTGTATATAAACTGAACAGTTATTATGCGCATCTTAGCCATCACAGTTCTGTCCGTCTGTCTGTCCCTCACGCGGGTGGATCAGTCAAAACAGTGCAAGCTAGGATCACCAAATCTTCACTGTCGGCTGCCTGAAAGACTTTAGTTTTAGGAACCGTAAAGCTTTTCGAAAGGGGTCACCCCAAACGAGGGCGTTAAATGAGAGGGGCCTAGGAAAAATTTGCAATTTTCAGCCAGTATTGGAATTCATGCACTGGATATTTCGTTAGGCGTCATCTGCCATCGAGTGTAAATGGAGCATCGTTGTGAGCTTAGATTTCGTTATCACCGGGCTTTCACATATGCATCGCTGTCACGCGTTCCCCTTTGCGTTAGCTGGGCTTTTCTTTTTTACATAAATATTTACGGTTTTATTGCCATTGAAAGTAATCTGGAGCTGAATGAAATGTTGCAGTAGAATAACCATGTATTGATTGGTTTATTCCTAAAACTTTGCATCATGCATTAAAATCGGTTCAGTCGTTTTTGCTGTAGGCGACGGCAAGAAAAAAAGGAAAGGGAAGGAAAGGTACAAAAAGTCATGCAAGCATTATATTTCACCTATTCGTGGGGAAGCCCCCTGTGAACGGATTTTCACCAAATTTTGCACATTGGGAGATATGCCGGATGTAATCATCTGTGCAAATTTTGGTGTGGAAAAATTAAGTGGTTTAGCATATACGGGGGGTCAAATTTTGCGTTCTCCCATTGAAATGGCTAGTCAGCCTTACAATGATACCGCACAGCCTGTGATATTTCATGCGTGAATCGTATGCAGTGTCTGCATTCCTGTGGCTTGGTGCATCTGTCACATTACTTACCATTTCATTTCACATTACAGTTTGTACATTGGTGAGCTTTTGTAATTGTTGCTTGTATTTGTTTTGCTAGCACCAGTTGCGCAGACAGAAACGGTAGCAGTCTGCCAGAGTTGCTTTGCTTTCCTGACGAGAACTTCGGACAAGACCAAAGTAGGCTGATGTACCGGTGACCCATTCTGCATCGACATTGATGTTTTGTTGTATTAACTACAGTACCACCACTCAGCATGATATATCAAAAGTAGCAATTGTATTATATTTGTATTATATTGGCTACAAATTCATAACTATGTCCACATAAAACAACAGCTACTTAGTATACACTGTTGGTCAAAATGTGGTATAGTGGGTTGCTGCTGTAACTTCACTTCAATACTGAGCAGTATTCAAAAATTGGCAGATGTGTGAAAAATTCTCACTCGAAACATCAACCTCCTTGCCTAAAATGTGTCACTACAATGCCTTGTGAAGTATAAATGGCATATAATTAGGGTGAACTGTAGGCATGTGTGACTGTGCACTGGTGAACGGTGGACATTGTGTGATGATGCTAATTGTGATAATGTGCTACAACATTACGTATCAAATGTTCATGTGTGGTAGGATCTTCAAGGGAATTTTTAATTGTTACATTATTAGAAATTTTCCATAAACTGTGCCAGTAAAAGAATTAAAAAGAATTCGAAAGTATTCCGGTAAAGTTATAACAAAAGATAGGTATCGAACTTTTTTGTTGAAACACTTACTGTAACAACCGTGATCTGTGCATTTGTTCTGATGAAAAAGTCCTATTTTGTCAGTGAAACATTTCCACATATTGTACATCCATTGATGCTCAATTTGCAGTGTGAATACTTAATCTGTTATGTGCTGTGTGTGCATTCCAGGGATGTTGAGGCCTCAAGGTCTGTCTGGCCTCGAGGTAAAATTATTCAGCCTTGGCCTCATAGTATCTGGTTTTGGCCTCATATAAATTGATCTCGTGGTCTTTTGAAAATTTACATCGTGCATGACATTAATTATTATTAATATCCACAGACTGTAGTCGCTGATACACATTCACTCGAAGAACTTGCGTTTCTGAACTGCAATGACTGCTAGGACTTTCACATTTTCAACTAAAAATGTTAAGACAAAATTCTTTGTCTTTATGTTCATGGTTCATACACAACGAGTTGTTCTCTAACGTGTCTGGCCTCATACATTGTGGCCTTCGCCTCGAATATCTTTTTGGGCCTCAGTCTAGGCCTTGTTAACATCCCCGGCGCAGTGTCACAGTGTGATATAGTTATATGTTATTTGCATCCATATTTAGTCAGGGAGCTGACAGGGGTTACCATGCACCCCCTCTGGGATTAAACCCCATGCATATTTTATTGTACTCTGGGGGCTGAACTTTGGAAAAATTTATGTTAACAGGAAAGAATTTGGGATACCCCCTCTACCCCACTCTCTCCATGGGCCTGCCTGTGCCTGACGTGATGCATTGTTGCTGTGCGGGTACCGCTTACATGTAGAATCTAGCTGAACTGTCAGTTCTAGAAGCAAAAGAATGTTCATTGTAAGTCATTCGCAAGTCATTCAGTAAGGTGTTTTTGTTGTATTATTGGATTGTGAGTCATAATACGAAATGGGAAGTCACAGTCGATTGTGTCTGCAATGTTGTGTAGTACGGTGCATCTACATGGTTCCTACTACTCTGCAGAATTTATTTTCCCCGACTTTCCATGGACAAAATGAGTAGTTTTCCCTGACGAATTTTTCGTGCGAAATGCCAATGTCTGTTTTCAGTCGCTTGCAATTACACAAGAAACCAGGGTGATGGAACAAATTTAAAAGTAGAGGTGAAAATAAGCGAGCAAAACAAGCAGAATAAATTTGAAATGTTGTACAGTCTGCGAACAACAGTTCAAAAATTTTTCTGCATCTTAGTTAACTTTGCACCAATGCACTCTGGTACCTTTTACATTCCCTGACTTTCCCTGACCACAGACACCATGATCTATCACTCACTGAACCTCTCTTCCATCTGCTTATCTCTTCCCAGTGATGACATGATTCCTTTTCACTAACATTCCCCTCTCCTGCCTTTTATTTCCATTACTTTTTCAGGTCCTATTCCCTAAACTCAGCAGGAGTCTCAAGAGCACATTCTCGGTCAAAGCCCCAGTCATTGTTAGTATTGGAATTTGGATCATTCTTTGCGTGAAGAAAATTGATTCGTAAGTAGCATTGAAAATTGTCGATAAAATCTAGGTTCTGAAGTGTTCCACCTCCTCATCGCTTCTATTATGCAGCACTGGCTCAAGATTTACATTGTGTAGATGTGTCTGCTTACATCATGCACGCCAGTACTTGGCACAATTTATGCCACGGACCATTCGACGTTATATGCTCTCATTCACTCACTCATTTGTAACTAGGACACGCTGAGAGAACTATTTTCAAAATTTATTTTCAGTTCACGGTAACGATGTCTGTTTTTTTTGCTAAAACTTTCATCTTTGCAGAAGATGTTGCCACTCCGGTTATTACATGGACTGTCTCCTTGTTTTCAAAGAATTGTTAATGCAGAAAAAATGAATAAAACTGCATTGCAAACAGAACACAACTCTGCAGTTTTATTGTAGACAAAAAGAGTTTTAAGACACATAAGGCAATCAAATGCTTTCGCGTCTATGCAAACAGTATCACAGAAACATAAACTAATTCAAATATTACAATTATTGTAAAAAAATGGCATGGTTGTGCAACATGCATTTACAGAAAAACAACGTAAATTCAAATTACACGTTAAGAGTGCCACAAGTGTGCATTTATATAATGATATAAATGTACAAAACATCAGTTTATACACTTGTTAACGGCAACATTGAAGAACTCGCACATCGAAAACAGCAAAAATTACAAAAGGTGATATTGTCCGCATCACACTCACTGTGTGTCAATGTGCTGCTGAATACCGGTAATATCACCTTTTGTGATTTTTGCTGTTTTTAATGTGCAAGTTCTTCAATGTTGCCGTTAACAAGTGTATAAACTGATGTTATTGTACATTTATATTTGCTGTTTTATGACTAAAATACCTTGTGCATTTGGCTGAGCTCTGGACCTCTGAGCATTGGCCTCAGCGCTGGACAAATGCAACCTGTCCACCCCGAAGGTAAGGTAAGGTACTAAAATACTGTTTTCCTATACTGGAATTTGCATAAAATTTTGCATGACGGGTCCCCTTGCCGACATTTTCAACCGTGCCAAATTTTATCTCAATCGGGTCAGGCGTTTTGATTCTGTGGGGGGTCGAATTTTTGGATTCCCCATAAGAAAGAGAAGTCGCCCTTAACACAGGGCTTGAACTACCGTTCAGCCGGTGACACAATCACACTCGAGTTACATGCATAAATGATCACAGGCTGAACGGTAGTTCAAGCCGTGTTAACGATGACTTTTTTCCTATGGGGAATCCAAAAATTCGACCCCCCACAGAATCAAAACTCCTGAACTGATTGAGATAAAATTTGGCACGGTTGATTACATCGGCATAGGGACCCGTCATGCACAATTTTATGCAAATCCCTCCAAGGGGGCTTCTATGCAAATGCGTGAAATATACGCAAAAATTTTATTTATATATATATGCCTGTTTTTCTTCAACGCACCTACAGGTCAGACCTCTTAAGGGATTTTTACGCTTACTACGTCGAACGACGCGGTTCTGCACAAGGAAGTGCCTTTTTGGGGTTAGAAAATTAAAAGTTAATATATAACACATTCATTCGCAAAAATCAAAAAATTACAATGGCGCCTATGAGGAAAATTAAACAATTCTTTAAACATTCATAACTTTGGCTGTGTATAAGATAGAGTCGTAATTTTTGGTTCTAGAATATGGTTTTCAGGAATGGCCAATCTAATGGTGTCATTCAATTTTACCCCGGACCCTACCTGGTCACCATGGCAACGAAATTTAGGACAATAGGCTATAACTCGGTCTGTGTAAAAGATATCTGCGAGATTTTTGCATCCATAGGGGTGGTTTCCGGGATGGGCTATTAAATGCTGCCATTAAATTGCATTTTACCCCGACTGAATCGTTGCAATGAGAATGCAATGGGAATTTTACGCAACAGTCCAATAACTGCAATCATACGATTAGTTAAATTAGCATTATTGAAATGTTTTCTGGGCCTATATTAAGTGGGTGATGCATGCAATATTAGTTCGTATATTTATATGGCAATTATGTGGATATAAAAGGAATTCTGTTCAATATTGTCAGCAATGCAGGCTAGCGGTGACGTCATGCTGACGCGTGTCGTCTGTTTTGTTCAGTCACACCAGTTATAAGCAGCTTGGCTACTGTAAAAAATATCTGAGGCACAATATCTTTCTAACTGATCACCAGTAGGAAAACAGTATTTTCGTAATAAAACCACACATATAAATGTGCCAGAATAAACGATATCGGTTGATATGGTGAAATTATGGTGGGTGTATTGCTTTCTGTCAGCATCATCGATGTGGTATAACTAATGATGCAGGAACACACACTGCACGTAGACAATCTGACTGATATGACTGTGGCAAAAGGTTTTACTTCGGCAATTGGAATGTCTTGTTTTAACAATTATCTGTGTCTTTATACTCTAGATAGTCAATAAACCACATAGATCTTACTGCCAGTTTAGTACATAAATGCAGGGCCTAGTGTGGACCAAGGCATCTCATCTCTGTTGCTGTTACTCTTGTTTACATTCTTATTAACAAACATCAGGACTGACATTCAACTCCTCACACTCACAAACTACGAAAACATCAAAAATCCAGCCCGACCAAATTTAGATATTGTACTGGAATTCCTTTCCCTTCCCCCTTTACTTAGGAGTAGGACCACTAAAGTCCAGCTAGAGATCTGGGGGAGTGCTGTGAGCTCCCCAGTGGGGTCTGTGGCAAAGCTCCAGCCGAAATCGAATTTGATGCATTATAGCACTAAAATATGAGATCTGGTGGCAACAATTTTAATGATTTTCTAAAGAATCAACTGACCAGAATGACAAATTTAGTGCAGTTTAAATGTGTCATCTGGAGGATTGCCCCCCCTTCCCTCTGTGTACGCCACTGTGGAGGAGTGAATGTAAAACATCTAAAGAATCTGGAGCACAGATGAAGCAGATGTATAGCAGCCTACATAAGACACTGGTCCAGGTGTTCATTGATCACATCAGCAGGAACAGAAATCTGACACACAGGGCATGTTACGTAGCTAGGCTGCCGAAAGACGTCGCCAGTATCGATGCCACCAACTGCTTGGTCAGTGCCAGCAGGTCCTGCTTCATCAACTGATGCCTCTATACACAGAATGTCAGATGCAGTGGATCGTCCTTCAGACTGGTTTGCATTCAGGTCTTCTCTCACAGTCTGCCGGTCATTCTTAACATCAGTCTCCGAATCCGAGTTCACGACTATGATATTATCATCTCCTCGAATGGATACCGACCTGTCCAACTGCAGTACCAAATTATTAGGATGAGTAGCCGTGCTGGCAGCAGACGAACTGTGGCCATTTGTGGTACTGGTAGATGATGTAGCTTCAGGGCTGAATCGCATCTTTTTCACAGGCCTCGTCACATCGTCATTGCTGACTGAACATTCAGATCTTAGTCGAGGAGCAGCGAGTGGATTGTTTGGCTTCTGAAGCAGACGGGAATTAGGATTGCAAACGGAGACAAAGTTCTTAACGCGAACCTCTGTGCCCGCAGGTGACATCACCATGCCAATGGTTTTCCTAAACTCAGCCACAGATTCAAACTTGACCGGAGCGGCAGACGACGGCGTTGTCTGATCACCAGCAGTACCGGCCAGTGGTGAGAGACCCGGGGATGACAGACGAGCCAATGACTGGCGTCTGGAAATATCAGTTTCTGCAGTGTTTGGCAATGGTTTGGTAAACTGTCTGTTCAGCGGCTTACTGTCAGGGTGAGACAATGATAAGCGCTTGGAAACGTCAGCTGCTGCAGCATTCGGTGATGTCTTGGTGAATGGTCCATCTAGCGGTTTACTTTCACCAATCACACTGCGACCAGTAATGAAACCAATGCCAGGAATATGACGGCGTATCGACCCAAGAGATACAGAGGAGGTATTTGAAGCTTCACCCAGCTTCTGACCCTGGCCAGGGAAATGCAATTCGCCATCTGTGGTCTGTCTGCGTTCTGTCTTAATCTCTTGGTGTTCTGCAGCATCGGCTGCCATCAACAGAACTGCATCGGGAACAGAATCCGAATCGAAGTCACCCCATATGCCGGTAGACTTTCCTTCCGATGTCTTTGTGGCTTCTGGTTTAACAAGCTTGCTAACTGTCTTGACATCAACTGTTGAAAACCATTTGTGAATTGACTGTGATCCAGATGGTCTTTCAGGCAGTTTTTCTGCAGCAAAAAAAATTACGTAATTCGGCGGCCTACATACTACAAATACTACAACAAATAATAACAATTTTAATAGTCCAGATCCCACAAATTTATGAGTACTGATTTAATTGACTAACTACGGTGAAATGTTTGATATCTATAATATATATCAAACCACAAAGGACTACTATACATTCAAAAATTCACTAAAACACAATGCAAAAAGGATAAACAGAAAAAAGCTAATCAAGCATACTACCAAAAACAAGGAATGCTGAAATGTCATTGACTGAATTTCTAATGATAAATGTACAAAACATAAGTTTATACACTTGTTAATGGCAACATTTAAGGACTTGCACATCAAAAACAGCAAAAATTACAAAAGGTGATATTATTCAGCAGCACATTGACACAGTCAGTGTGATGTGGGCAATATCACCTTTTGTAATTTTTGCTGTTTTCGATGTGCAAGTCTTTAAATGTTGCCGTTAACAAGTGTAAAAACTTGTTTTGTACATTTATATTTGCTGTTTTATTAGTGAAATAATGTTTTCCTACAGTTGATCAGTTACGGAAATATCTGGCCATGGATATTTTACAATCACGATCTTGACCTTTTGCGGTCACATTACATTCAAATGGCAACAAGGGTTGGTTGTGGTGAAATTAGATTGACCTCATTCAATAGCCCATCCTCCAAAACCTCCCATTAGACACAAAGATCTTGGAGATATTTCTTAAGAATCCAAATTATAGCCCTTTTGTCTCAAATTTAGTTGTCATGACAACAAGGGTCAGTCAGCGTAAAATTTTGGTAGCAGTATTCGATGACCCAACCCCAAAACCCCCCTACAGACACAAAGATCTCGCAGATATCTCTAGCAGAAGCCGAGTTATAGCACATTTCGTCCCAAATTTCGTTGCCATGGCAACCAGGGAGAGTCCGGGGTAAATTTGAATGACACTGTTAAATTGGCCATCCCCGAAAACCATACCACAGAACCAAAAATTACTACTCTATCTTATACACAGCCAAAGTTATGACCGTTTAAAAAATTGTTTAATTTTCCCTATAGGCGCCATTGTAATTTTTTTTTGGAATTTTGTGCATAAATATGTTAAGTACCGGGTAATATTTAATATTTTTTAATCCCGAAAAGGCACATCCTTGCGCGAGACCGCGTCGTTTGAGCCATTGCGCACAAAAATCCACCGAGGGGTCTAAACTGTAGGTGAGTTTCTGAAAAAAAGGAATATATACAGGGTGGTCCAAAATAACTGGACCTGTTTGAGCGTTGATAACTTTGCGACGATTAGTGGTAGAAAGGTGTGTGATATGTCAAAAGTTTCATGATGTTTAAGAGAAAAACCGCCTGACTTGCATAGCGGATCATTTAAATATTTTTACATAATTTACATAAATCATTATTACCCCTAAAATTTAGCCGGATTCGACTGCAACGCATGGATTTAGCATGGATATTTGATCTTTTGTAACTTAGTGATGTTTATTGGTAGAAAGACGTGTGATATGTCAAAAGTTTTGCAATCGTGTATAGAATCAAAGTAGAGCTTGCATGTCTATCCATTTAAATACTCTTTGCCTGATTTACATAAATCTGCACCACCCCTAAAATCATGCTAAATTGACAGTAACACATGTATGTAAGATGATTTTTTCATCAGCATACAGTGAAATAACAACAATTATTAACACACACGTTTAGTTTAGATGAAATTCAACACTGGCAGTTAGACACCCTTTGCATTCATAACCATCGTCAGTTTTTTTGGCAGCTGATCGATCGCTGGAGTCAATGTATTCAGGATCAGCTACGCCCAGCATTCGATTAGCACACGTTTTATCTGGTCAGTTACTGAAATTTTGTGATTATGCCATCTGCCGCAAAGCCCCAACACCGAATAATCCACAGGATTAAAATTTGGATTATTTCGCAGCAGGTTTTTGAGTTTAATGAACTAGGGACATGGGAATGCAGGCAAATGCTTAATTTCAAAGGTAATAATGATTTATGCAAATTAGGCAAAAATATTTAAATAGTCTGATACGCAAGTTAGGCATTTTTTTTTAAGCATTCTGAAACTTTTGAAAGACCAAACGCCTTTCTATCACTAATCGTCGCAAAGTTGTCAATGCTCAAACAGGTCTAGTTTTTATTGGACCTCTCTGTGAATAAAAATTTTTGCATATTTTTCACCCATTAGCCGAGAAGCCCCCTTGGTCAGATTTACATAAAATTTTTCATGAGGGGTCACCTAGCCAACGTAATCAACCATGCCAAATTTTATCTGAATCAGATCAGGGGTTTTGATTCTGTTGGGTCGAATTTTTGGCTTTCCCATAAGAAAGAGAAGTCGCCGTTAACACATGGCTTGAACTACCGTTCAGCCTGTGATGAAAACCGATAATTCTAAAAATTTAGATAACTAATTGCAAGTCACAGTAAATCTAGCTAGTTAATGTATGACACGGTAGAGACATGCCACATCAATTTTCAAATACAAGAACAAAATGGTAGTAACTTGAGTAATATGATATCTTAATAATCTTCCAACAACAATGAATACCTCCAGAATTCTTGATTAGTTAGGGTGTTATTTTAAAAACACCTGGGTTTAACAAAGAAAAATGGAAAACATAACCAACCGGCACAGGATTTAATTCTGTGATTCTAAAACTTTTCATGATGCCTTATTGATGACAAACAGTGTAATCATATCGGGATGTTATAACTGGGGTCTGGGTAGAGCCAGTTGAAAACGAACACATTTTAGTGCTTACTGCAGTAAAAATAACACTTTTTCGTGCTATAAAACACAAAGCTCCATTCGACGAAAAAATGCAAACAGCAGCAAGAGAGAAATAGTTATTACATGCTTTATATACAACTATAATTTTGTTCTGAAGTTTATTATCCCCAATGGCTGGTTGATCAACACGTCCTACAAATCATCGACAATGAAACCAAAAACAGCAGTTTGAACTTGCCTTTGTCAGATTTGATCCGGCGCATCTTCTTCTCCGGTTCCTTCACTTTCTCAAACACACCGCCACAGGTGCGCTCGTGCTCAGACCACCATGGGTCTCGACTGGATGGCGCTCGATTCATTGCACGTTTCACGTAGCCAAAGAATGGCGGGCTTTTACGACACGGCCCATTGCACAGCCACCAGTGCACATGGTAGTGGTCTACCTCGTCGTGGAAAGTATGGTATACCTACATCAGCCACAACGAACTCTGCAGAGCAATCAACGTATGAAGCCATGCCACAAAAAAGAAACATCGTCTAGCACAGTGCTCCGAAAGAAAACCATGTGTTTAGACAACAGTTACTGTGGAACAATGCAGAATACAATACAATACAAGTAATGTAAATAGTACCATTTATGAGAAGCGCTCACAAGCACTGATAACAGTTATCGTCAGCATGCTCTAATACCAAATAGTCCAGTTTTGAGCAGCTGACATTTGAAGACATCAGCGTGTCATCAATATTGTGTAGAAAATTTGAAAGACTGTTCCAGGTGGTAATTCCAGAAAACTTGGTTCTTACGCTCGACTTTTAATAGGCAATTGTATAGACCAAATACGAGTCCACATTGACTGCTGCAAGAGCTCTGTTCAATGTCGTCCAATGCTCTATGTTAGTATTTTATATTTAAGTCTTACACTGATGTGGTCCAAGAAATCTGCAACATTTCAACAGGTACTGTGTAACAGTATAAAAAAGTTAAAAACTAGAGTCAGAGCCCGCACACCTCCGCCAAGACAATGTTGTTCGCTAGGTGGTGTCACCATCTTCGGTTTCGCAGCGGTTCCGCTTATGCCCCCTTTAACGCAATGGTAACAAAAATTTCGAAGTGATCCAGAATCCAGGATTCCTTCCAAATCACCCCCAAAATTGAATCACTGGTAATTTTTGCCATTCCCGACATGCCCTCAAAATGTCAGAAAGATACTTCCAGAACTTTCTGAGTTATCTTGCTAACACACAGACAGATAAACAGACAAACAGACAAAGTCTGGCAAAAACATAACCTCCTTGGCGTAGGTAATTAACACAACAGAACTGAAGTGTAAATATACTACAATCTTACGGTTATATTGGCTCCAGTAAGTTTGTTAAGTCTGTACATATGCTTCAGAAACTCTGGTCCATGTGCATCATGATCCTTAATAAAATACAACAACAAACAACAAATACAATGCTACGCTGCTTTGCTTTTTCATTCAATTTCAAGTGTTGCCTTGTGTGTTACTGACTGAGCCTTACAGTTAGCCTTAAATTAAACTGCAAATTTGGTAATAATAAAAATAGGGCTGCAAAAATTAACGATTAATTAATCGATTAATCATTAAAAATTGTTCGATTAATTTTTTTAATCGATTAAAATTCGATTAAATTTTGAACATGCGTACTTACGACATCTGCCTGTTTAGCTTATCAGGCTACATTGTGAACAAAACGCGTGCTGCTCTTTTGCCCGAGAATGTGACATCACTTGTTTGTCTGCGTGATTGGCGGAAAGCCTAAAATGCGTGTTAACTGACTGCATAGTGTACAAGTAGGCCTATACGTTTCCAACTTTTATGAACGGTAACAAGTACACCTGCGTTTTGTAGTTTTCATGTTTTTTTTGCATTAACTACAAAATTGAAAAATTGTTTGAAATTAATCGATTAATCGATTAAAAATTTTTTAATCAGTACCAGCCCTAAATAAAAATATAAACCTAGCACACTGGTCAGTAACGCACAAATTCCAGTCCACAGGCCATATCTGTCCCACGTGTGTATGTTCACTACTATTCACTATCTGGCCCGCAGCATTCAACAGTGAAACACCGAAATATATCTGTATAAAATTAGATACTTGCAAATTATTCACTAACTGCATTTTATCCCTCCTTTTTCGACCTCTTTCAAATGGTACACACCTCCAATTTCAAGTGGGAACGCACCACTGAGCTCTGTAAAAATGCATAATATCATCCATGTCTGCTGTTATTTATCAATAATGACAACACCATTTTGCACAGGTCTAGCCTGCACTGATTTCAAGACCACATTATGGCCCTGTGCCAACGAGTCAGTTCTGTCATCATGACAAAATTACCGCTAGTGTTTACAGAACAGAATGTAGAACAGTGTCAAATGACCCCTTCACCGTCAACATCAAATGAACATCTTGACTCTGAGATCAAGCCAACCAACTTGGGCCTACAGGCTACTATCATATTCATCACCTCCATTCACCATTACTGAGCCCAAAGGTAATACTCTTTACTACCCGACAGAGGATAGATGGCTGAAATGACATAAGCACAGAAAGAGTTGTGTGAAGTGACTGCACATGGCAGTGGTTTATGAATCAACAGTGCAGCGGGATTCATCCTCATATCTCAGCCACCACAGTTAGGCCCAGTTTCTGGTTCCAGTTAAGTCAGACGTTAACTGACGTAATGTACGTAAAAAAACGTAAAGTCCTTCCCGAGCCTTACGGCCCATAGGGCGGTGCTGATCTCCGTTTCCTAAGGCCCTCAGCCAGACAGCAGTTTTTACACTGCGAGACCACGGATACGGGGCCAGTGTATCGCGCGGTGTGCTTGTTTACGTCCCAGCGGTGAAGCCGGTACCAAATTATACTGCTTGGTGACAGAGGCACATGTGTGTGAAC
>Ga0209367_1007265_pt1 | contig 15280 bp, 9 predicted proteins | sample WorMetLIZISLAND2_FD_187412 | JGI IMG/M metagenome (GOLD analysis project Ga0209367, IMG submission 187412) | Marine gutless worms symbiont microbial communities from Max Planck institute for Marine Microbiology, Germany - Olavius geniculatus... ... | reverse complement strand
GAATAACATAAGGGTTCTACTATTTTTTTCTGCTTTGGGTTGTCTTCAACAAACCAGCCTTTTTTATGTTTCTGATAGTTAGACGTTCCTTAAGAGGCGAAATTTTGAAGGCTGTAGATGCAGGTTTTTAAAAGTTTGTAGCCCCTTTTGTTGCCCATTCAAAATAGTCAACGGTGATGAACCACGTTCGGTTGTTAAATTGTAATGAGTTGCAGTAAACTTTTTTCGAATTATATAAAACTGAAATTTATGGTTAAGTTAATTTATCACGTTACAGTTGTATGTGTTAAAGCTGTTACTTGATTTGATAACGTCTTATTACACGATGTTGCGTCAGGACTTGGCTGCAAGAAATATTTTAGTCGACGATCGACTCGTCTGTAAAGTTGCCGACTTCGGACTTTCTCGTGAAATGCAATCCAACAGCTCTAGCGGTTCTTACACGGCAGAGGTTGTCATCTCTGTTTTTATTCGTTAGTGAAATAACTGCAAACTCTGGTGATGCTTTTAAATGATCTAAGTTCTAAAATAGCTTATAATTTGTATAAATTTTGCTTAGATTTATGCTTTTGTTTTTATTCTTGTGTTAGCCAGCCTTATTTTTAGTGCTGTTAAACAGTGAATTTTTTTGTTTGATTTTGTTTGTCAATTACCTAGTTTTTTGATATGCTAGTTGTTTCCAGAATGATTTGTGAATTGCTGGAATAACATCAATGAATCATTTGATTAAACAGCGGTTGATTAACCGATAGCTGTTATTCAGTGTTGTTTAATTTGAACCTCTATAATGTCTGTTTTCCACTTCTTTTTTCTAATCGAATCGCTCTAGGTTGTGTTCGCTTTTTATTGATATTAGTGAAAATAATTAATGGTGTTGATTTCACTACGTCAAAATAATGGCGAGTTTTCTATACCGGTATAATAACTGTGTTTCAGGGAGGTCGAATCCCGGTTCGCTGGACTGCTCCGGAGGCCATTGCTTATCGTCGGTTTACGTCAGCGTCGGACGTGTGGAGTTATGGAGTTGTGGCATGGGAGGTGATGTCATATGGTGAACATCCGTACTGGAACTGGACCAATGATGACGTCATCAACGTCGTAAACTCTGGCTTCCGTCTTCCACCGCCCATGGTATTTTTCTTTTGTCACAGCTGTACGTCTGTCACACTGTCTTTTATTTTACACATTTTTGGTTACTGTAATGTTAGTGTAATTGGTCCAAAGCTTGAGTAACTTCGGCATTCAGTATATACACATTGATGTCATGAGGCCTTTGGTACAAGTAGTCTAAGTATATTTCAGGTCGCTTTCAAATGACATAAAAATCATTGACCTTGGACGACCTTGAAGGGTCATAACGCACTATAGGTATGCCAATCGTGCGGTATTGTGGCTAAACAGTAAGTCATAGGGGGTCGGCGATTGTACCATTGGATATGGTGCTGGCGACTTCCTAGTATAGACTGTCAACAGTAACCATGTTTCCATCTGCAGCAGTTTGGCCGCAAGTATCGATGGTAAGGTTCAAGCTATAAATGGCCGTATCTCGGAAATGATGGGAGATAAGGCCAAAGTTATTATTAATCACTAATAGGAAATCGCATATGCCCTTTCAGATAGGTGAAATTATCGACCTTGGATGATCGTGAAGGTCAGTACTGCTTCAAGAACAGTATAGGCTGTCTTCCCTAGCGAACTGTTTGCCCGATATTACAGCTGTTATGAGTCTGATTAAGAACGTTTCATTGCATTGACTATACTGCGTGACTTCACTGTTATTGTTAATTTGTTACGTGTCCGTGCAGTCTTAGAACTTAATGCCACGTTAAAGCAAACTCGTTCATCATCAGTGGGGCTTTCTTGTTGGCTTTCGTGTTAAAATGTTAGCTGTTGATCTGATGAACGACAAATCCGCAACAAAATGTCAAAAGTCTATGAGAATTCACAACGCGTTAACAGTAATCCGGAGTAGTGGAGTTTGGTCTTTCAAGGTGACGTCTAAAAGCTTGATGTAGTGATGTTCACGTTTATTCATGTCTGTGCTGTTGATTTGCGACATGTATAGGGCTGTCCGGCTGCGGTGTACGAACTGATGCGAAGCTGCTGGGCAATAGATCACGTTGATCGACCGCGTTTCACTGGCGTTGTACATCTACTTGACTTGTTGATACGTTCACCCGAGCTACTGCGAAAACTCGCTAAACCTCGGTAAGCCTATCACATGCTGGATATGCATTATATACATGTAATGTGATGGTAAAATTGTTGTGTTTTTTTACTTTACATTACTTTACGATTCACAGGTGTTGTTTTCGATACGAAAGACCTTTACTGGTCTGAGCTAACGTTGCTGGAAATCTCGTTGTGTTGCGTTTGTTTCATGGATTAAGCTCAAACAAGTAGTGATGCTGTGGATGTTAAACAACTGCTTAAGTGTTATTCAGAACTTTTTTCAGTTGTGTTTCTGTATTGTATTGCTGCCACTATGAGAGATGAATAAAAATTTTAACAAAAATTATCGTGTACCTTGGCGTATCACGGGAGTCACTAAAGTGCGTTGACGTAAGACAGATAAAATGACGCTAAAAGCTATTTTAATATTTGGTGAGTCTTGAAGTGTCGCTTCGACGCCGTCGGATATCATATCAGCTGGCAGTGAGTTCGGTGCAGTTGAACCAGCGACTGAGAACGCGCGCTTGTCGAATGAGTCGTGGGTGACGTAGGGTTCAGACTGGCTGCGTCCAACGCGCGCAGAGCCTGCCTTGGTCTTAAATTGGCTGCGAGCTGGCACTAACCATACTGCGGGTATTATATTGCAGATTATGATGCCAGTTTTCAACACGGGGATACTTTAAGGTCTTAAACTGTATGACTCCATATAATTTAAGCCAGTAGGGCCGAAATTGACGTCAGCTACGATTTTTTTTCGAAGGCGAAAATCACCTGTGGAATTTTTTCGACTGTGAAGTGTAGGCGGGTGTTTTTTTTGGTACGTCGTGCTGTCATGTGAACGCTTTCCGTGACCTGAATAATCAATCTTCCAATTTTCATTGTAAAAGGTCAAGGTCAGTGGACGTAAAATAGCCTCAAGAAAATGACGCTTGGTGCACCGGCCAGCTCAGGCGCGTCGGGCGGCTCAAGCGCCGACTACCATTGTTAACTATTGTTACCCCGGAGGGTCAAATTTTCTGTCCGCGGCTGATCGTTTGACAAGTAGACGGACGACCGCGTACACGTCGGCACTTGGCGCCTAAGTTTTTGGTTGTTGTTGATATGGCTGATACTTTTCCTGCCACGCGGAACCACCTGCCCGAGTCTATCCGCAGAACATCGTTTCAGGCAGCGTTCGAACGACAACAGTTACTGAAAACGTTCTTCTTCTCTGAAACTTTTATTTGTTTGTTTTCGGTTATGACTTTTTAACTTCTGCCGTTTATGTACTGACTTTGTAATGCAGCCGCGGTTTTTTTTGTGTAGTTCGTCGGGGACACTAGTAGAAATGTTTCACAGTATGATACGATTGTCTGCTATGGATTGCAGTATACACGACGCGGTGTCGTTGTGTCGGCCGAAGCCTCCGCCCATTGATGACGGACCCTGTCTCAGTCCGTCCACGCTGCCTGCCGGTGCGTCTCGGCTGCCGGTCGCCGACTGGTTGGCCGCGTTCAAGATGGAGCGCTACGCCGAGCAGCTGGAGAGGGCAGGATACCGCAGTGCCGCTGACGCCGCGCGTCTCCAGCGTCAGGACCTCGTGGCACTGGGCATCACGCTGGCCGGACACCAGAAGAAGATCCTGACTAGTGCCGCTGCTGTCTGCAAGTCACCGACCTCCAGACACTCCGTCGCAGCGACGGCCAGCGGCAGCGGCGCTTCGTTTGTATGATATAGGCGCACAGACAAACAGCGAACTTTCTGCTCGTGGATTTGAACTGTTGGGTGTTTTAATCAACACCCAGTTTTATTTTGTACTATATCTTAAGACGTAATTTATTGCAGTTTCTATCACATTCTTCACAAACAGCATGCGCGTGCGACGGTGCGCGCTAGGCCTACTTCATTGTGCATGCATAATAAAGACACAGGATTGTATCAGCGTGTATTCTCGTCGTTTAAAAATTCGTGAACAAAAACCGTGCAAAAGTATTTTCCTGCTGCATGTATCACTTGCATCACTAATTTATTTTGTTGCTTATTAGTTTGATCAATCATCACAATTTCACTTTATGCTGATCAGTGGTGTGGCCAGGATCTAGTTGTACTGGGGGCACTTGAGGGGTAGGGTATGGGGACGGTGTTCCTTCCCCACGGGGAAGGGGTCTGAGGAGGGGGGCACAGCCCCTCCGCAGAAAATTTTTGGATTATTGGTGTGACAATGGCGTGTTTTAGTGATTTTTGGCACTATTTTGAGTAACTGAGTAGTCTTTTAGGGGGACACGTGCCTCCAGTGCCCCCACCCTTATGGCCTGCCAGTGATGCTGATATGAAAAACTAATTTCGATTGTTGTTTAACCGGCGGATGTTACAATGCGTGGTTAAGTCCATGCTTCGTCGAGTCCTAATTGACGCTCAGTCACTGACGTTAAAGCACTTAAACGAACTGATGGCGGTAATTATCGATCTCCAGAAAACACTTCGTCTTAGTTATGTGTAAAAGTGAAACAGCGTATCCGTTGCAGTTATTGATAACGAACTTACTTGCATATCTAAAGTGCATAGACAATTACACAGTACCGGTAGTCATTCTGCTTAACTTTGGATGTTTTCATAATTAATAATGCTTGTGCTTTTTGTTACCGAACGCCAATCATCTTTCAACGACGTATTGTACAGTCGTGTTTTGTTATGACTACAGCGTATGATTATTTGCTTTACGTGTTAACGGTACTAAAAGAGTATCAGTTTGATTACTTTATTTTGTTTACCAGACCAGCTGTAGGGACCTAATTGGACTTGTGCATTAACTTAAAGTCAGGAGCAGCTTCGTCGTGGTTTAAAAAAATTGTAATTTTCAGACAGAAAAAGTTATAAGTGCTCTAAATTTTGTTTTTTTTGGCCCGTAAATTTTCCTAAAATGGGGATTTTTGGCCTCCGATTTTTTAAAACAAATTTTCTCTGTAGGAAGACAATTTTCCGTCAGGCTAAAATTTGGGCCGCAATTGTCCTTGCCAAGACAAGGCGCCGCTGGTCAGAAAGACCAGAGTAACCACGATGCTTACCATGATATACGTATCTGAGGGCCGTTTCGTCGATTGAATTTAATGAGTGTAAATACTGGCAATTCTCTTGTTGTTTTGCATCGAAAATAATAAGGCACATTTACCCATTTGTATGCAGGCATTTGTACAAAATTACTCACAGGTTTCTGGACTTGTGAAAATGTTGAAGAGGCCTACGAAAGTAGTGCCTGAGTACTGGAGCAGATACGTTGGTTGATCTTGTGGTGTGTTAAGTTACTCGTTTAGTCTACATGATGTGCGTCGTGTGCAACCTCGAGTTCTCGACCCCTATTTGTTTCGTAGGTGCGCCATTGTATAATTTGGTCAGATGGTCGCCTTTTGCTGGCGTACTACAGCAGTGAGAACAAGAAGTCCAGTTGTCGCTAGGGTGGGTACTGGTTGTCACTGACCTTGAATGTCATCCAAGGTCGGTGATTATTATGTCATCTAAAAGGGCGTATGCCACTTCCTATTAGTGATTCATAGTAACGTAGGCCGTATCTCTCACCGTTTCCGTGATATGGCCACTTATAGCTTGAAACATTCCGTTCCAAGGTCATCGATTTATGTCATTTGAAAGCCAGTATGCGACTTTCTGTTAGCAATCTGGGCCCTATCTTGCACCGTTTAGCCACAGTACATCCGTGACAGACGGACAGACGGACGGACGGACAGACAACAATCACGACAAAAGGCCGACCTTAAGCTTACAGCGGTCGGCCCAATTAAATAATGGAAGTCACTGAGACACTGACTTTTGATTTACTTCAGTGTTTCAGTAGACAACAGCGGTTTGGTATCGGCGGTGGGCCTAATTTAGAGTAACCTGACCTGAAACAATTCCAGAAAATGAGCAAAACCGAGTGGAGTTGTAATTGATTATTGTCGTTTAATCAATCGCGATAAAAATAATAATTAGGCCTACGTTGCCCGCATCCAGTCGGATGTACTGTACAGTCTAAGTAAGCTATTTATAATTGTTGGCCATATTTATAGGCTAGTTTAGCCTAGATATACGACCCTAGTGCATTGGTCCGCTGACTCACGACTGAACATTTACTGTATATGGGAAGAACGTACGAATGAAATGTTGCTATTTTTGACCATTACGTAATTGGGTAGGCTTATATCTTGATCAAAAAAGCACGCACGGCGCCGGGCGGTATTTGCCCATTCTCATGGGCCGATTCAATGATCTAGTCGAGTGCTGCATAGGCCTACTGAGTACATAAGCTACAGTAGCCTACTATACTGCACTGCTGGCTCACGCTGCTGGCAGATAGGCCCTGTGAGTCAGTGACGCAGCAAACCGTGCAAAGCAGCAGTCACGTATTTTGCGTTTTCATGTAGCGTGAGAATCATAACCCTGCACACAAGCGCTTCATTCTCATTCCACGACTTTGATCACCTGTCTCGCACCGACCGACATTGTTTGGACTACGGGTAAGTCCTCTTCACATTAATTTATGCACAAGCTACGTTCTATGATGTAGCCTATGTAAAGTTAAAATTGTCTGCTTCGTTTCTACGCCAAACGCCAATCGTTATGTAGAACTAGAAAGCCATAGTTAGTGATGGGTATACGGCGTCTACATGCTGGATTAAACCATCGACGTGTTAATTCCAAAATCCGAAGTGGTCTATCGGCCCATACGGCTGCTAATTAAGAAACAGAGGATTTTCGATTTTTTGTGCCACGCGATGTAGGCCTACATATGTTTAATTGTTGACGTTGTTTTCAGACATGTAGGCTAAATTTCAATGTATTTTATGCGGCCGTCCTAAGGTTAATAGCCTGCATTGCATATATGTCTGTTCGTATGTCTGTCCGTCTGTCCCTCACGGGCTACTAACTGGAAAACCAAAAGGCGTACAAAACCAAAATGTATGTGAACGTTCGCCATGACAGGAGCAACCGGTGTGCAAATTTGTAGTTCAAAAGGCAAGTTCAGAGCTGCTTGCGTACGTACGTTCGTGTTAAAGTTGTGCAGTAGGGGCGTTGAATTTGCAAAGCCTGAAAATGATGGACCACGAAAAAACAATGACTGAAAATTGCAATACCTTGAAAATGACGGACCTCGTCTGTTGGAATAGCTGGTCAGTTTAGTTTAGTCGCTCACGTCAAAGTTACATCGCAGACTCTGCATTTTGCTCGTTCTTGATTTATTTGCTTACTGCATAATGTTAGGCTAGTATATGATGCTTCGTAAGCTTGGTCGTCGTTTTGGGAGTAATAAATACATTTTGTACTGTTTTGTGCTAAATAATAAATATGGTGAAATATTTACCAGCTTAATTAGGTTAAAATGAAACTATCTGGGATTACATAAGGCCTAAAAACGCAATCGTACAAAAACTGGTAAAGAGAGCACAACACAAGCTACCAAGAATTGAAAAAAAATTATTTAACGGTGGAAAAATGTATTACTGATAGCAGTGGACAGTGCTATAAGATCTGTGCTACATTAACTGTTATCTATACTTTTGATTACATAAAAGCGGTAAACATAGTTTTAAAAATGTAAAGTACATTAAGTACATGTTTTATCAGTTTACTTCTATGTAACTGTAGTTCAAATTCATATACTAAGTCTAAATCGATGTGGTCCTCCATTTTCCAGGCCCTGCGATTTGGTCCGTTAGTGTCCATTTTCCAGGTCTTAAAAATTTTAGGGCTGCGATTTGGTGCGTCATTTTTAAGATATTGCATTTGACAGAGCTTGCATTTTCAGTCGCCCCTTGTGCAATGAACGGTCGCATAATAATTTATGTCACCATTGGGCCGACATCTTGACTGGTTTCGACAATATGATGCAACTAATGTAGGCTATGTTGGACAGTAGAAATAAGAGAAGTTTCAACTGCAGTCACGCGCATTTGTTTGTATTGACCGACGTAGTCAAACCAAATGTTCTGCAGGTACTTGGGCAACGATGTCGGCGTCGTGCTTGCATCTGCTGTGCATCGTGACACTGGTTGCTGCTGCAGCTGCTGCGTCAGTTCGTGGACGGTGTGAGTCAGACAGGTACTTCGATGATGTCGTTAAACAGTGTACGCCGTGCACTGACATCTGCGACCCCTCGCGCGGCACCGAGTACCTTTGTGTCAAACATGTCGACGTCTGCAATGGTAAGCTAGACCTAAGTTTTGTTGTCTATAGGCCCCGATATGATAGTCGTACGTTAAAGGTGCCGTTAAAAATAAATCAACTAAACCAGCCATATCACGTTTATTTTAGTTATAGCAGTTGGCAGTAATTCTTCGTCTTTAACCATTTTTATGCGATCACTGTGTCGAGTGGTAGTCGTATCACGTCTTTAGTTACTCATAGCTTTTATTAATATCCCAGCGCTAAATGTGTTTTGGACAATAACTGTCGTTTCGGACAGTTTTTGGTATCCTCGCAGCGTTGTGCTGACATGACGTCGCCTAAACATCGTAATAACGCTCTTTTTAAATCACATATTACATGTAAATTAAATTACAATTGACTTTCGGTATATGAATAGGCCTGCGTGAGTTGTAAATCTTACCTATATCTGCTTGTCTGTTGTGTATGGAAAATTATGAAAACGACGTGTACAGCAGTGACACACAAGAAAACGACGAATACGCTAAACGGGAGCCGGAGGGCCTGTCAACCGCGGACGTTTCCCCCTCGGACATTTCCCCCGCCCGGACGTTTTCCCCTTACTTTTCGAGTGCAAAGGACGTTTCCCCCTAGGTCAGTAACAATTATTTCAGTAACAGTTATTATCAGAGTCAGCACCAAGCCTGAGCAGAAATTTTTTGCAACACCAAAAGCAACTCCGCCTTTGAAGTCTCGACGCCGTTGAATATTTTTCAAACACAATGAGTCTTAGTAGGCGCGATTAGGGATGTAGCAATTAGGGATGTACACCTACGCGCTCATGAGGCAATTAAACTCGACTTGATACAGACTGAACCACGAAAGTAGAAGTAGTTGAAGCATACATTTTTAACGTATGGCTACATAAAAAAAGCAAAATTCGATAGATTGCAGACACTCTCCTTGCTGGGGCACACACAGTGCGCTTTGAGTGGCACTCTCTCTTCGCCGTCCGCAGCTGTTTCTTGAGAAGTTGATAATTGAGACTTCTTCAGACTTGCCCTTTGTTTGACATTATTTAATTAGGCCTTTTAGTGATAACACAAAAGCTTTGATGTTTGCTGCATTCTTTCACCATGCTGACACTGAAAGTTATGCCACTATATAGCTCTCGATCGATTTTTACGCGCGAAAGCGCGTCTGTCTGTCCGTCTGTCACACGGGTGGATCAGTCATAAATGGCGCAAGCTAGAATTACCAAATTTTCACTGTCGGCTGCCTGGAAGACTCTAGTTTCAGGAACCGTAAAGCTTTTCCATAAATTCGAAGGGGGTCATCCCGAACGAGGGTGCTAAATGGGAGGGGGTGGGCAAAATTTGAGATTTTTGGCCAAAAAAGTCGCTGTATTTCAGTAACGGTGCGAGATAGGGTTTAGTTTACTATTAATCACTAATAAGAAGTCGTACACTGGCTCTGGATTGTTGTCAAATTCAATGACCTTGCATGACCTTGAACACTAAAATAGCCGGTTTTGTGGATTTTTTTGCGATTTCGGGCTGCGACACAAGTCTATATCATTCACAAGGTGGCGCCACGTACGGAACAATCGTTATGCGATCCAGATAAAGAATTTAACACGCCAATTTTCAGTTAAACTACTGAACCGGAACTGCTATAGGCTTTCGCGGGTCTCGTGAGCATTAGCTCAAATTTCTTGTTATGTATCAGTATAAGGAGGGGGGAAACGTCTAAGTATCGCAAAAACCGGGAAAGGGAAACGTCCGGGGGAACATGTCCAGGGGAAATGTCCTACACCCACACTAAACATTGATACCAAAGTTGTACAACCAGGATGCTAGCAGCTGAACAACAGACGTTAATTGCGTGCATCGTATGTTATGATGCCTAGGAATTGACTGGCTGTTAAATTGTATTTAGTGACTGATTATTCTTCGTGTAATTATAGTAGATCCTGTGTTTACGGTGATCAGCATTTTATGTCAGTTAGCCACCGTATCAACGGTAGCAGCTGCAGTCATTCTACTCGTGGACCGCAGCATGTTTCAATCCAAATATGGGTTTTTATTGTGGCAAAGTAATATTTCCATACTCGTATAAATGACAAATGAAACTACGTCAATTAACGGAAAGCACCGATATGATTATCGTGGACATTTTGCCTAGTTTAGACAGTAATTTGGCTAAGCTGACATAAGCATAAGGTCAACTCAGCCTGGCCATCCTTCCGTGGGCAGGCACCATCAGTAAAGTGCCAGTGAAGGCTGAGGCGTAAACAGGCACACCGCGCGATCTCCTGAACCCGTGGTATTGCAGTGTAAGCTGGTGTCTGGCTGATGGCTAAGAAAACGGAGATCAGCGCCGCTCTACGGGTTTTTTTTTGCTCGGGGACGACTCTGCAATGCCAGCAGTAATATGTGCAGCTGAAGCAATAATAGCTGTTTAAATGCTACTGGCTAGCCAGGAAGCCATAAGCCATCCATATCAGTCCACGACTACAGCAAGCACGAAGTCAGTTGCCCTATGGCTTAAGTTAACAGCATGTGACAAAGAACACGTTTAGTGGTTTCACGTTCTGATAACACCTGTAAATGATGAATTCAATCGCGTTGTGTTGAATGTAAACAGCGACCGCTCAGAGTTACAAGTCTCAGACGCCGCAGCAGACGACCACACTAGGACCAGGTGAGCCTTACCTGTATGACGTCACAGTGACGTCACTCGCGGTGCTGTTGACGTGTTTGTTCACTGGCGTCTCGCTCTTCATCTGCATTCGATACCGATCTCGCGTCTGCACCTGTCTGATAACCGGTGAGGGTTTTCGTGTAGGCCTATGTATTTATTTAGCGTCGACATCATCACCATTTATTTTTCAGAACGGCCGTTAACAATATGATTAGGTCTAATACAGTGCACACAATAGTAAAAAGTGTTCCATGGGACAGAAAGGCCAATGACTCTTGCAACTGCCGTATAACTCGAAGTCGAAAAGACGCAGAAAAAACCGTAATCGACAACAGTAGCCTATTTGTGTGCCAGTATTTAGTTTAAAAAGGTCAAAAGCCAGAGGGACGGCCGCACAATATCTCGGCATTAGGCCGACATGTTTTTTCGTTTAATATTTGTTACCGTGTTACGGCGGTAGAAAATGAGGCAGCAGCACTTATGTTTATACTTTCATCTATGTATCTACATATCACCTTGAGTGATGTTCACACAAATTTAACCATAATCTGATAATTATTTGGCAATGTTGAATATGCCGATTTTTTAACGCATGCGGTGCGATGTAAGCTTTCGGAACATTAAGAAGATTACGTTACTTGTTAAATTTACTTACGTCGTATCGTTGATTGTTAGCAGGGTTCGCTTGCAAGGAGGCGATGCGAGAACGGGAAGTAGAAGCAGGTCAGTATTTATTTCTTACTAACCACTAACCAGTAATTACCGGACTGATTTGTGTTCTGTCAACTTTAGCAAGTTTGATGCTGTATGTTGGACACGATTCGTTGTAATCGCAATGTGTATAGCCACAGACGGATATTTTGCAGCTTGCCTTTATTATATCTTGCAACGCGAAAATCATATGGTGCTTGTACGCAGGCGCTGCAGTACGTACCTTGAACCACTAAGACGTAGAAAAATTTCGTGCTATCGGTTGCAGCCTGCAAAAAATTGGGGACCGGGGCGGCGAAATTTTTTTTATTGTGTGCTTCCGGTTGCCGTCCGTCCTTAAAAAAACCTGCGTCTTTAAAATGTTTACTGGTTCTTCAAAAATGTTCTGACATGTAATATTACCCAACAACTCATAAAAACAAACTGACACACTAAATAGTACTCACTCACAAGATGCTGCAACATTTTACGCTAGATGTTAACAGTATTTTTTAGTAAAATTTTGAAAACATACTGAGAACTGCGCCGATATTTTTGAAGGGCCAATAAACACACAATTTTTAGGTCTTATCAATGTCGCCGATCTACCTGGCCGTAGATTTTTTGCTCTGTCGGCACTAACCGTCCGCTAGTGCCTGCTGTCAAGCTATCAACTGCCGGAAGCCGAGCTTTCCTGGTTGTCAGTCAACAGATCTGGAACGACCTGCAAGAAAATGTTACGTCTGCTGAGTCATTGTCTACGTTTCACCGGCAGCCGAAAACGCGTCCGTTCATGAAATCATTTTCTCCTGTTTCCTGGACACAAACCGTGCAACTTCTCACTAGTGAATCTATATAGCAGTTTTACTACTTCGGCGACTTTGAAATAGTTTGATTGATGCGACTGATTGACATTGCTGTGTTGGTTGTTATCATGCAGTGATGGCAACCGAAGCTGATCGGAAATCGATACTATGTGTCACCAGTTCATCGCCTCATCCCGTGATTCTGCCGCAGCCTCTGAGACAGACCACTCAGCCCAACCGCGACGCCGACACCCAGCGGCTGATAGACGTGTCATGTGACCGATGACGTCACGCGCACCTGCCACTCGATCGTCGGGTTGCCCAACTCTGACTTATGCGATATCCGTTGGCAAATCGCAACTACTGCCCATGACAATCATAAAATGAATAAAGGTAGCTCTAACACCGTGTTCGAGGTGTACGAGTACGTTAAAACAGGTATTTTTTTCTAAAAATAGAACAGTGTGATACACATCTTCGCAAGTTGCTTTGGCGTACGCGCCTGCAGGAAATCCGGAAAAACCGAAGGAAGAGGAAAGAAAAGGGCGTGGAATTTTGAGTGATTTGTTGTTAAGAAATGTTGCATATACATGCTGCAGAATAGTCTGTTTTATAACATCCTCATTTTAACTATATTGATAGGGCATGCAGCTCGTTTTCGTCACTTGTTACGACGTATTTTTGTACTATTCTTGTAACAATGCATAAGTCTTTCACCAACGACTCCGGTAGCTTTCACTGACTAGACCTAGTAGTTCTGACCTACTTTGCTGTTTGTGGCATTTTTTGTACAGTAATTATTTCCGCCGTCCGTGTACGTCCGTTCGTGAATTTGTGCATCCAGAAAATTCATGAAAGGAAGTTTATGATTTTTTTGTGGATTGATGCGTGACCCAAAAAACAATAATTGACTCGATTTTACTGGCGATCCGGATCAAGCTTTCTGAATCCGGATTACTATCCGCAGATGTTTGTGGTCTCTAAAACGCCTCCACACCATGTCTCAAAAAACAGTCAAAATTGTTTTTGTTATAACTTTCTCAAATTTCCACCAACTTTGATAATTTTTGGCATAAAAATGGCCAAGACGATATAATTATGTAAAGTGCATTCACTTTTTATTTCATTTAATTTATGTCAACGCATTACCGCTTGAAGCGCAGATGCTCCAAATTGTTGCATTACACAGCGATTATTTGTATCAGATTGCTCACCTTTGCATCAAAAATTCAACGGAGGGCGCCACGTGATCTAATAATTTTGTGGTGTTAATTATTTTACGGTGATAATAGCAGACAACAAAATAGCTGACTGATGAGCTCAAAATACATCTAATCGATGAGTGAATGTCGTTTGATCAGTTGAACGTTGATTCCACTATCAGCCAGTGGGATTACATCTAAACCATCGTGTCCGTGTATGTGGAACACACTCTGGGCATAAACTTTAATAAGTTGTGCGAGTTGTTATACAGATTTATAACTTTGCTAAATAATTCACATTTCTGTATATTGTCTGTTTAATTAAGTCGTTACAACGTTTGCTGGAGACAACAATTTGGCATCATGCAACAATTTGGAGCATTTATGTTTCACACGGTAGTGCATTGACATAAATTTGGTAAGGTAGACACTAAGTATATCTTACACAATTCTGTCATCTTAGCTAGCTGTAAGCCAAAAATTATCAAAATTGGTGGGGATTTGACGAAGTTATGGCAAAAACAATTTTGACTGTTTTTTGAGACACTGTGTATATTTTATTATTTTTGATGTTGTTTAAATGTTAATGCTACACCGTCAAATTTTACAATGTTTGATGATATCGATAGTTATATAAAAATAGCAATCTTTAGATGAACTTTTATTTTGTATTGTTTTGGCAAATTGGGTGGGAAAGCATCATTAGGCCTAGTCTTTTTTACTTGAGCATTTCTTAAAGCACAACGCGTTGTTGTTAGGCCTAAAAATTCCGTGCTTCCGGTTGCAGCCGGTAAAAAAGTAAGGATGGGGCAGATTTGTTAGATTTTTATTTTATATCATGACATGTCATGTAATATTGCGCAACAACTCATAAAAACAAGTTGACACACTAATTAGTAGCCTACTCATAATAACTAAAACAAGAATATACTGCAGCATAGCAGACCAAACGCAAACAGTTTTTTCAGTAAAACTTTGAAAACAAACTAAATACTGCAAACATTTTTTAATTTTAGAGACGCAATTTTTTACAGACGAACCTCAACCAGAAGCACATGATTTTTAGGCCCACAACTGCAATACAACTGCACTGTAGGCCTACAAGTTTGTACAAACCTTAATTTATATTAGATATTGATACGTTTGAAAGATTATGTAAATAAATGATACTTATAGCCGCTTTGGTGTGCCATATAGCTCGACAGAGAAGTTAATCTGTTTTAGGCCTACTGCCGAATGCTGGAGTCTTCTTTTCCAACGTATCTTAGTTGTGCCAACTGCGCTCTTAAACAGTGGCTTCTATCCCCAAATTTGGAATCAAAATTGGGCGCAACTTCCCTCTATTTTTGGGCTTAGGTTTCCTCCAATTTTTGACTCAACTTTTCCCCTCCATTTTGGGCTTCTTTTCTCCTTTAAGCAGAAAATTTTGTCAAATGTATAAATTGAAAAATAGGAAAAAAGTAAAAAGGGGGAAGTTTAGATGAGTGTGTAGATTCATCATCATCATTATCGACAACCGTGGGCTCAATGCCCGTTGGTGTCTGACGCCATTCTTACTATCGCTGCCCACCGCTGCCTATCTAGGGCAGCGTG
>Ga0209367_1007264_pt1 | contig 15281 bp, 10 predicted proteins | sample WorMetLIZISLAND2_FD_187412 | JGI IMG/M metagenome (GOLD analysis project Ga0209367, IMG submission 187412) | Marine gutless worms symbiont microbial communities from Max Planck institute for Marine Microbiology, Germany - Olavius geniculatus... ... | reverse complement strand
CACTCAGAGTGCCCGGGAAAAAACGCTGTGTGCGGTAGGAATGTAGGAAGAAGAGGAAGAGAGAGAAGAGTTTGGGGATCGAAGGGATAGGACCACCGGAGGTCCTGTAAGAGACATGTTGGGTGAACGGTCGATGAAGGACCGAGTAGAAGGACCAACTGTGGGTCCTGGGAGAGGAGTTGGGAATTAAAGGGATTTTGTCGGTCAACTTGAACGTAATAGTAACGTCGTGTATTGTAAATCTGATTCGTCGATGTCATCTAACTAGCGTGAACTGTTGAATACTATCTGTTTGGTCGATATCAGTCGTCGTGTTACATAATTCAATGGTGATAAAACCAGTGCCTAACCGCTCAACACGCTATCACATTCGACCGTGGCAGGGTTGGATGTTACATCACCTTTTGTAATTTTTGCTGTTTTCGATGTGGAAGTACTTAAATGTTGCCGTTAACAAGTGTATAAACTAATGTTTTGTACATTTATGTTTGAATAACAATGTGTTTTTCTAAGACGCAAAAATGGCGCGTCGTTGGTTACGCACTTTTCTGCTGCATGTAAACGTGAGAACTGACGATGTGGTTACGCAAAAAATCCAGTAATTTTGTTGCACACCGTGTTTCAAGAAAAAAACAGTCAAAATCGTTTTTGTCATAACTTTGTCAAAATTCAACTAACTTTGATAGTTTTTGGCACAAATATGGCCAAAACGATATAATTATGTAATATGTACTTATTTTCCACCTCACCTAATTTCTGTCAATGCACTATCTTGTAAATGCTCCAAATTGTAGTATAACGCTGAGTTGTTGTCTCAAGTAAACGTTGTAATGACTTAATTCAGCACAAAAACATTTAAATGTAAATTTTTTAGCAAAATTATAAACATGTATAACTAATCCCTTAGTAAATTATTAGCATTTATGTCCAAAGTCTGCACAGCATACACGGACACAATGACTTAGATGCAACGCCACTGGCTGATAGCGGAATCAACGATCAACTGATCAAACGGCATTTACTTATTTATTAGACGTGTTTTAAGCTCATCAGTCAGCTATTTTGTTGTCTGCTGTTTTACAGTAGAATATTTAATACCACAAAATTATTAAATCACGTGGCACCCTCTGTCAAATTGATGATGCAAAAATGAGCAATCTGATACAAATAACCACCGTGTAATGTAACAATCTGTAGCATTTGTGTTTCACACGGTAGTGCGTTGACATAAATTGGGTGAGGTAAAAATATTACTGCATTTTGCATAATGTTATCGTCGTGGCCATCTTTGTGCCAAAAATTATCAAAGTTAGTGGAAATTAGACAAAGTTATGACAAGAACAATTTTGACTGTTTTTTGAGACACGGTGTAATTAAATACAATGATATGCCATTTTGCAATTTAAGCTGACTGTAAGCACGTAGCAAGTATGTAAAATTTTGCGTTAAAATTCTAAGCGGTTGCTCAGAATATGGCAAACAACTATAAGAAATACTTTTATTTAGGCCTAGTAGATAACTACTTGAAGAGAATTGTAACTACTTAGCAAAGTAGGCCCTACTAATTGGCTGAACGTTGGTCAAAGTTATCAGTTTTAGGACAAGAAGCACTTTTGTCTTAAAACTGATAACTTTTGCAGTCACGTAGAGACAATCAGTGTACTGTGTTGCGAATAAGATTGTCGCTGTAAGTTATAGCGGGCGATCGTGTGGACTGTAGTAGCCTACTCTACAGCGTATACAAGATCACGTTGCAGAATAAGACATTGATATCAGCCAGCGAAGTTGCCGTTACATTATTTCTGATGTCAACAGACTCGTGAACAGGCGGCTACAGTTATCACGGTGATGGACGTAGAATTAGCCGCGACGAATTGACTACCGGTACCAAAAGCTTGCAAGCTTCCAGCAAACAGTGGAAATGAATTTGACTGAACTCGTCGAAGAAGACAACGTTACAGTCGAACTACCAGCTCCAGAAGCAGACCCAGACTGGGCCAGGATTGACACGTTCGGAAAGGTTTTCCTGTACGTCTGTGCAGCTCTGGGAATTCCCGGCAACAGTTTGTCGGCGATGGTCTGGTTGAGACTTCACAAGAGGAATTCGTCAGCCGTTTACCTGACAGCGCTTGCCATCAACGACCTTGTCTACCTGCTGAGCAGACTGTTTATCTGCACGTTTAATGTATTCTGGGCCTTCTTTTACTGTGCTGAATACCTTTACCTATCTGGTCGCACGCTAGAACCTCTGCTTGTACTCGGGTTCTCTGTCGAACGTCTATTTGCCATCTGCTGGCCGCTAAAGGTACGCTGATCGTGTTTGTGACCTTCACGTGCAAAACAGGCTGCCGTTGCCGTTGTATTCTGCCTTATGGGCAGGTTTTCGTTTTCCATCGACACCACCTTGCTCTCTCCTGTGCCAGCTCTTTGAGCTGTGAATAATCTATGTCCTCCTTACTTGTCTCGAGTAGCCAGCTCAGTGGCATTTCTTTTGGTCTCCTTCTTCTCTTCTTCCCTGGTAGTCGATTTTCCAACGCTGTTCTCACCAAAAAAACCTCGCTTGTCAAAACAGGCGCTGAACGTTTAATGGAGTTAGGCTTACTCTTAAGTGACAATCAAAAACGTTTTTGATGGCTCTCGTCAGCTGTGAACCCATGCGTCTGTGACCTCGCAAAATCATGGGTTTTTACCTTTGACTTTACGGGCTCACAGACTGCTGATAGAGGCCAATAAATTATTATGGCTCCCCGCTGAGAAACGGTACAAGACAATATTACGGCTGCTATTTTTGTGACGGTAGACAATCATTCGAGATAAAATCTCGGCTTGACGATTTCCGGTTGGTTTCGCCGAAGGTTTATGAATCTGCCAAATGCTGAATGTAGGCCTAGCAGCAGAGTTGAGCCGTGACTGCGTTCGTGAAGTTATTCACGTGTGTTCATGTTTGTAGGCGAAATTCTGGTGTACAACAAGCAGAGCGAAGAAAGTCACCGCCAGTCTGACAGTGGGCACTCTAATTGTCACAACTGTCGGCTTCGTCTGCTGGTATTTTGTAGATCGTTTTCACGTCGTTGTCCATATTACTAACATTGTTTGTGGAGCGCTCGTGCCGTTGGCTGTTCTAGTACTGAACGTGGTGGTCGTTGTGCAAGTACGACGAGCGGCCAGCAACGCTGCATCCGCTAATCTCGGAGTTCAGCATGCACATCACCAGACTTCAACCTCCAAGAACTCGGCCGTGCCTACCGTCATGCTCGTTGCCACTTCGATCATCTACGTTATTCTCTACGCTACTGGAGAAATTCTGTACGCAATCTGGCTGCTGTTGATTGACGTTGGTCAGCTTGATAGTGACATCGTAGGAAAAGGATTCGCTGGCGCCAAACATCTAGCGAACTTTGTTTTCGCGTACAACTTTTACGTCTACCTGATCACAGGCAAACAGTTTCGTGCTGAGCTGCGCCAACTTTTTTCTCGCTGTCCTCCTTCGTCATCTTCTTTGGTACCTTCTACCTCCGCTGCTGCTGCTATGATTGTGGTGGCTGCTGGTAATGATGCTTAATTAACACGACGTATTCATGCTGTCTTCTCAAACTTCATGCTGTGCGCCAACTGACATTCGCACGCTTTTCACAGAGTTGAATGTTTACATTTAGTTAGTTAGTGTGTTAGTTAGTGTTTATTGTTAGTGCTCCATAATTTTTGATACTCGCAGTAAACAGAAAACTGCCACTAAAGTTTGATGTACTGCATTTCGTGAGCGTTATTTCCATCGTAATGAATTAAGGCTGGCAGAAAGTTGCCTAGCAATAGATTGCTCATATACCGACGCAACAACGACTGCCGAAATGCTTATTGAGCTCAAATGCCGTGACATTTTGGTTCTATGCGCAAGGTTGACTAATCGTTGATCGAAGCAGCAAAGAGGTCGTCAACGTCATAGGTCAACGTCATACCATCTGACGCCAGAGGGGTTTGTCTATAAATTGGATGGAATCGACAGTCGCTTTTGCCGAAGCTAAGGAGGATACAAAAGCGTGAATCAAAATAAACACAGGTAGGCTTATCTTATACATCACGCAATGCAGACAGATTGAATTGTTGTCCCAACCGAGTGTTCTTTAAGGACCGCAAGCAAGTACACGTATAAGCAAACAAATCGCTTAAATGTTTTTTAAGAATAAAATATTATTGTCAGGCCGCAATCATAGCCTGTGTAATGTAGAAAAAAACAAGCAAGTAGGCCTATTCATACTCAATTTCATTACCATCATCATCGTCATCGGCGTCATTTAGTTCGCTAAAGCAAACCTAACGTACGTCATGGTATAACAGTGATAACTGTAGGAACAAAAGGAACAACTAGGCAAAGACTGCGTTTACAGTTGCCTGAACCATAAAAAGATCAGGATGACGTGACATTAAGCGCCAGAAGGTAAAAGGGAAAAATACGCACAAAATACATGCAAAACACAATTACATAAAACGAGTAAACACAACAACGCGAGTACAGAGTAAATATTTCAGAAACCCTTGATAAAAAATCAATTTACAATCAAACCAAAAAATGGAAATTGTGAGTATAAGCCTATTGTGCGGTGGGCACTAGACGGACGGCCGCATACATGTGGGCATAAAGACTAGAGTGCTGACATTTTAGCCTGTTTGCCATGGCGTCGTAATATTGCTCCACCCGCAAATTTCAGTTAGTCAAAAACAAATTCTTGTTGTCGGATATTTTAAATACAAAAAAATGGGATTTAAAATCGCCATTTTGGCAAAACACAGGGGCAAAATTAAACTTCTGCCAAGTTCTGAACATACAATGATCTTGCGGTCCAAAATTTGCAGCGGTTTGTCGGAAAATAACTGTAACTTTTTGCTTCTTTTCCGTTTTTCTCAACCCAGGACGCCGCTGTTTGTTTGATCGCCATGTACAGAAAATGGCGCCGGTAAATCATCTGCTACTGCTGTTGCTGACGCTTGTGGTGGTTCCATGCTGTTGTTTTCCGTGGGACATCTGTACTGCACGTCGCGATTTTCACCGCGGCGTTTGTGCGAAGGTGGCTGTTCGTATTCATATATTCGTCTAAGATTTAGTTGACAATTGCTGCTGTTGACGATTACACGAACAAGCTAGAAGTTTTACCTAAATTTAGCGCGCCACGCGTTGTTGCCATTCTGTTCTGTCTGTCGTCAGTTTTTCGGCTTCTTCCCAGCTAGTGTCCATGTCTTTCAGATCTTGTCCGATGACGTTCTTCCAGTTTTCTTTGACCGTCCCGGCTCCCCGTTGCAGCCCCTGAGTTCCCGCCGTATAGCCAAACGAGCTATTCTAGAGTCCTTTATTTTTAATGCGTACTTGTCCCAGCCACGTCATTTTTCTTTCTTTAGTGAAGCATAATAGCACCGACACTAAAAATATCAAACAGGAATAAAAGCAAGTAAACTAGTAAAAGTTTTTTAAACAACGAGCTAATGATTAAAAAGTTTGTTGTATAGGTGTGTTTTTTCTGTAATTTTTTTATCAACAGGTGTCTCTTCCGTGCAAAAAGTGTGAGTGTGTCGCTAAACGAGCCGCCGATCAAGCCGGCGTTGTATTCGAGAAGGTCATCGAAGCTTACAAGGTTCGCGATTTGCTTTTAACGCTACGTATGTGCTGTTCGAGAATTTTGTGTATTTTGGCGCATCACTAACATCATGTTTTAGACTTAGATATTTGTCTTCTTCAAATGTGGATATTTTTATTGCTTTCATCAGGCGTATGATATGATCAGACATAGGCATATTTTAGGTTTTCGTAGCCCAGCGGCCACTGGTTTATTTATGACATGAACTGCATGAAAATGCATAATTATTGCAGAAAAAGTCTGCCACAGGCGCCGGATACGAAGTCAATCTTGTCTTCAGTGCTTGGACCAACGAATGCTACGGACGCGTGCGTATTACTTTCTCAAATAACAGGGCGTCTTACAAACTAGAGTCGATGTTGAAGCTTTCTGTCGTAAGCTTGTACGATAACCTTAGCCTAATTTGTAGCCGACAGTACTTTGTAAAAGTCGAGCAATTGGCATGAGTTGTCGTCTGTTCGTCCGTCATCGTCTGTCCGTTTGTCACTGATGTACTGTGGCTAACCGTTAGGTGGTAGAGAAAACTTTAGGCGCTATACACGAGTAATTAGCCATGTGTCTTAAACTTAAGTATGCAAACTTTCAGCAATTTAGTTTAAAGGAAACGTTTTCAAATTTCTGGTAAAGAAAATGTGCGTTTTTAACGGAGAACTGACCATATTTCGGAAACGGTGAGAGATAGGTCAAGGTTACTGTTAATCGCTAATATGAAGTGGCATACACCCTATCAGATAAAATGGAAATTATCGCTTCTAGAAGACGTTGAAGGTCAGTGACAACTTGTACGGTCGGCTATCCTAGCGACAGCTAAACTTCTTGTTAAATGTGCGAATGCACGAAAAAAATCGCCGCTTTCGATGATCCACTGTCGGTTGACGTCTATTCGCGCGAGAAACTCACCGAATAATTGCACAATTCTTATCAGCAGTATTCGGAGTACATTGCAAATATTTTATTGCAGACTGTGCGGAGACTGTGCTTATGTTTTCACATAGTTGCCCCCGCGCCCGAAAGCATTTGTGATGTTACATTTTAAGCCATCAGTCACTGGAAAGCCCACGTATGATCTGTTTTTAACTAAATATCCCGTCTTAATAATTGTGTGTGAAATGCGAAACTTTTGCTCAATCTTGTACTGCCAGTGTTCATATTAAGCAAAAGTTTTCCTATAGGGGCCTAATGGATTTTGGAATTACAACGTTGAATAACAATAATGTCATAATAATTGTTTGTTATAATGTTTAGTTCCAGCATTGCGTGGCGTCGAAGTGTTGCGAAGGAAAGATTGACGTCAAGTGCGAAAATGCTTGTAAGTTTTAACACTAGTGATTACAAGAGGTGGTTAAAAATGATTAACCAGTCGGGCGATGAGGCTACATTCATTCAATGTTTCTGCAAACAGCAGTCATCCACCATCTTAATGTGCCAGGAATGAACTGTATACATTTTAAATTTTTCTTTATATTAAATGGTGCCTGTGGAATGATTTATGATTTATTTAGTCTTATTTTGTCTATAATTTTAGTCATTATGACATTATTTTTTATTCAGTTTTGCAATTTCGGACTCTGTATTGCTTTTTATTTTGTGACGTTTGCTGCGTATGCCAACACAAATTATCGTTATCGTGATTGTCGTTAATAGTTTTGTTGTTTGAACGCCGCAGTTCCGTTCGCAGTGGGCTACAAATCGGGCGGATTCAGCTACATACCGGAAGGCAGCGACGGCCCGGTGCTAATCGCCAAATATCCCCCGATAACCAGCGAGACCCGCTTCAACGCCCTATCTGTGGGAGTGAAATGCCGCGCAGCCGGAGAACAGACTAATCCGAATTGCGTGTCCTTCGTTCACCCCGACAAACCAGGCTGGTACTACGTCGCCCGCGATGACGGCAAGTTCTACTTCGAGCCCGAGTGTAATCCGACCAAGCCGGAAACTTTCGACGAAGACACCTCGTTCATCCTTACCAATGAATGGTTTGATGGGTTTGGTTCCGCTGAGTCCCTGAGCATGAGGGGCTTCTACATCATCGCCGGCGTGGACGGTTTCGAGCGTCTGGGCGAGTTCGAGGATACGCCGGAATTCAAGAACTCGGCCAGCGTTATCGTCATCGACTACAGCACCAAAGGTCAGTCGGTCCTATGGTCCTATGTACATATCATGAATTGCTGAATTCATGATATGTACACATCACGAATTCAATTCGTGATATCACGAATTCAATTTATGATATCATGAAATGAAATCGTGATATCACGAATTCAAATTCCTGATATGTACATATCACGAATTGAATAATCTTGATATGTACATATCACGAATTCGAATTTGTGATATCACGAATTCATTTCATGATATCATAAATTGAATTAATGATATCACGAATTGAATTTGTGATATGTACATATCATGAATTCTGGATTAAATAGTAAAATGGCGTTCCATACGGTCCACGTAATGTTGTACAGTAAAGGTTAAAATATTGAGCGGAATGTACAGCTCTTTATGAAGAATTTGTCGCAGAGCTACCGAGCGTTACCTGTCATATTATGGGATCACACAATGTTGCCTGCCACCGACACAGGTGAACGCGTCTTTGCCTGCCATAAAGGCCTAGATCAGTACTCGATTAAGTTACCTTGGACGGACCGGAGGGATGAAAGGCTGAGTCGACCTAGCTGTTGGTTTTTTATATACCGAGGTGGTCTAGGCGCCTCGACGCACGGACACGGCGGCACCGGAGCAACTGCCCGACCTCGGCCGAAGTCTCACGGGTCGACAGTCCGGCCAAGTAGCTCCTCAAGCTAGTACTATTACAGGATACCGCTTGGCAAGTTTTTGCGATTGCCTGCAGCGACCTCTAATATACCACCCATACTCTAGATTAATAACGCTAACCCGAACCCAAACCCTAACCCTAATTCTAATTCTAACTCTAACCCTAACATTAACCCTAACCATAAGCCCTAAACACTACACCATAATAGTAACACAAATTCTAGTCATTAGCGCGTACACTATCTATAATGTCATTCGCTAAGTGGCGACTGCGATTTTTCGTTTTGACTGGTCAAATAGCCTACAGGCTATTTGGCCGGTTGCCGGTCAAATAGTCATCGCGCTATTTTTAAGCCTATACCTGCACTATAGTTAAATTACTATGCAGATATCTTGTCTTCGCTATGGCAACGCTGTCTGTCAGTCTATCTGTGTAGGCCTAGTTGTACAACACATGCCCGTGCTCACTGTTACGCCAATCAACTGTTACTCTTTCCAAGATTGTAAATCGCTTCTGGTCACGAGTCTGACTCGTGCAAGTACGTAGGGCTGCACGTAGCAAGTACCGTACTTTAGCTTCACGTTGGACATGGTAATGTTGTAGAACTGTTCCCGTGTTCTTCTTGCGACGAGATTAAAGCGAAGAAACCGGACGCCTGCAGTGGAGACTTTGTGATCATGTTGGCAGATGACACGCTTAAACAGGCAAGTCAATGTACACGGTGTTTCATAAAAGGACCCCTTTTTCTTTCTTTCATAATTCACTCAAATGATGATCAATTTACACAAAAATTTTTAGCAGTTGTAGCTGAAAAAATACTAATTCAAAATATTTTAAGAAAATTTGGCAGTTGATTAAATATTCTTTGCTAGTCATGACGTAACGCTGACCTCATAATGTCATGAGTACAAGCTTGCTTGTCTTAACTGGTGCTGTCAGTTGCTACCCTGCGTCGACGGTGAACTTCATCTGGTTCACTGATGAAAATGTTCATTGTATCAGCACGAAGCAACATAGGGGCATAAAATTAAACGTCTCGTGGTCCAAAACGCAACCATATGCAAGCTTGGTGTGCTAGTGCACCGTCTTGCTCGAACATGTGAAAGTCCAACTATCCCCATAGACACGTAAATGCGATCGCTTTGCACGTTTTTTGTGGCTGCAACTGCAAAACTTTAAAAAAAATTTGTCATCAACAAACCTGATTTTTCACCATTGGAGCAGGGTAGCAACAGACAGCACCAGATTGAGACTAGCAAGCTTGTACCCGTGACACATTATGACGTCAGTATTACGTCGCGACTAGCAAAGAATATTTAATCAACTGCCACATTTTGTTTAAATATTTTGAATTAGTATTTTTTCAGCTACAACTGAGAAAAATTTTGTGTAAATTGATCATCATTTGAGTGAATTATGAAAAAAACAAAAGGGGTCCTTTTTATGAAACACCGTGTATAGGGCAGTGTTGCTACTTTTGAAATCAATAGTGACCTAGTATCTATTGCATTGCGTTTTTGATACTGCGCTTTGGAAATTTTATAGGCCTACTACTTCAGTGACAAAATAGTATAAAAAACTGTTACAACAAGTGCACAAGACAATGTTTTTTTTAAAAATTATCACATGATGCACAAACTTAAGCTTACTGCCATTTTACAAGACTTGAAGTTGCCCAGCTTTGATACAGTCGTGCACAATTACAAATTTTCGTTTCACAAACGCATGGGCTGGTAGTGCCAATGGTGTTGTACTATGAGTGACATCTGCTTAATTTGTTTCGTCTGAGGAGGCTTGTAAGCCATTCTTGAATCAGGTAATAGCAGCAAAACTGCGTATATAGGCCTGCAGCTCTAAGGCTGAATTCTACTGGCGTAGCCATAGGGGGGCACTGGAGGTACGTACCCCCTAAAAGCCTACTCAGTTACTCAAAATTGTGCCAAAAATGCATCAAAACACGTCATTCTCACATCAAAAATCCAAAAATTTTCGGGGGAGGGGGCTGTCCCCGTGGGGAGTGATGTACCCCATACCCCACCCCTCAAGTGCCCTCACTACAACTAGATCCTGGCTACGCCAGTGCTGAATTCGTGGTACGTTTGTGAACATTGTCGGAAAATTTGATTTCAGGGCCGCCACGTCTGCCAGGCTAGGCTAACAGGACATGTCGTATTTAAACGCAACGCTGGTTGCACGTTCTAAAACGCGTACCGAGCAACCTAACTGAACTGAACTGAACTGGCATGGTTTAGTTTTTGACGAACTGACCAACGGGCAAGCAGTAAGGACCTAATGTACTGTAGTAGCCACACCATCTAACAGCCTTCGTGTCTAGTACGCTCGTCCATTGGTCATTTAAACTAAACCGTGTCAGTTGAGTTCAGTTACGTCGCTCTGTACTCGCCTTGAAGCAGAACAGAGCCTAAATCTGACGTCAATGTTTTGCCAGTGACAGGATATCGCCACAGCACCACATTACCCTGGGCCACTCTTAGGCTACCGGCTACTCGAATTGATCCAGGAATGAAAAAATTAGTCTGAAAAATATAGGTTTGTGAAAACTGGTTTATTAGGTTTATTTTTAAAACCCCAAAGTCAAATGTTCAGGCTTTTCATTTTTGTATTTTTGTGCAATTTAATATTAATTATTCACACGACGTATCCGCACATTTGTGTGACGTTGTGAAATGTGATGCTGTGTAGGTTTCCTGTGACTTTGATACCACGCCAGTTTAAGTCGCTGACGACACAGCGCCCGACTAAGCATCCATAGAACGGCGATGATAATCATCGGCATCACCGCCATATTGATTACTAACATTATACATTTACATTATACGCATTGATATTATATTGACATTATAAGGTGGGTTTAAAAAGTGACACTCTATCAACTACGTCAATATGATGTCGGATAAACTGCAGAACATTGCAGATAGTTAGCCTATACCGCTTAAAGAATTTCAACATTTGCTGAAAAGACATTAGACAATATCACTTTTGCCATTCTCTTGCCCGTCCATCGACTTCCCCGCCATCTTCTTCGTCCATCTTCTTTGTCGTCCAGTTTTTTTTCAGTGGGCAAAAGGCGAAACGTCAAAAAGGTGAAACGTCTGTAATCCTAAAAATTCACGGGCACATAAAAATAGGTCACGGCAATAGTATGATTCACTTAATAAGTATGGTAGCTATAGAAAACGCAAGCCTATACACAAAAAGAAAGAAAGAAAGACCAACAGTCGAAAACTACTAACATCATCTTAATTCAGTGACAAATATATCAACCTATTAAACATATGTTTGTGTGATATCATGTGGCTGGTTGATTAGGCTTCTGATACACTCAATCACACAGTAATTTATTCTACTGCACATAATAATTATCAGGTGAGTTGTATGATTTGTATGTATGATTAACTCGTGTTATGCAAGGTAACTTTTTAAAATCCTTCTGCAATTGATTATTAAACTGCCACCAGTGACATTGTGGGTTAAAAAAAATATAGCTCGGGCACTAAGTTGTAACTATCCAACAGACACTGCAAATTTCCAACAGAGAAAATTATTGGTGGTCAAAATTTCAATATTACCCTCAAAATTTCCCCAGGATAAGTTTTTTGGCTCTGTATTATGCACTTCTGGACGAAATCTTTTTTCTGACAAGAAGAAAAAGACTTTCCAACAGCCCAAAATTTAGGGGACAACTCCCCTACCATGATGCTACCATATGCCACTACTGTTGCTGCAATCTTCCTGACTTGTGGTAGGCCTGATACAGCTCATCTGTTTCTCGCAAAATGCATGTCAGTGTTTTTCGCTGATAAAAGTCGGCCATTAGTCGCAGATTGTCGATAACATCGTTGAGCAGATGAGCTTTGCCAACCGCTGTGCCTGGAGCGTCATAGTTGAGGTGTGTAAAATGCACATGGAGATGGTAGTATGAAGGCAAATAGTGAAAGTAGACGCGGACACTGCTGCTCTGCACACCGTAACGCTTCTCAATGGCTTCCTACAATACAGCACCAAGCATTGACAACATTCTAGTTTCACCAATTGCAGGGCTCCCAGCAGCAAGAAGTGAAATTTCAGCACCCAATTTTTACAAAATTTCAAGACAATTTCAGGACATTTTTGTTGGTTTCACGAAGCTCAAGACACAAAAAATGCACATTTTTCTGTCCTCATAAATGTTATTCATTGAAGCAGATCAGTACTGCAGTCCTAAGAATGCACTGTTACACACAAAACAATAAAATGCCACGAGAGAAAACATTACTTGACACTTAACGTCAGCAACGTAAACATAGTCACGACTTGTAAATGAATGCAATGCCGTAACGACAGCATAACAAAGGACCATATCAGGACATTCTGACCAAATGAGTAAAATTTCAGGACAATTTCAGGACATCTGTTACATTTCAGGAATTACAGGACAACTAAGAACCCTGCAATTGACCATGCAGCTCCATTTGTTGATGTGAGATTTTCCACAGGTTCTTAAAATCTGTTTCTGACATACGCATTGCAAAATTCAGACCAACGACATTCATGAGTGACAAAAATGGCTCCTGGTCACATACTGTATATGCACTGATACCTATACAGCACAGGCTGCCCAACTATAAGACCGAGGCAGTTGATAGTACATGCTGCCCAACTTTGAGATAAAAATTAAAAATTATATTCTTTTTCAAGTTAAGTTTTCAAGACCTGGAAACATTTACATGAATCTAGTTGTTTATAAAAGTGTGCTAAATGCCCAAAAATTTGCTAGTGGCTGAGCTTTGCCCAAAGCCCCCTAATGATAAGACCACGAAGTATAAAACCCCTATAGTCAGCTGAGAAATGGTAAACCCCATCACAAACAATACAACATTCAATTATCATAATTTCAAACAATATCGCCAGTTATCGTAGAAATGCTGCAGTTACACTACATACCAGTCCTTTCTTCTGTATATTCTCTAGCAGTGGAATGTGATCTGCAGTGAGACTGCGAATGGAATGCAGCGAACAGTCCTGAACCAGTGCCACAACATACAAGTCCTCACGCTGCTTTTCATCCCACTTCATGTCTGGAACAAGAATGAATCCAGTTTCTACATCACGGTCCTCGAATATGATTCTCTCAACTTCGCTCTTCTTTTCCAGTATGTTGTAAACCCACTGCAATATCAAGTTCAACAAAAGTCTTGGGTACTGTTTTGTTTACTAATCTTCATCAGTTCATCACTGAGACTAACCGTATAGAAACAATCTGTATCACTCTTACTATGCAGAACTCGCTTTCAGAGACCCATAGCTGTCAACTTACTATCATCGCAAATTACAGAATCACTACGAAATCCGGGAACTGCACTGCTAAAATACTTGGATAATCAAAAATAAAATTCAGCACTATAGTTCTGCTCTTTTTGAAAGATGCCATTAATAATCGTTATGTAAACAAAATGTTTGAACAAACAAGGTGTCCGTCCAATGCCCCTATAAAGTAGAAATAGAAATATTAGTATATGTAACTAAAATCAATGAGCTGGATAGATGAAGAGACATCAGACATGTTAAATTAGTTTTACATTTTGTCCAGTGCATTGGACAGACAAGTATAATAATAATAATATCCAGCCTGTAACCACCAACCCCAGGTATAGGTCAAATGTATACAAGTACACTACAAACCTGGCGACTAAATGAAGATGACTGAATATGTGGTAGCACAACACTCTCATAATCACTGGGACTTTCATTCAAAATGCAATAGTTTTGTGATGTATATTTCACCAAATGCTTCTCCGTTGCAGGATAAATCAATGTTGACTTGATTCCTTAGAACCATCAAAATACACAATCGCAACATCGTCACAATCGTGACAGTTGATACAAAAAATATCTTAAATGTCAATCCACATGTTCCACATCACAAAACAAAAACTGAAATCCAAATTAAAAATGAAGGAAACTCCTGAATTTTGATTTCAAATTACAAAGTATGAAAAATAACTTTAAGAAATAATTCTAAAAATGTAAATATATTAAAAACAGACTAATAATATTGACAAATAGTGCTTTTCAACTGTTTATCATGGGGTTATCTACTATCACAATTTCTGCCATTGTTGGCCTTCTGTCCCATCAAGTCATATGTTGCAAAAACTTATATGTTCTGGGGCAAATTGTGAGAGGATGCTTCTGTAAAAAGCTTACACACAACAGTCATTCATCTTATCAGTGCTTCCACTTACAAACATTTGTAAGAAATGAAAGATAATGCTTTTCATCATTCACAATCTGATGATAAGCAGATACCAAAAATTAAGCACCACAAGCTTATATTTATGTCTATCAAGTATTCAGAATGATAGCTATTCCTACATATTTTAAGGTCAGTGTAGCCTGCTATGTGTACAAAATTATATAGTGTGATCAGGGTGAGAATTAAGAGTAGAAACACTCTACTTCACTGTACTAGCAAATGTTTGGAATACCAGCCTAACACAATGATCAATCGATCAATCAATTAATCACAATATTTAATAATCAGCTCACAGACTACAACTAGTGTTGTGCGATACCTTCTCTACGTCGATAAGTATCACGAGTACCAACATTTGGATACCAGTATCGAAGCGGTTTCGATATATCATGACGCCACGATACTGCCAAGTATCGTGACGATACTAGTTTTAATACCACGCAGAATCCCTCTACCGTTGACAACTGCATTACAGCAACAAAAAAGGCACGTCACATTAAAGCCTGTCAAACATATAGTAAACATATCACACTCACACGGTAGTGTGAGTGTTGTAAGGACGACCTTCAAAGTATATGGGAAAATGCAAACTTTGACCCTCAGCCAACCAAAAACCCCT
>Ga0209367_1007263_pt1 | contig 15281 bp, 10 predicted proteins | sample WorMetLIZISLAND2_FD_187412 | JGI IMG/M metagenome (GOLD analysis project Ga0209367, IMG submission 187412) | Marine gutless worms symbiont microbial communities from Max Planck institute for Marine Microbiology, Germany - Olavius geniculatus... ... | reverse complement strand
GGCCAAAATGGCGTATTTTCGTGGCCTTTGTGCTAAATTTCGTTTTTTCTATATGACCATAACAGTATAGAAATACAGCAGCAATACAAAGACTGCCATGGAGATTGACTTGCATGCAATAAAAAGCGTTATTCAAGGGCGTCTATCCTTTTAAGTCCTTGGAGCAATCCACCAAACTCAAGGTAAGGCGGCGCAGGCGTCGACGGGGAGGAGAATGGGGAGAGAGTATCCCTCTCCTCAGCCAACTAGGGACTCTGGGGGAGCGCCATGAGCTCCCCCAGCGGGGTCCGGGGTAGAGCCCCGACGAAAAACGAATTTGGTGCATTATAAGCGTCACGGAACCCTTCTGGTTGCAAGATATCGTAAATATTATGAAAAATGCAAAATAATAATAATATTCAACTCTCTCTAATTTTCCAAAAAAACCTATCGTGGTTTTTTGTAGCGTTTGCCTCAATTAGGTTTATATGGTTTAAACTCCCCTGCCATTATTTATTGTTTATTGTTACTTACTATTACGTAGGCATAGCCAGAAATTGGAGTCACAAAAGGCGAACTAGCCCCCAAGGGGCAAAAAATGAGGCCGAAAGCCGAAAACAAAAGTGGACTTCTTGGGGAGAAGCCTGTAGCCGGGGCGGAGCCCCGGACGCAAACGGTTTTTTTAGCATGAAAACCCCCTAAAAATGCATACACTGAGTATAAATTTTACTAGTTTTTTCACTGCAGAAATGCATACATATACTAGGCAAAAAAGGCGACTTTGGCATCTTGGGGCATGGCCCCTTTGCCCCCCCCCCTAAATCCGCCTATGATGACGATGCAGCTGTTACAACGCGTCGGCCAGTAGTGTGTGCATATGATACGCGTTAAATTACGTGTGTGCACGTTGTACACACGTAATTTGTGCACGTTGCTATAGTAGCAATGTGCTATTACTAGGAACTCAGGAAGCAACTGTAAGCGGTGGCCTGGTTCGCTGGTTGCATGTAGGCCTACAGTGCACGCAGTAATGATAGTTATGACGATATATCAGCTCAGCTGATCGGATACACTGTGGTTATCTGATACTGCAGCAGACTTTCTTAGCCTACAGCAGAAAAGGCCTACTCCAAACTGTAGTGCATCGTTCGCTCAGTCATCGTCATGACTTTCTTTCATTCCAAATTTGTTCGCATGCGAAACTTATTCTAGTTATGTTGTGTTATGGAGTTCTTCTCAGTAATACCCCGTTCACACGAGAAAGCATGAAGAACACATGAAGCAAACTTAAAACACACGTCGTGCACTCTTAGAGCTGGCTTGATAACGGTGTATATTGCAAACATTCACGAAGCTAGCTCTACGTGTGCTTCATGTGTTCTTCATGTATGCTTCCCCGTGTAAACGGGGTATTACGTTCATGTACTTTGTGCATCTAGTGTACCGTACAGAGTTTATGATATGTGTACTGCCATTGGTCAAGACTTTGGGTATGCCGATGGTCAGAAGCGGTGACATAAACTTTAATAAAAAGATCGACACAAAAGTGTTTTTATTGTGTTTCGGTTTTATCAGAAGTGTGCACAGTGCCCAACAAAAAGCTTGTCTTGCGTCTGCAACCTAGGCCTAGGCCTGCATATTTGCATCACGTTTACTGTAGGTCTGTGTAGAAACGGTTCGTCAAAGACTTTGTCAATAGGCTAATTTAATCGAGAAAAGGGCTGTCTGTTCCAGCTAATGTGTGACTGTGTGTAGGCCTGTGTGTATTGTGATAACAGTGCTGCAGACAGCAGCAGCAGCAGCCCAGGTGCGAGCAATTAATTAGTCGTAAGACGCAGAGAGGCAGTCAGCCGCGACATGTTTGTTCAATCATGCGCGATGGCGGCTTATCTCTCACGAACTCACAGTCACAGCAATTATGATTGGCCTCAATCATTCACTCTGCAGTCAAATCAGTCACGCACTGACTGTCATCTGTCGGCGACCACATCACCAGTCTACATTGCAGAGGAGTTTCCGTACAACGCAACGAACGCAGCGTACGCAGCGCAGCGGACGTACCGCAACTGACGTAGCTGACGCAGCGATCGCTTCTTTCCTTGAATTCTGGTTTTTGACCCTTGACAGTTACGTCAGCTGAGATTGTTGCCTACTTACTGGAATAGGTTACTTTTCTTGCGTTCACTGCGTTTGTCACATAATGCCGTGGCTACACGCACCGATTTCCTCGTCCGAGGTTCTGATGGGCGTCTTTTGGCTGGCAGGCACTAAACCTCATCCGGGAAAATCTGAAAAAGTGTGCATGCATATTCCGTCCGATTTTCCTGGACGAGGTTTTTAAACCTCGGAAGGCTCGGCGACGTCGGACGACACCTCGGACGGAAAAATCGGTGCGTGTAGCCACGGCGTAATGCGGCCTATAGAACAACAGCACAAGCCCGAAACTTTTCTACGCAAAAAGGTCTTTAGTTTTACGAGTTGTGTAACTTGTGTAGCGTATAAACAACAACAGGCTTAAAAGGTAACAAATGATTTGATTCTAGTCGAATATCACCAAACGGAAATTAGCGACAAGATAAATTAATCATTAATTTGTAAAACGTTAAGCAGTAACAACGGTCTGCATTAGTTATCAATCTTACACTGAAACAAGCACTAACGTAGATTAGGCCTACAAACAATCATTTTCGTCGCAAAACAATCAGCTGTATAGAGAAAAACGAAAAAAAAACACTAAAATAAAAACACTCGCAAGCGGTGAAAAGTGCTAAACGCTAAAATAACTGCTTGTGAACCTGCACGAGCAAAGCATATAGAGTAATATATGAGTTTATTTCGCAAAAATGCAGACAATTAAAATAGTGAAAAAATGAGTAATGAGTATGCTCACAAAAACAGCCCTACAAAAAATTAGCTACACGTTTTAGTAAATGGGCATTTTAATGCGTCGTAAAACTCACAACGCATATATGACAAACAACACACTAACGACGGACAGACGAACGGGCGGACGTACAGACCACCGTCAGTCCGTCACAGTTGCACAACGCGCTCTGCGATCTGTCCGAGGACAGCGTGACCAGCTGAATAGTTACTTGAATGCTAACAGTAATAGGTAGGCCTACCAAAGTGATTTCGCAAAAGGCAAAATCGCTGATCGATGCTGCCACCTAGTGAATCGTAATTTTTTTCGTTTAGTCGAAAGCAGTTTTAGCTGGAGGTTTGACTCCTAAATTTTTCCTTTCCTTGGGGCTACTAGGAACCCCATCTGAAACAAAATTCATCTCACAAGCGTACGTGCCAAGTGCTGCATCTTTATCCGTCTAACGGTTTAAGCAGGGTGCAAGAATGGGTTGGATAGACAGATCACTCCACGGAGAATGTGTCGCATTAGGCGAAATCGCATTTAGCAATGCCGCGTAACAATGATAGACCCATATTGCTTTAGTGTTTAAAGTTTACATAAAGTTACCCAATTTGTTTACGGTAAAACGTTTCCTTAAAATCTGCACGTTTTAAACGCAATTCGTGGTGCTAAATGGGCCTAATAAGCCCCCAGCTAGATCTTGCTGCACGCAGAAATCTATCCCAAACATTTAACGAAAATTCGTTGAAATAAGTACAGCTATGGTAACCATTTGTTGCCAGGCGCATAGGCCTACTATTGACAGCAGTGCGGATACAGACGCAAATCAGGCGTTGTCAATGGCAACGGCGACGTCGGAATGTAAACAATCATCTGCAGTGCAAACACTGATCTACACGACATCCTACATACAATGCGACACTGCCAGTGAATGGGCACAAGGCCTATATTAGCCATTCATCTCAAAAACTATACAGATAAGACGCCTTTAGACAGAGCAGCTGCTGCAGTTGCATGAAGACGCGTCGCAAGACCAACAAATCCAACAGTACACGCATTGACTGTAAAAGATTTGCAAGTCACGGACAAAGGTTCGTTCTTTGTTCCCAGCGTCGTCAGCAGAACTTGAAATGGGCAACTCAAAAAGCCGGTTACCAAACGCCCGTTTACGTTTCGATCGTATACGTATCGAACAACTTTATCCATTTTTATTGATATTATTAAACGATCCGAGTGAAAAATAGATCGAGTATTAAATCTCACCGTGTCCCATAGATGCAAAGTTTAGGTTTTAGCTTCAAATGTCCTAAGACATCGTTTAATGAAGAAAAGCGTTATATTTATAAATATCCAGCTAATCGCCTATTAGGCATATAATGTAACAATACTATAGCAATTCACAAAGCGCGCAATCTGAGCAAGCCGAATGTGAGGCGATGAGCTGCAGTTCCGCTGAAAAAAATCTGCTGCGGCCGCAAACTTAGCCTACTAAATACGGTAACGAAGTGAACAGGAATCAAAGTAATTTGATAACGGGCAAAATCGCCGATCGACCTTGCTACATGGTCAATCAATCATAAATCATCTTTATTTCGGAAGTCGGAAGCAATTGCATGTTTTAGCTGGAGCTCAGGGTGGACTCCAAATGTCTTTTATCCTAGGGTCAAGAACCCTATATGACACCGCGTGTTATTGGACACAAGTGTATTAATTGCATCTAAATCGATCGAACGATTTAAGCAGGGTGCGCGACATTGACCGACAGACAGACGACAGACAGACAGAGAGACAGACCACGCTATACCGAGAAATGTGTAGCTATAGTCAAAAATCGGTTGCAGCAGCAGCAAGTCTACTTAGAAACGGACGAATGTTTATCTGAATTGACTACAACGCATACAGGCTGACCATGCAACGAAAAATCAAAAAAATCATCGCATCAGTAACCCTTTGTGAAAAAGTATACTAGCACGCGCTCGTCGCGTGTGTAAAAACGGTGAAAAATACCAACCGCTATGCTCACAACCTTCTAAAACGCCGCATCAAAAAGTCACGCGTCATCTGGCTGATTATAAACCCAGCCAACGACTGAATATTCGTTCTACCGAAGGCCGCCCTGCAGTGCGTGAATTAAGACGCACACGTCTTCGAAAAACGGCGTCTGGTGTCTGCGTGTGTTCAATAGTTTCTGCAGTAAGGAGTGCCACGGCTCTAAAATGACTTAGGTTAATCGTCCTGCAGTGAAATCACACAAGTTGATGTAGTCACTTCATCTCGTGCAAGCGCGGCGCAGTGAAGATAGCGATATTTTTATTGTTGTTTGAGACAACCGTTGAAAACATTATTATTCGGAAAACATTGACAAATAGCACCACGTTACTGCACTAAAGACTGTGCCATGAAAATTTATTTTATTCGATTTGAACTCTTTTGGTAATTATTTGATTTTATGCAAGCTGGGTGCTGTAAAAATGGCGATCGTGGCGCCGACGAGGTACAACGAAAAGATCCAGAAACAGAGTCGGTCGACGACCATCGCCGCGAACTTCCAGTCGTTCGTCTCCTCTTCGCTTTCCAGATCGTCCTTGATCTTCTTGGTGATATAGCGCAGCTCGTTCAGTATCGCCAGCAGTTCGTTGCGCATGTGGGCTCCGTATCCACTAGATAGTGGCGGCAGTGCATTAGGCGGACCTCGGCCGTCCAGAGACCGTTGCTGGAAGTTGATCTGCCCAGTGCCGCCTCCGTACGACATGAAATCATTGATGGGAATGGCGTTGTCGACGTCCTTGATGTTCGATATGAGACTGACTGAAGGCGGGGTCTTGGCTTCGAGGTCGCGCATGCGCGCCTTGCACTGCAGAAAGCGGCGAGACAGATCGCGACCCGGACGTGACATGTGCAGTGCCCAGGCCAGCCACTCGCACAGAAGTTTCTTCACCTGACCATCACAACAAACGTTTAGAAACAAAAAATCTGAGCTAATGCTCATGAGACGCGCGAGAGCCTATAGCAGTTCCTCTTCGCGGATAATCTTGGTCTATCACTATCCATCTCATCGCAATTCACTCCTCTGCAGCCGAATATCGCAAAAAATCACTAAAAGCTTTTTTTGCGGAGGGGGAAAGTTAAGATCATTCAAGGGCATCGATGTTGACATTCCTAATTAGAAGCCCATTGCCAGTGCTTGTTATAATAAGCTAAGAAACGTGTCTTTGCTATCTGCAACCGTTTTTTACGTATGAAGCAGCCAACAGCGGCAAAATAACGTTTTTATCAGGGGATGCCCCTCGTTCGTGGGACCCCCCATGTCCAGTGGCATGAAATTTTGTCACGAAATACTAGAAACTCTAGGCTATGGTGTGAACCAAAACTCTTTATCTCACCTGGGCTTGAATAACTTGCTACTTACACGTTAACCTTAAGGTGCGTACGAAGCGAGAAAAATCAAACGAAATAAAAGCCACAGCACGCGGCTTTCATTTCATTCCATTTCTTTTGCCCTGTTCGCACCTTTGAGCAAGGCCGAATTAGCGCATAGGCCAACGAGGCCACGACCTAGGGCCTCGCGCCGCTATATAGGATGCACGACATTTGGTCAGTTGATTCTCATCAAAATAATCAACATTGTCGGCACCAGATGTCATATTTTAAGGCAAAATGCACCGAATTCAATTTCGGTTGGGGCTCTGGGCCCCAGACCCCGCTGAGGAAGCTCACAGCGCTCCCCTAGACCCCCTAACTGAATCTAACGGGTTACGTGCAATGAAATGTACAACTTTTTAAAACAAGAAAAATTAAATACTTATAGAACATTGACAAGTTGTTTACTGTAATTTGTACCATATGTTTAAGGGGCCCCGCAAAATACTTGGACCTAAGGCCTCTCAATGCTTTAATCCGGCCTTGTGTTTCATTTTCCTTATTAATGTTGTCGATAAAAGAAAGATGAGCTTAAGCTATTTCTTCTGTAATTACTTTCAAAACTACGCGACTTATTCTGCTATATGGAACACCACACGGACAAACTTACACTGTACAGATGGACGGACAACCTACAGTAGCAATAGGCCTACCACACTCTACACTATCTGCATCACGCGGAAAAAGTAAAAATAGTAACAGGTTAAACCGCACTGCACCGCTGTTATTATATAACACATCGTGAAAAAACATGATGCAACACAGTTTGACGAATCCACGAATTAAGGGAAAACCGTTTCGACATGCAGCAGAAAATGGCTACTACATGGGCCAAAATAAACGTGGCACTTTACTTTTGTCCATATCTTCTCCAATTATTGATTGATTTTCAAAATTTTTTTACTGGCACACTCTGCAGACAATTTGCAATAACGTGTTTATAACATATTCCACCACACTGTAAATGCGTCTCTACACTACTTTGTGAAATATCAATGAAATATGCATGGATAACGATAATAACAAACGAACATTTGGGTAAAATTGAAAAAAAACACTTCAGGCCAACATTGCAATGAATGGTCTGTATGAAACTAAACCATGTGGGTCTAACACAGTCTAGTGTCATACAAATCATTCATCGCAATGTTGGTTTGAAGTGTTTTTTTTCATTTGCCTAAATTTTTGTTATTATCCTTAGTTTTTGCTTACATTTATATTTCACAAGATAGTGTAGAAACGCATTTACGGTGTGGTGGAATATATAATAATTACATTACTGCAAATTGCCTGCACAGGCCCACGGTGTAGAATAAAGTCCTTAAAATCAATCACTTAAAAGTTACAGGCTGTAAAGCAACGTGGCCGTAGGTTTTTGGCCGACTCGATAGTGTAGTGTAAAATACGGACCCAGAGCGGCATGTCATACATGTCCGGTGATCGGTGATGAAAGTTGAGTACGATGACCGTCATAATGACCGATATCGTACACATTATCATCACACACGCAAAGTACACGCCTATACACACACATTATACACGTACACATAGGCGTATATCATTACTATCCACCAAGCTACATCAGTCAGTCAGGCAGTAAATGATATAGCTCTTTATGGAAAACCCATCTCGGAGCTACGGAGCATCACCCACCATATGGGATCACACCAAACGACACAGGTGAACGCGCCCGGCCTTAACCCCAGCCAGATAGGCTGGCACTCGATTTACCATAAAAACGCGGTTAAAAGATCTTCTAACCATGATTTAAAATAAAGGTAAAGACCCAATATCTGCTATAGCGATATCTGTTGCATAAGTCAGACTCGTGATTAAAAGCGCTTTACAATCTCGAAAGTGGCCGATGATTGACAGGTGTTAATGATACCGCAGCGCACTATACGGCCGTTACAACTCCTGTGGGTTACTAGTCTATTATTAAGACGTATTTTTAAATCATGAGCCAATAACTAAAGTTATAAAATAAAAAATATCGAAGTAAAAAAATGCAGTGAAGTGTGCTTGATTGTCTCACGTAAGTGATAAAACCGGAAAAGACGAAAAAGAAAGTAAAAGCATAATGTGAAATCATACAGAGGCTACTACTACGCCATGCAGGCTGCTGATATAGAGAATCTGTTAGAACTTAGACCTAAAGATGAAAAATGTATAAATACAAGGAACAGAGTGACTAGACAAGACCTAAAAGCGGCACGGCCATTGACGTAGAAGGCACCATTTCAGCAACAATCAACTGAAACACGCTCAGCGACAGCAGGATTGTTATGCCTGTAAACACGCATCGCACGCATTTCTCTCAGTTCCAATCACATTACTGACCTCACTGCTGTGACGTCAACATCACATAAGGCCTACATCTAATCATTCACTTCCCCTTCATCAAACTCCAGTCATTTATTGAGTACCGCAGCTGACAAAAATTGACTGATCCTAAATACAAACTCTTTCGTTCTCTCGTTGCTTCGCTTCAGTACAGCTAACAAAACTGCGAACATCGAAGTCGAAAGTTGTCTGAAATCGCGCCGAATACTGCACGGTTTTTGGTCCTCAATTTTTTTTGGAAAATGGGGAAGGCCCCAAATTTTCGGACCCAGACTATAAAGCAGAAGACATTTCCCACCATGTTGTGGCAAAGTTTTACGGCGATCGGTAAAAGTAAAGGTAAAGTCCAGTACTTGCTTTAGCGCTTCTTGCGTGAGACAGACTCGTGACCAGAAGCGCTTTATAATCTCGGAAGTGGCAGCTGATCGGCATGAGCTAATGATACCGCAGCGCACTATGCGGCCATCCATTGCCCGCATAAACGAACAATTGGACCCGCGGTTTGCAGCTAACAGAACGGTCGACGGAGCTCGTGAATTTCGCGCGGAAAAAAATAAAGAAAGATCATAAAGCACGGAACCCTCATGACACAAAAGTAGCTTTCTATGTAAAAATACAGACGTAGGCTACGTACCCAAGCCGATCTTTTCACCCTCCCCGGGCGGCAGGATAAAGGTGAACAGGGTCAGCATGGAGATGAGTGCGCAGGGTATGATTAGATTGAAGCCGTAGTACAGCGTTCGGCGCCGTATGTGAATGATGAACGTCACGTCGACGTAAGGCTCAACGCAACAATCGTAATACTTCGTGTTCTTTATCGCCGGCACGTCTGCACACACCAGAGTAGCCTACATAGCACACAAGTAGCCGTTACGGCTTGAAGTTATCATTTCGGAGTAAACGTTTTGTTACTATCAGTTTCGTGGAAAAATGGTTCACGTTGAAGTTTTCAACTTTTACCCGTATTCACACCCGAAGTAAACATTACAAAGACCTCTAACTTTTGCAAAAAAACGTTTAAAACAAACTTTTGGATAATAAAATTCCGAAAAGATATTAATCACTATTTTTTCGACAATGAAAGGTTTCAGTGCGTTTTATACCGTGAAATTCGTTATTTTTTTAACCTCAAAGAGGACCAAAATGCTAGCAGACTGCAGTTTTAAGCGCGATGCGAAATCTTTCGCATACATCACAACAAAAAGTCGTGCGAGGCCTTAAAACGCCGATATTATCACTCGCTTTAATTAAACAGTCATCGATCTGGTCCAGTGACTAAGCCAATACACGGCCGAAGTTCAGAAGATCAGACCTCAGCAAAGGTAAATAGTTTGAGGCACAAACTAATGTGTCACAAAAACATCTCATTTTGTCGTTGTCCATTTCTTCGCCAAATATTAACCGTACTATAGCAACGCAGGTAAGGTAGTGGTAAAATATTCAGTAATCGCTTTATTGCTAATTTTCCACGGAGTGTGCCAGTAAAAAAGTTTAAAAATCGGTTGGTATTTGGCAAAGATACAAACAATACAAAATGGGACGTTTTTGTGGGGGGACAGAGTGTACATTTGGTCGCTAAACGGCGTAAAATAAGACGATTGTTCACTGATTGAGTGATTGACTGATTTATAGTGGCGGACATGCAGCAGCAAGTAGAGCATTTAGCACGCATGCTGCTGCTGCTGCTGAAGATGATGATGATGAAGATGATTTGGTATGAAGCAAACTCTGACATCCAGGGCTTGCCTGTTTTGTGTCCAGTGGCGTAGCCAAAAATTTCAATTGGGAGGGGCCTCGTCTCCCTTCCCCTGCCCTGTTCTTCTTACTTTTGTCCTCCCATTTCCCGCTTTTATCCTTATTCTCCCTTCCCCTGTCCTCTTTTCCCTGTCCTTCCTTTCCCTTAGAAGAAAAACTCCCTAAAATCCAGCTAGAGAATCTGGGGGAGCGCTGTGAGCTTACCCTGCGGGGTCTATAGGGCGGAGCCCCAACCGAAATCAAATTTGGTGCATTTTAGCTTTAAAAGATGAGATCTGGTGGCAACAATTTTTATTATTTTTCTTCTAAATAAACTGACCAAATTGGAACATTTAGTGCAGTTGAAACGTATGCTTATGTTTTGTCTGGAGGATTAGGGGGACTGGGCTTTCTGCCTCTTCCCTTCTTTGTATACGCCACTGTTTCTGTCTATGAGTTTGTGGTAGCATCTTCATTGTCTGCTAGCGTGACTCTGTCACATCGTTCAAAATTCTACCGTCCGCTCTTCAGATAAACTCAGATCAACCCAGTCCAGCCACTATATAGCAGAGTGAACGCCGACCGGCAATAAAAAAGACCCCTCTACAAAAAATTCAAAATGATTTTACATCTGAACCAGATCAAGCGTTCAAAATGCGCGCCAGAAATTTAGTTGTAGTCTAATTTGTCTCACAACTTTCACTGCGCAGTTGAAAAAATTGTCGTTCCTACTCAAAGTACCATGGAACAAACAAAATTGACACCATAAAATTTGCAACAATCAAGGCATATTTTATCGGCAAGAATCGCCAAAAATTAAAAAAAACATATTAAATTACACCGAAAATAATATTTGCTTTATACGCGTAAATCCATCAAAATACAACCTTTATTTTATTGCGTTTGTTGACGAATTGATACGTATCATTTGCATACGGTTTCAACTTATGCATATTTAAAGACACGATGTTTGTTTAGCGGGGTCTTTCTTTTATTGGCGTACATTGCAGTATACCGGTTGGTGACGTGGCTTAGCGGTAACGCGTTTGATTCGATCAACGAAGTTACTTTACGCCGGGCCGCGTTAGTACTGGGAAGGGTGACTGGCTACGGACAGGTAAATCATCTCGGTATTTAACCAGCCGCCTAGGTCAACTTAGCCTTCCATCCTTCCGGAGTACGTAAATCGAGTACCAGCCTATTTGGCTGGGGTTAAGGCGGGGCGCGTTCATCTGCGTCGGGTGGCAGGTAACACTGTGAAATCCCATACGGCAGGTGACACTCGGCAGCTCTGGAATGGGCTTCCAGTAAAAGCTATAACACCACTTTTAACCTTTATGTACGGCAATGAATGGTTAGTCTATAGTTCGGTGTGGAATCAGACAGAAGATCACAGACTCACTGTCAGCCTATCAACGACTTATCACGGCCATTGCACCATCGTTCTTCCTCTTGCTCCGACTCCTCGAATATATCGGGTGAACCAAAAAAGTGACACACTTTGCAACTACGTCGATAAAATGCCGCATAAACTGAAAAGCACTAGATATTTACGTTGTTTGAACAATTTTAGAATTTGCTATTAGCTATTCACAATTTGAATGTGCTTTATGAAAAATTTTTGCTACAATTCTTTTGGAACCTCTCAGTGTTTTTCTACACGCAGATGGCGAATCAAAATAACATTCACCTTTAGTTGATTCAACCATCGTGAGGAAATTACAATTTGTTCACATAAAACGAAAATCGTTTACATCGACAAACGAAAAACGACGTTTAGTGAAAATGATAAGTGAATGCGGTTACACAAAAATTTCGAATACAATTGGTATAACAATAGAGGAAACGCAGAGAGTCAGATTTTAGCACTGTGCACTTCGTTCATGTTTCATCACTGCGCGTCGGCGTCAGTTATTAACCTTCTACAACACTGATCGCCACACCACTCACCCAGCTATCGACGCCGTCGTCCATAACGTATCGCCAAGCCTACATGACATTTGTTTTATCGATTGTTGATATATTAACTACCCATCTCTTCATCATCTCTTCATGTTATATCGACAGCTTTAATCGTAGATTTTAACAGTCTATGTCTCAAATTCCTAGCTTCAAGCAGGCCTGCCCACACAGGCATCAAAAACGGGTACCCCTAAAATCTCGTTATTTTACTGCTGTTGGCTCGTCTAGCGTGAAAACGGCTGTAGATAGACATAAACTTCTTGCTTACCGTAACGAGAACTGCTGACGATCTTTTATGTGGTGCCAACACTGATGACCTTGAACGACTTTGAAGCCCTAAAATACGAAGTTTTGGTGATCTTTTTGCGGTCTTCACTGCGACGCACACTTCGACGAAATGGCTGGAGACAGATAGGGACAACCGCAGTATGAATTTTTTTAGCACAAAGCGCAGATTTTATCTGTCTCAGTTTCGACCTCCTAGGTTCAAAAAGTCTTCCATATGGAGGTCTCGAATTTGGGTATTTTTTTCAAAACACATTAATACTTTATTGCAAGTCGTAGGTCTACATTGATTCCCCAGGTGGCGGCAATTAAACGATGCTGTCGCGCGTCTATCCCTTGAGCTTCGGTCAAGGTACTTGTTAAATTTATTGCTATTTGACCAAGTTAAAAAAAGCAAAAGAGCGCCTTTCTAATTCAAACACGGTGTAGTAATGTGTTACTGACTGGAGCTGGCGCGTTGTCTGTCATTATAGGGTTAACAGACATCGTGTCTGACAATCGTTCTGTACAGCGCTTATCAACAAAGCTGCTCCGAGAACAAGCAGGCGTCGCCATCTAGCGAAGCGATGCCTCATTACGCCGTTGAGGCGCAGTGCTTCATTGCCCTTGGACCGAAGCGCCGGCGCGCCAGAGATAACCGCGCCGACGATTAGTTAGAGCGCATAGCATAAATCACGGCCGGGGGCCCGGGGAAGGGTTAGTAAGTAAATCGTCAGGTGCTTCGTGCGCGGAATGATGATAACCGCATAACAGTGCAGCAACAAAACAAGACAAACGTTAAGTTTAATGACCAGAAATAATAAATAGGCAATCGCAAGTTTTGGCTCAACCTCAAATCTCCCCTCTTGGGACCCCTCTTGAGATAGGGACCCCACCTAACAAAATGTGTCATATGACGCCACAAGTGCACCAGCAAAATGACATCTAAATCCGAAGAACGGTTCAAAAGCGGGGTGCACGAACGTGACAGACGACAGGACAAACAGACAGACAACGCCACGCGGAAGCGTGTAAGAATAAGTGGAATAATCGCTTGCGCTGCAACAGCGATTCCGACGAATAATAATAATTAATAATCTACTAATTGGACAATGCTAATTAATACTAAACAGTATAAATTAATAAATAAACATTTTATTGTGGCATATGTTAATGGCTTTGGCCCTTTGCCGTATTTTTATAATAGAACATATACCGAGAAGGTCCCATTCGCCGCTGATCTGGTAGGTGGATATGTCAATGGAGTCTTTCTTTAACGTCAGGTTGATCTTGGTGCCGTCGTAGGTCCAAGAGCCAAACTTTAGTTCGCAGACCTGATCGTCAAAAGGAAACCAGCGAATGTCGATGGAACAGGCTGAGATGAACAGGCCGAGCGGTATCCATGAGACTTCACCGCTGCTGTAGACGACGATGTTGGTCGGAAACTTACTGTCAATGTCCTCGTCAGCGCTGTAACACATCATTAGCCGTAAGTAGTAGAAAATGTGCATGGAAATGGGAAGAACCGGAATCCCACGAATTTTACAAATTAATAACAAAATCAATTCTTAAAATTTTGATTTTTTCTTCTATTTCTCCTCCGTCTTCGATATCAAATATGATAATAGGCCTATGACTGCTACTAGGTGGACGGCGTGCACAATATCAAATAGCAATTGCATCCGCAGAACGTATTTGTTTTGTGTCCAGGTTTTCTTTTATGTTCTTTATCGATTTTTTTGGCTGTCTTCCTTTGATTGGAGTTTCATAATCGAAACAATATAAATTAGATACAGTGACACCATGACAAACAACTCAATTTTTTCTTCCAGAAAAAGTCAACAAAAAACCCTGTCTACGACTATAGGTTAATAAAATATTCAATAACTGTGTCTCGGTGCATAGGTCAATAACTGAATAAATAACTAAACAAGAAAATGCATTATCTTTAGCAACGACCGCTGTTATTTTTTAATTGAAATAAACGTTCAAAACAATCGTTAATAACTGTTGTGCAGTTAACTTTTAAAACATTTTTAATCGTTGCCGGCTGTAGAATTTACACTTGTCAAATTCAGCAGAAGAAAGAGGCAATGTAATTGAACTGATGGCCGTTATTATTTCATTTTTATTTTATAATTTTTAAATTGGAAATTCTAAACAAATTAACAATAGTAGCGGATATAGCAACAGATGGATTTCACTTTACTTAGCATGCACTGGATATCAAATTCCTAACATAAACATTTTATTCCCCCCCCCAAAAAAAAAAATATACGTCACCACAACGAATTTCTGTTTACACTGATGCTGTCGTCAACAACGGCAACAAGATGCATGACGGACAGACGGACAAAGGAACAGACGGACAGACATAGACAGAGAATAAGCAGTGCAGAACCTGTTGTAGAGCAGAATGTCTGGAGTCCAGATCTTAGTCGACGGCAGGCGAATGCTGCCGATGCCTCCATATTCACTCTCGTTCCAACTCAGTTTGTAGTCCGACCAATTCTATACCAAGACAGGCGTAAAAATCATTGGCGTCAAAACTTCCTAAATTATGAGCTTTACCATGATAAATGTACAGAACATCAGTTTATACACTTGTTAACGGCAACATTTAAGGACTTGCACATCGAAAACAGCAAAAATTACAAAAGGTGATATTGCCCGCATCACACTGACTGTGTGTCAATGTGCTGCTGAATAATAT
>Ga0209367_1007262_pt1 | contig 15281 bp, 9 predicted proteins | sample WorMetLIZISLAND2_FD_187412 | JGI IMG/M metagenome (GOLD analysis project Ga0209367, IMG submission 187412) | Marine gutless worms symbiont microbial communities from Max Planck institute for Marine Microbiology, Germany - Olavius geniculatus... ... | reverse complement strand
CAGTGTCTCTATCAGACCCCATACAATGTCCCCATCACTTACACGTGGTACGTTAACGGCATCAGAGTCAAGCAGCTGAGCAGTTCCTACGAACATTACTTCACAGAGGGCGTCAACGTCGTGACCTGTGAATCGTCGTACGGCATGGAGCATTGTCCACCTTGCGAGAAATCCACTTCGCTAACTGTCACCATTGACCGTATGTCACTTTGAGGCTTAATGTGCATCAATAAAAAATTAATAACACTGTTTTGCTCTAAACAGATGTAAATAATATTTTTGCTGCGCCAACAGACAGTAATTAATAACTTTCGTTTCCTTGTGTCGTTCCCTTTATCGCTTATTTTTTATAGGCCCGTATATGCTTTTAACGAAAAGTAAAAACAATGTTGTCGATGATAATAATGATTGATGAGGGTGAGGAGTGATATGTCACAAAATTTACTTTTGTTTGACGTTTAAAGATATGTCGAAGTAGTGACTGTAGTAGTAGCAGCAGCAGCAGCAGTAGTAGTATCTATAGCAGTAGCAACAACAACAACAGTTGTTATTTATTTTTTTGTTGTTATTATTATGACTGTTGTATGTTTCTGTGAAAAAACAGTGCCGTCTGTGAAGAAGTGTCCGTATCCGCACTGGCCGCCGATCATTCCTCCAATCTTCGCCGTCCTCATATCGCTACTGATGATACCTTGCTACTGCTACTCGTGTGGTCCGTGGTCCGGGCCGTACTGGGCCGAGCAGAGGGACAAGCTGATGACGATCAACGACGAATGTCAGACTCAACGACGACGTATGTTGTGTGCACAGCCTCAGCCGACGAACGGCTGCTTCAACTCAGCAGCTCGACTCAGACCAACCGCCAACCATTACCGCCCACAGTGCATCTAACAGTTCAATCGATAGTAGTACGCTGTCCCTCGAAATATCTCCGACACTATCGATTTTTGACGGTGTTAGTAATTTTGTGTACAGGTATTCCAAACATAGGTTTAACTGGCTATCAAATGATTGCTTTTGCACAACTGCGTTAAGTAAAAAGGGAACTTAAACGGTTATTTGATGATGGCCAGTTATGTGAAAATATTTGGACAAAAAGTAATTGAAATCCGATAAATGAATTCTTCTTAATATTGCAAGCAATAACGTCAAGGATTTTTTGAGACACAGTGTAGTAATTTCGTATAGGATGAACTCGATTAGCTGTAGCTAATTGTTTTGTTACAGAACTAACGACGTATACGTTTTTTTGGTTTTGAATTGCTGAATATTAAAATCAGCGTTGCCACGTATTCGCTGCATAATTCATATTTACGGATAGTATTGTGGCCATTCTGTGCACAATCTAATTCGTGCTCATCACGCTTGTTTTAATTTTACGTTTAGAGCTTTCCCTTAACCATCTGTTTTAAATATTCTTGACATTGTGTTACGTAGCAGTAGGCTTACTTACATTTCATTTTCTTTTCTTTTATTTCCATTTAGAACATTTTGACTTTGTTTTAGTTCAATTGATAGATTAAACTAGTAGGTTTAGCCTGCCAGTTGGTTTTTCAGTGCAAAGCCTCTATCGTATCGTATCATATGCTTCTCTTAAAAATATCCCATTTAATTGCTACTGTGCTTCGATGGTAAACTCTATCTGGTTCACTGATGACCAATTGTCAAAGTTTTTCCTTAAAGATGCGTTCTCACTGCGCGCGTTAACGCGCGTCACTCGCGTTAACGCGCGGCGCGTTAACGCGCGTGGACGATCTCAATTGATTGTTCAATCAATCCCTAATCCAGGCGTTACCTTACCCTAGGAAAGCGGATACATTTGAGATTGTCCACGCACGTTAACGCTCGTCACGCGCGTGACGCACGTTAATGCGCGCAGTGAGAACACACCTTAAAACCTACCGTTTAGCCAAAGTACATTCGTTACAAACAGACGACAGACGACAACTTGTACCAAAAGGCCAGACATTTAAGATTAAATCCCAAAGGACGGTCCTGTAAGTACCACATGTATGTGCACTAACGTCAACTCGTCGTAAACACCAGGCAGTGTGGATTTATGTAACCAAAGTGCGACGAACACTTTCGATCTTCGCAGGCTAGTGTGACCGTGCATATAGTTCTTTGATGTCTGAGGTGTGGCTTTATATCGCTTAAAAATATACTATACTCCGGAGTAAAAGTGTTGCTTGACAGCGACTTGTGATTGCATGCAAGGTGCAATATAACAGGCGTGCATGACGTCGCCTTGTTATTACGCACAGCAATCAAAAAAATAAAATTTAATGCCGTATATAGCAACGAAAAATTGGAGCTAATGCTCACGGGACGCGCGAAAGCCCATAGCAGTTCCTGTTCGTAAACTGTCAGTCTATCTCCAGTTATTTCGTCTCGACTTTTACGGGGGTACCGCTCTTTGATGCTCTCGTGCGCAGGTTTCCTTGAATCTAAAAAATCGAGACTTAAACCGTCGAAATTTACGTTCAATGCTAAAAATTTTATACGTAGCTTGTCCATATTTATCTCAATTGGTTTCGGCGTAATTCGCTCTCGGAATGGGTCTCGCAGCCCGAAATCGCCAAAAAATTCATAAAACCCCCTATTTTGGCGTTCAAGGTCATTTAAGGTCATTGAATTGGGAGCCAATCGAAAGCCAGTGATTAATAGTAACCTAGGCCCTATCTCGCAGCGTTACTGAGATACAGCGACTTATTGGCCAAAAATCGCAAATTTTGACCACCCCTCTTTTATTTAGGGCCCTCGTTCAGAGTGACCCTTTTCGAATTTATGAAAAAGCTTTGCGGTTCCTAAAACCACGAAGGGTAAAAGGCTGAGTAGACCTAGCTGGCAGGCTTCGCACCGAAATGGTTTACCTGCTCGCAGGCAGTCACCCATCGCGCAGTACTAAAAGGGCCCGGCGTAGAGTAACTTCGTTTCAGCCAAAACGCGTTACCAACTACGTCACGCCACTAATGCCAGTTCCGTGGCGCCACTTTGTGAATGATATAGCCTTGTGTAGCAGCCCCAAATCGCCCCAAAATCCATAAAACCCCCTATTTTGGCGTTTAAGGTCATTTAAGGTCATTAAATTCGGCGCCAATCGAAAGCCAGTATACGATTTCCTATTAGTGATTAATAGTAACCTAGGCCTTATCTCGCACCGTTACTGAGTTATTGGCCAAAAATCGCAAATTTTGCCCACCCCGCTCTCATTTAGAGCCCTCGTTCTGGGTGACGCCCTTCGAATTTATCGAAAAGCTTTACGGTTTCTGAAACTAGAGTCTTCCGGGCAGCCGAAGGTGAAGATTTGGTGATTCTAGCTTGCGCCGCTTTTGACTGATCCACTCGTGTGACGGACAGACAGACAGACAGACGGACAGAATTGTGATGGCTAAGACGCGCTGAAAGCAATAGCTGCTTTCGCGCGTAAAAAGCTGCATCTGCTACGCCCATAGATTTTTCATAACATACTTATTGCACTCGTTATTCGATCAAGCACGATTCACTGTTGTGCTTTTTCAGACGCCGGTAAACCGCCGAAAGGCAACACAAACACGATTGCAATATGCACTGAAAAACTGGCAGGCAAACTCTCAATTTGCCACATAAAGTAAAAAAACAAAAAAAAATATTTTGACATAATTAAAGTAAAATAAATAAAGCGCTATAATGTAAAAAAAATTAAAAATAAAGTTATAGCAAAAACTATAACATAAAATAAAAATAAGTAAAAATAAGACGAACTAAAAAAACTAAAACAAAATTAAAAACCGTAAAGTCACTTCGAATGATAACAGAATGCCTATTTAGTTAAAAATAGGAATGTTTTGAAATTAAAGTAAAAGAATATTGTACACATTAAACAGCGGCATAAGCGAGTTAAATTTTTTGAGGTTTGGGGATCTGACGTAAAAGGCAAAGCCCCTATGGGGGCTAATGATAAAAGCAGCAAGTGACCACCGATTATTATTATTAACAATAAATATTATTAGATTGTGACCAATCTAATACTTGTCGCGCGCATTATTTTCTCCTATATTCTTGTACACCGTCGGCCATAAAAACGTTGCACTTTACTTTTGTCCATATCTTTGCCGATAATTAACCAATTTTCAAAAAATTGTCAATGGCTTACCCCGCAGACAATTTGCAATAATGTGAGTATTATACATTGCACCACACTTCAACTGCCTTGCTACACTACCGTGTAAAACATAGATTTTTAAAAATGACCAAAATCACTATAATGCACATACAAAAAATTTAATTTAAATTATAAAAAAATATAAATTATAATAAAAAAATTATAAATTACAATTCTCATATAAAAATTAAATTATATTTAGTACCAGATGCATTTATGATTTTTGTAAACAAAAACAGAAAAATTTTTTTTGAATATTAATTTTCAATACAGTGACAGCATACTGGTAATGTAACATGCTATTAACAATGGAGACAAGGCTTTTATTAAGAACGTGTACCAGTACAAAATGCAACTTTTAGAGGATACTGACAAAATTTTCCAAGACAAACTACAAAAAAAGAAAGACTGGGCATGTTATTAAAAAAATTTGGCAAACACAAAGCACCGACCAAAAGCATGAGTCTGACAGACTGACGCATGCACACAATGAAGAGAACGTGACCACTGTGAAAGAACTGGTAGCCCCGCTAAGGCAGGAAGGCCAGAAACAAACACATCGTTCAACAAGAGAGATATCAAAAGAAACGGATCTAACACACTGTAGCATCGTACAGATCATTCACTGTAAAAGGTGAAAATTTCATACAGGAGCGTTTTTGGCTAAAAATTTATGTCCGTTTTTGGGGCCCAGTCTTTGACTTTAAGGATATTTTTTCAGGGAATTAATATTAACTTTGAATTTTCGTTTCGGAAAAGGTTTGACCATTGCGCGAGGCCGCGTCTTCTGAGCCATCGCGCGTGAAAATCTCCTAAGGCGTCTGACCTGTAAGTGCGTTAAAGAAAAAAGGTATGTGGATAGCTATAAATAAAAAATTTTGGCGTATATTTCACCCGTTTGCGAAAAAAACCCTCTTGGGCAAATTTGAAAAAAATTTTCAGGCTTGCCGTGGATATGAAATTTTCTATCCATATTTATATCCATATCCACAGATTTTCTGTGGATATCCATGGACATATCCAAATCCACAGACGCCTATCCTGCGTACATATAAAGCCACTAAATTTTCAAAATTGTTTAAAAACAGAATGAAAGTTTGAAAAATAACATATATTTGCATTAAAATATAAAATTAGTTAAATATTTTTCAACTTTCGTAAAAATTTGCATAATTTTAGGCTCTATTGCCGCTGTTTCTCCCATAATGTAGGTTGCAGTTATGTAGGCCTACATGTACACGGTGTTTCATAAAAAAAGACTTATTTTTGTTTTTTTCATAATTCACTCAAATCATGAGCAATTTACATAAAATTTGTACCAGTTGTAGCTAAATAAATGCTAATTCAAAATGTTTTAACAAAACATGGCAGTTAATTAAATATTTTTTGCTAATCGTGATGTAAAGCTGACCTTACAATGTGTCACGGGTACAAACAGGCTAATCCCAATTGGTGCTGCCAGTTGGGCTACCCTGCTTCAATGCTGAAAAATCTGGTTCGTTGGTGTCAAATATTTGAAGTTTTACAGTTGCAGCTACAAAAACGTGCAAAGCGATCGAATTTACGTGTCTGTGGGGATAATTGGTTTTTACGTGTTCGAGCAAGACAGTGCACTATCACACCGAGCTTGCAAGGTGTTGAGTTTTTGGATCACAAGATGCCCGATTTCACGTTTCCATGTTGCTCAGTCCTGACACGATAAACATTTTTCATTAGCGAACCAGATTAAGTTCGCCATCGAAGCAGGGTAGCAACTGACAGCACCAGTTGAGACTAGCAAGTTTGTACCTGTAACACATTATGACGTCAGCGTTACGTCACGACTAGCAAAGAATATGTAATCAACTGCCATATTTTGTTCAAATATTTCGAATTAGTAATTTTTCAGCTACAACTGGTAAAAACTTCGTGTAAATTGCTCATAATTTAAGTAAATTATGAAAAAAAAACAAAAAAAGTGTTTTTATGAAATACCGTGTATAGCGTAGTAGACGCTTTTGAAGCACACTTGATTGTACTTCTATACTACCATTAAATATGGTAATAAGCACAAAACCGTTTCTCTTCTGATATTATTTGACAAAAAAAAGTTACAAAAAAACTTACAAAAGGACAAATTTTCTGTTGCCCAACCACCAACATTAAAGCACTGAAGGTCAAGCAAGATCTGTTGTGGCCAATTCACACTTAAGCCGCCGACGCAATTTAACTGTCGGTGAGTATCGCCGACATTTTAGTTAAATCGCGTCACCGTTGTAAGTGTGAATTAGCCATTACTAATATAATATTAATAAATTAATTTGACTAAATGTTATATGCATGAATGTTTCTCTCTCTGTTGTTTTTACTCCTTATTTTCTCGTTTATTTTTGCTGTAAGTACTCAGTTTAATTTAAAAATGTTCCAGCATAATATCCATAAATATATCCACAGGATGGCTTTAGTCTGATATCCACACATGGATATATCCATAAATATATCCATGGATATTCATATCCGCGGCAAACCTGAAAATTTGGCACGACGGGTCCCTTCGCCGACGTAATCAACCGTGCCAAATTTTATCTCAATCAGGTCAGGGGTTTTGATTTTGTGGGGGATCGAATTTTTGGCTTTCTCATAAGAAAGAAAAGTCGCCTTTAGCACAGGGCTTGAAGTACCTTTTAGCCTATGATCTCATAAACTCCTCTTCGCTACGTTAGGAACATAGCGCGCGAAGAGTAAAAATTTGACATTTATTTCGCACGTAGACAGCTGTATGTTATTGCATTAAACCAAACAAGACAAGCAATTCAATTATACCCCAATTTAAAAACAATTTTTACCGATAAAACTGGTAGCCAACAATAACTTTCCACGAAAACAAGATAACAGAACACTGCTGTCAGCTCGTTTCTGGCTTTTTCCAATACTAATAAAATGTTGTTAGAACTACCACCAATTTTTCTAGCACGTGTTTAAAGGTTAGCGTGACACAAGGTACTGCACATTTAACAACGAAGTATTTAGTTTAAGTTTGTCGGTCCAATGAATGTTAACCGAGACATTGGGTCTATATGATGTGTTACGTTAAACATTTGATGATGTTTCATAGATAGTTTGGTTTTGGTATACTTTGAAAAAAATCTGGTTTCTGCTCGTGAGACAAAAAGTCTTAATATTGGTCATAGTCTTTAAAAAGTTTTGTTTAGCCTACACCACTGGTTTTATCGTGTGCGAGACCGATACCGACAGACGAACCACAAACGAACCCGTTTTGCGCTTAAGCCAAGTGATTAAATTATCCGAAGACAAGCTATATAGACTGTAAAGCAAGCAAAAAACTACGCAGGTTTTCTGCTTTTTTAAGTGGTCAATTTGTGGCGTTATTTGCGGTATCTCCCACGACCTGTGCTGTGCACTTTCCGCAAAGCGCTATTTCAAGCGCGACTGAGTAATAACACCAACAGTAATACGAAGGACAGTGCTCTTGTCAGGCTTTCGTTGAGCTGCTCTCGTAAGAGAGTTCACGCAGTACAATTGCTTCGTTAGATTTCCAATTAGCGTGCCGCCATGTACTCCACGTATCTCGTGCACAAACTTCGCAACCTGTGAGTTGTTCAGACACGCCCTAAATCTGTGTCATTCATAGTAACAATAACAATACTACGAATAATACTAGGGACAATACGCAGGCGTCGTGGCATAGTCATTGCGAGAGTTCATTCATTTCGTTGCGGTCGCCAATTATTGTTAGATTGTTCGCTGATAGTTGACAGTGATGAGAGCGAATGCAGGCGACAGCGACGGTTAAGCTCAGTTATGTTCGTGTTCCTATATTGTCTAAACAGCATGTCTCCAGCCAGCTATGTGCGCTGTTTTCTCTGCGCCTTTATTGTTCTTTGCCGAATACATGGTACGTATAAATAAACTAATTGTTGTTATCTGAGTGGTTTTCAACACAAGCAATTAGCAATTACTTTTACTGTGTACATGGGTCACAGTTATTGAATGTCGGGTGTCAAATTTGGTAAACCGATCAAGCTCTCTTTATTAGGCCTGCTGCACGGTCTGCACTAGGCCTATTTCGACAAAATTTGTGGAATATGATACATGTACATGTACATCCGAAAATGTTACCAAACTTCCTATGTCAGTTGTTTATAACCGAGTTTTGCCATTGACATCCGTTGCACGAAGCTCGTTTTCTAAACACAAAAAGTGAAATCCAGCTTATTGTTGCACAAATTATATTCCAAGCAGAACAGATAATAATTCACTTACCTATGTGACTTATGACCACGGATTACAGATGAATGACAGTATTATATTTTTAGTTTCTAACAATAAACGTATCATAAATAATGTCGTTCTTCGTTTAAATTGATCTAACCCAAATGACACTTACTGACACATTTTTAATATACAGCAAACGAATTAGTTTTTGTAGCTTATTTCATAACACAATGTGTCAGAACACATTATACTACATTAAGTCACGCTATACACGGTTGTGCACGAATTGTGCTACAACAATTTTGCATACTACCTGAAAATATTTGACAACGAAATGCATGTGTTGTAAAACAGGAAACCAGAGTAAGATCGTACATGCGCCAAACAACACGCTTGTCATACCGAGCGAAGGAGGAAATGCTTACCTGAAGTGTGAAAGCGATGCGGTCGACGAAATAGCGTGGACTTATGACGGTAACACAGTCATCGTAACGCCGTGCCAAGAAGTTATACCTGGCGGCGACGTGGTCTTTGCGTCTTATCCGAAAACAACTCCGTCCAAAGAATGCAATGTGAACGCGTCACTGGAAAAAGCTCAAAAGGATCTAAATATCCGAACGATCAGCGGTCCATACGGCTGCACGGATCAGAGTAACGCGGGTGTAACTGAGACAGCTATGGTCATCGTTCTTGGTAAGTTTCATAATATATCATTCTTTCACTTTTTGGCGTGCACAAAAGATCTGGCACTAAGTGTGATATTTTATTTGAGATCATTAACGATTTACTGATTTATTGTTATATTACAACATACTTAATTTGTTGAAGACGAATTGTACAACACTTTAACAAAAATTGATGATAATATTCTTCAATTTTTTTTCAATGTCGTTTTAATAATGGAACAAAAACCAGTTAAACAAAAGTAAAATTATTCTGATGCATATATTTTTTATTCTACGAAACTTTATTTTATAGCTAACACATCTCACAACTATTTTTTGATTACAAAATGAAAACCATATAACATTTTTACACACATGTTTATTATTATTTATTGTCGAAAAACTACGTATACGTGAACTGTTTTTGATTTTCAGAACCATGGTGTGGAATTCTATCTGACTGTCCGGTCCAGGAAGGTGACAACGTGACGATTGGTTGTTACGGAAAATACGAGTGGTTGGCTTATTTGCTCCAGTACAATCCATTAGTCTCGATCACGTCCAGCATTGAATTCACTCAGGCACCAGAGACATATGGCTCCCATGTCCCAGAGCCAACAAATCCCGTTCAAGGTCGACCCACGCCGGAATACCTAATGACAACGCACACCATTCCAAGCGTTTCTGTTGGACAGGAGCTCGAGTACACGTGCCAAATACAGTTTAATTTCACTCGCAGAGGCTACAGTCCTCGCAACAACTACGCCTTAAACACACTCACTTGGGACAGATGCACAGTTAAAGAAACGGTGCGCTGTAAGTACATTCGCTCAATATTTAGCACGCCTGCTTTAATTTCGAAACGTCGTAGATTAATATTGAGCTATTTAATTTTTGTACCAGTCTGTTTTAATATGATAATATCATGAAATTGATATTTATATTTTTAGATAATTTATGCCGAAAAGAAGGCCCCTATTCAGCTCAATTTGCTAATTCGTCCATAACGCGACTGTTAAATTTGTTGTAATTTCAGACTGTCCGAGACAGACGGTAATCAGTCCACCAACAGCTTGTCAGGCCGGTACTACTCTTACATGCAGTTCGAGCAGTTATCCACCAGCTAGTTATGTCTGGATCGATAACTTGAGCGGTAACGTGGTCGGTGACGGTTCAACATACGTACTACCGGTAGGAAGATATGATCTCACATGCGTAGCATACATGTATGCCAACTGCACTAATGGGTACTACTCTTCTGTCCCGTTCCAAGACAACACAACGACAGAAGGCTTTCCGTTCGACACTTTGCTGAACAGGACGAATACGAACCGTACGATTCAGTGCTCACACAACACGACCATCGCAGGCATTGCTATCAGTAAGTTCTCTTCTTTTATCTAACTTACCGGTACTGTTTTTCCTTATACATTAATAGTAATATTATATTCAAAATTGTCGCGATGTTGTTGATATTTTTTTTACAAATTTAGCAAAAGACTCTATGTAATACAGTAGTCTGCGTTTTATACAGATGCTAATTTTGTCACATTTGAGTGGCATTATGTCATGAAAACTTCGTTACGAGGTTACCACGGTGTCCATGGTAATGGTTGCTAGGCAAAACTATAATCACTGATTTTACTTTATATGGTAACTGAGGTATGGTTTAGGTCTCATGCTTGTGTCAATGCTGAATAGGCCGTTGCTATGCAGAATCTAACTCCATAGCAACCGTTGTTATGTGAAAAAATCCACCGTTAGATTTCTTGTACTTAATAAAGTAAGAACAGCTTATTATAGTCATGATATTTAAGACATTTAAACATTTATTGTCTCTGTTATAGGCGCACTAAGCTTGCTACTAAGAGCTTTTGGTTGTCATAGCAACAGAAAGTCACCGAGGGTCGTAAAAGATGTACCCCAACATTTTTCAAAATGGTTTCACTAAAGCTAACTGAAAATGTAAAAAAATCAATTTTGACAATACATGTGGACCCCTACTATTATGCTTTTGGGAGTTGTACTGCATTTTTTTCGTTTTTTGTTATTTTTTCTACCTATCTATTTTATGACAAATACGCAAGTAACGTTTGATTATCAGATGATGTCATTCTTTGTTTTTTGTGATATAGTTTTTATCAACCAGCAAAAAACTTGTAAATAGTATGCCAGTTTTTTTATCAATACTGAAGATCCTCATAAAGTATAGCTTCGCTGTTGCTTTAGAGTTAAGGCTAGGGTTATTTAGAGTATTTCGAAAGTATTTAAGGGATTTATGTGACGATAATGCACACCCAAAGCGGGGAACTTTGGTGATGAATTCGAAACTGCTGCACGCAAGCAATTAACTTGCCGACTGGCGATACTCGTGATTCCACAGTTCGTAGAGTTGAGGTTGTTAGTTGGTCGCCTGCCGTTGTGTCATCAGGTGCTCGTACGTACTGGCTAAAACCGTCCCACGCCAGCCGGATAAATAGGCGGGTAAAACTGGATATTTATTCGATCGCCGTATCAGTCTATCGATACGGCTGCCGGATAAATATTTTGTGCCTCAACTTTGTCCTTGTTTTTGTTATTTTTTCTAATAAAATGTGTTTTACTAAATGTAAAATATATACCTGTCTTTTATATGAAATACGTATGTGTTTGTGTTTTAGAGTGTTCGAGCATGACACTGAAAGCGCTAAATGGAACTGTGTGCTCGAACAACGGCGAAATTATTCTCACGGAGCCTTCAGCAGTTGCGTTTAACTGCACGTACGACAGCTCGATGACAAGCGAAACAAAATATCGGTGGTCAATGGACGACAAAGTGTTGCCGCAGTTTTCATCAAGCTTAGCACTGATTCCCATTCCGTCGGGTTCACATTACGTGACATGTGAAGCAATCGTCGACACTTCGGATGGTGCATCGGCGAACATATCCGCCAATTGCGTTTGCGCGGACATGAAATCGCTCAACGTCACGACTGTCGGTATGTCGCGAGGTTCAGATACTCACATAAACATTAAAACTAGAGCTGTCAAGGCGTTAATTTTTTTAATGCATTAATTAACGCGTAAATTAACGCACCCAGTCCCGTCGACAGGGAGAGTAGGGAGATAAGTTATCACAGGCCTCGCGACGTTTGAGGGGCCCTGCCTGTCTAATATAGAAAGTTAGAAACACATTTTCAAACGGATAATCAACAATAACTGACGTCATAGGTAGCATAGAAATCAGAAATAATGCATGTCATCGAAAATCGAAATAATTATTTATTTACAGTAGTGATGAAACGAAAACTACAGTTTAGTTACTCGAATTTATTCGATTGTCAAATAACCGCAGTTTAACGGAATATTTCAACTTTTGCTGCACAAAATTTAGTAAATTAACATAAATTTACGTATGTGCGTTAATTTTTTTAATTGCGCTAATTTTTTTAACGCGCGTTAATTTATTAACGCATTAACGCGTTAATTAACGCGTCAATTGTGACAGCTCTAATTAAAACTGTTCAGCGAAATTCAGTCGCAGTAGGTTGTATAACGCAAAATGTTATCAGAGCTTGACGCAGTATTATTGAAAATTTTAAAAACAAATTGATTATCCATAAATAACAACCAGATGATAAAAACTAAACGACATCAAAATTTACAAAACAGACTCCTGATCGATAATTACAGTGGGTAACACTGGTGACAGTATGCTGTAAAGATGACTTTAAGTTGTAGTTTTGTTATAACGAATGCAACAATTAAGCAACAAAGTAAGTTGGTAAAATGCAGAATCGTTTTTCGTTTTTAGTAGCCAGGTGGCAGCAGCATTTTGCAGAGCCGGATTTACCACTAGGCTGACTAGGCTGCAGCCTACGGCCCCCGATTCTTAGGGGGCCCCCTAAGGGCTTCATTTAGCAGACCATGTACCACGTTCTTCATTATGACAGTCCTGAAATCAATGTCATTTAAAGTGCTGGCCTAATTGTACGTAAGTTTTAACTTAATTGTTCGGGAGCTCAAAAAGCTTTTCCAGCCCTTTTAAGGGGCGCATTTAGAGGGGGTTGAACCGGCGCTTGGCTTCCTTTCTTTAACTAGTACGTGGAAGAAAAGTATATGGTACAAAAAAATTTGTCCGTTTTGCTCGCAAATTATTTGTACCCTTTACTTTTAAATTTTTCATTGTACTCCATTAATTTGGTCAATTTATTTTTAGGAAAATACTTAAAATCGTTGCCATCAGATGATTTAAATCTCATATTTACGACTATAATGCACCGTGTACAATTTCAACTGGGGCTCTGCCCCAGACCCGGCTGGAGAAGTCCAGGTCCCTTAGCTAGAATGTTGGGGTTTTACTTTTTAAAAAAGGGAAAAATTTAAAAGGGAAGGAGAAAAGGAAAGAGAAAAAGGAGGAGAGAAAAGGGAGAGGAAAAAGGAAGAATGGGCGGGAAAGAAAAGGAAAAGAAAAATACGGAAAAATAGACAAAAAAAGCAGAGTAAGATAAAAGGAAAAAAAGGAACAGAAGAAAAGAAAAAAATGTGAAAAGGAAATGGGACGGGAAAGATTTTCTAAATTTATTTCCCTAGGAAAAAATTCTTAGCTACGCTACTGCTAAAAATCTATGCTCTTATACACAAAATAGTTTCACCTTCTGTGGGACTACCCACAGGCCTCCTATCGGGGATATCCATAAACCCCAGTGGAGACTTCCGTGGAGACTTCCGTCCGCCAGACCCACTTACTTCATGCCAGGGATGTTGAGTTCTCGAGATCAACATGGTCTCGAGACCAAATTTAAGCTATTTAATCGGTAATTTAGGAAGGAATAGATTATGTGTTAGTTCAGCTGACACAGCGTAAAAACGATGCGCCAGAAAGGGTCAAAATGGCATTTGGTACTTTTTAAAATTGTTTTTTAAACCTCTTTCCAGTGGGATGGAATACCTCTCACCTCTCTCCACACCACGCCCATTTGGCGCTTACAGCGCCTTGACATTCTCGCTTCGGCGTTCGACCTAGTCTCCCCTATCTCCTTCCCAGCCTCCCAGACTATTTCTGTCTGGCGCCAAGGCCCCATTGTGTTTAGCCACAAAACGTAAATCCGGCACAGAGCATTTGCACAGTAGGCATTTGCAGTACTTTGCATGTTTTGGCTAGTGGCTAGACCCCAAAATCTCTTTTTTTTGTTGGCCATAAACTCCATTTGACACAATGTTTTTGGACACTACACATGTACCTGTTGAATGACATTTAAATTCGTCGAACGGTTTAAGCAGGATCAACGATTGTGACAGACTGCAGACGACAGACAGACAGACATGTAGATTACATTTTTACAAGCAGAATCATTTACTCTGCAAGAGTCAATCAATTCCGCCGAAAACAGGAGTTACGATCAGGTTCTCTGCTCGCTGTGCACAAGATGTATCGAGACAGATATTGCTGTGAACAGAATGTGAGAAGCCGAAGATCCAGCCGAGAGACGTGTGTATCGAGGCGGGCCAGACCTTCACGTGTGCCGCAACAAATGGACATCCGGGATTTCCCAGCTACATATTCTACTACTGGACAACGGGAACTAACTCGCTTGTCTCGAATGGACAGAGCTACCAAGTCGCTGCAGTGGGGAACTTCAGTCTTGTCTGCGAGGTCAAATATTCGCATCAGTATTGCCAGCAGCATTCAGCTGCCTGCTATGCCAACTACACTGGCACGGCTACTTACCGTGAGTGTGCTTCTTAAGTCTTTATGTTATGTGAGTAAACTGTAAGTGTTCTTTTGAAGTTACGACTTGTCATCATTTGTCTTCGGTAGCTTTTGTTGTTTGCTTTCCAAAACAAATCAAAAATCCGTTTTATTGCATATTCTAAATGCAGCAATATGTGTTCAAATTTTGATGATTTTTCACGCTTTTCTTTGACTAGAGGACACTCATACTAATGATACAAATTGTAATATACATGTGTCATATTAAATTGGATTTTTCATAAATAAATGATGATGATGTTGATGATGATGACAATGTCGAACTGTTTAACAGTATTGTTGCTGTTTTTATTATTTTGTAAAAAAAACTCGTTCGTTATCATTGTGTCAGCATCATTAGCGTCGATAAATGAAGATATTTGAATGATGTGTTACAGTTTGCTCGGATAACAACGACGACGTGATCATATCTCACAACTCGTCGGCGTCTTTGACGTTCAACGACTCGACGGCCGTGGCATTTCAGTGTCTCTATCAGACCCCATACAATGTCCCCATCACTTAC
>Ga0209367_1007261_pt1 | contig 15282 bp, 8 predicted proteins | sample WorMetLIZISLAND2_FD_187412 | JGI IMG/M metagenome (GOLD analysis project Ga0209367, IMG submission 187412) | Marine gutless worms symbiont microbial communities from Max Planck institute for Marine Microbiology, Germany - Olavius geniculatus... ... | reverse complement strand
GCGAGATGCGCTATACAAATTGACACCTTTACCTTTTACCTTTACCTTATTACGCTGTCTTCATCAATCCCGTCCGCCATCTTAACATCAAATAGGTCAACTTTTCGTAGTTTTCCACGTTTTCAAGATCAGATCAACATCATGTGACGCTGGTCGTAGACTTGTCTGGGACTAGTCGCAGACTTGTCTGCGACCAGACTTTGTCGGCGACCCGGGTCTCTCCGACAAAGTCTGGTCTGGTCGGGTCGGGTCGCAGTAGTGGGTTTTGGCCTTAAGTAAGTAAATTTAATTTATAAAGCGCACAATGTCAATGTCGGCGAGAAACTTCCCGAATCTGAGTTGCAGTGCGGCTTTTGGGATGTATTTGAGAACCTGAAAATTTGACTACTGGGCCATAGCCTTCTCCATCCAGCCTGAGGGTATAGGGCGGTCTGTGCACGCGTTTGGTTGATAGTTGCAGTTAAGCGGCATTTACACTACGCGCTTAGTACGCCCGTAGTCCGCGCGGATTCGCTACGTATAAGCTTTAATCGATCACGCCGATTTGTATAAACACATTCACGCACAGCGCGTACTACGCGCGGTGGTATACGCGTACGCTGTCCGCTCAGATCGAACTCGACTCGATTCGGGCGGACCTCAGCAGACTGCGGACACGCGCGTATCCGTATTTAAACCTGCTGTGTGCCGCGGCGGATACGCAGTGCTGCGGGGATACGCCGCAGATCCGCTCCGTGTCCGTCCCTGCGTAGAGTTCACACTACGCGCGTAGTACGCCCGTATATAGTTCGCGCGGACTCCGCGCGTAGTGTGAATGCCGCTTTAGTCTTGTGATAAGAGTATTTGAAGTTCGCCTGTGCATTTAGGCAGCCTACACTACTGCATGCATGACAAACATCGTTATGTTTGTCGATGTGAGACACTTGAGCCGTTTGTTTTAATGCTTTAGTCTACGCATTCATCATATCTGCTTTCACTTGGCAGGACTGGACCTCGATTCTGTGTACAATTGATTGCTGTATTGCCGTGGGCTTCTTATGTAGGAAAGCGTTTATATTCAAATCCCTTGATATCTACTGCCACTCTGTATTACCTTTGTATGATCCCTCGGGGGTGGTGAAAGAGGGAAGTCGACGAAATCATTCACAGGCAGATATTGGTATGGGAGCAGCATTCCAGCAATTGCGGCAGTTCACTGTCCAGTCATGGTACAACGAATTTGAGAAGATGGCTCAAAACAAACCGACTGGTACTGCAAACTGGCATTTGAGATGCTGCAGTGGACACCTCAGCCCCAGAACACCTCCTGGCATTCCACGGCAAGCGCAGGCTCACTAGATTAACCTTCACCGCTTCATGCCAAGCCTTCATTGGACAGATTTCGTTTCCAATCTGTCCCCACCGTGGAAGTGGAGAGAAGACAGCTGAATATTCACTTATTTTCTACCGATATGTGTTTTAGTATAGTGAGAACCTGGTGGAATTTCTCATGTCTTCAGTGCATCTGCTTCCCCCCTTATATAGGCAGCACTTGACGGGCTCGTCACGACAACAACAGCGGAGGCTTGAGATATGATCGATTCTATAGTCATTTTTTTCCTTCTGGGAATTCGCCGCCTTCTCCCCGCTCGTGATAACCCTGCAGGTATTAGGCCGGTTTTTTTGTGGCCATTTATATTTAGTTTTGGCTAAGAGCTTATAGTCGCCGGCTCGCTTGCAGTCGTGCAGTCAGTAGCGTCAACAGCACTGAACATTTTTTTTTCTTATTGCTGGCACGTCACTGGGTCGAGACAGCATCTCGGGGCATTTTTAACTGAATTCAGCCCACACGCGTCTTTCAAAACGGCGGATTTTCGGATGATTCATAGCACTGGCCGACTGTTCCAGTCTTAACAAAAACTTTCTTATTAAACTTCACCAGCTTAGCCTGGCTATCCCTCCGTGGATAGTCAATACCGTAATTCGTTGCTCTCGGTGAACGGCTGCGATCTCGATATCCGGCCACATGTTGTGCATCGAGTTTTCGTTTTGATTTAGCTCGGAACCAGTGCATCACTGTATAGAGATCACTATGTAGGACTGTTGACTGAATTGAATGATGAGCTGTGGAACTGTGAATGAGTGATTGAATGAGCGGTGTATGCTGGAGACAGTCAGCCGTACGAGTACGTCATAACATATCGTGCTGGGTCTGTGGTATTGTATTCACGTGATCACTGAGGCATACATACGGCAGTCACGCCTCTGTCTCGTCTGCCCGCCACGCCCGTGTACTATACACCGTCTCAGCAATGACCGACTTTATACCGTAGTCGTAATGAACGTTCATAAGCGTTTTATGGGATTGCGAAAATTAATAATTGATTGTCAAAAAAATATACTATTATTTCGTTTTTGATGAATTAAAATTCAAATAAAATTATGGTATTATCAGCGTCACTGACCTGCACATTTTTGTGCTGCTTGTATATTGTTAGTTTTGCAGTTTGCACATTGTGAGCTTTCGTGATCTGACTACAAGTACTGTTTCCAATTTTTCTTTGGTGTACCAAAGAGTATATAATAAAGTTCTACCAGTAGTCAAACTATGCAGTTTTCATGGTGTTTCTGATTGTCGCAAACTGTGCTTGAAATTTAGCATATTTTCACAGCTATTGACAACTTAGGTATTTACCAATGTGCATATAGTGCATGCAGCGTTTCAGAGTCTGTCGTGTACATTGACACTTTGTGTAAATTTGCCGTTCACTTACTTACTCGTTCACGCAGTAGCTTACTTCGTTGGAAATAGTCTATATGTGGTCGATACGTATATGTTCTGCGTTCTGCGGCTGTAGACTGGTTGGGTGAGTTTTTATAGCATTGCATGTGTAGGTGCAGATACATGTAGGCCCATTGATGAGCGCACCTGGCTTCCCACAATGCGGCGCGGTACGGTGCTCGCGGGTGTTAGCCCGGTAGCGTTCTGCCTGCATGGCAGCGTGTGTAGGCGCTATGCTGTCAGCAATTAATTATTCAGCATGTACGCCGACACAGCATGCGTAGCTGAACTCAACTTGCACATAAGTAAATTTGGCATTCGTATTTACACACCTTGCTTCTCAAGCCGACTCAGCCTCCTACCCTCTCTGGGGCAGTGCATTGCGGTCATTGCCTCTCAGTCCATCTATTAAGTATCAGTACAGGATCCGCATAAAAATGTCCGCTTTTAGACGCCATCTGAAACATTTCTACCTCGTTCTCGTTATACTAGCAACTGTCAGTGTTAGCTATTCGCGTCAGTTGGCAAAGCGGCCCGTTGTGGCGCGATTTTGCACCAACGTCAGTTCATCTCAGTTCAGTATTGTCGCTTTCTACACTCCTTAAACAGTTCTGAGTACTTGTGACTGTTTTCAACAGAACTGTCTTAGTTTGTTGGTGACGACTGTCATATCAGTGACATGATCGTTATATCTGTTGCAATACTGTACTCTTTCAATTATTCGTGACTGCATTCATTTTAATGAAAATGTGTTATTATTAGTTTGTGATGATGCAAGCTGTAAACGATCCTTATTGATAGACAGCGTGTCTGAATCCCACTGTGCGTGCGTGTCTGTCTGTCTGTCTGTCCGCAGCAGTCTGCTGTCATGTCAGTCGCCAGTCACGTCGTCTACCGGCTTGTGTTTTGATGAGAAGGCAGACGCTACCGAGCCTGGTGCCGCTAATCGTCAGTGATCTGTTAATAGTTGTGATGATGACGATGATGATGCTATTGCTAGTGTTTGTTCTTCAGTCATGCTGAATTCACCACTTGTATAGCAGGTGATAGAGACTAATCAATTAATTGTGTCACGTGACTGTTCACCTGTCTGTCTGTCTGTCTGTTTCAGCCGGTGCAGAAATCATGGCGCATGTGTCTCAGTCTCAAGACAAAATACGAGCCAAGGTCAGTGCGTACTTATCTCATCAAAAATATGTGATGTAAATGTAATGATTCTGTGCTGTTGGTTGAAGAGCATTTGACGTATGAAATGTTGTGCTCTGTTATGCAAGATTTTACTTTCTGGGTTTCGTGTGCCTAATCCGGTGTAAAGTTCTGCATAAGAATTGGTGGGTTAGTGAACGTTGTAAATAGTACTGAACTGAAGACGTTTGTCACTAGGCTGCATTCCTGTGATATTTTTTGGTGGGAAACAGAAGTCATCCGGTAGTCACTCATGGTACCTTTGAATATAGCACGTTGCTGAGTTCCTGTAGGCTGCCTGTGGTAACCATTCCGTTATCTGTAACGGTTTGGTTTTGATCACAGTTTAAAGTGCAGAATTTGAATTGGTGTTTCAACCTTCAAACAGACGGACCACACTATCGTAACGTCTGTTTGTACGAGGGTCATCCCAAGTTTCCGGCATCGACATATTAAGAAAATAATATTTTTCATAATCTGTACATCAGTAAAACGTACATTCTTCACGAACTCTAATACGTCTGTTGCAGATATGACGTCATTGTAATTTATGACGTCACCAGCACATTTATTAGAAGCGATTCACAGCGTCACGGCAAACAGCCTCGGGTCATGCATCATCGGTGGGGAGCGAACACCACCGTGATGAAATTTTAGATTTCAAAACAGATAATAGTTCCTGGGGCTCAGGTCATTACTGTATACAGGTTGGTCTTAGTGTACAAAGTCATAGTCACGAACAGCCTGCTGGGTAATTGTAGACTTTTGGACTGGACTGCGATATGAAGCCGGGATTTAGGGGAAGATGTGTGGGCTTATTTGACTCCCCGGCCTTGGTGCACACCAGGGCCCCCATGTAACAAGTTAAATCTTGGTTAGTGTTTTGTTAACACAACTTAAATCATTATTGTCAAAATTTTTAATAAGGCTCGACTGATACCGTCAAATATTGACGTGGCATCATGACTGACTGACATGGTTTTATTTGCGATCACCGCGGATTTAGGATATCTTATATTCACCGATTGAAATGAGAAATTCCTAAGCACATTTGTCAAGGTTCTCACAAAATCAGATGCCACGAGGCCCCACTTTTACATATCCAGCTACAGACTGGAAAATTGTTATGCAACAGTGAGCCTGATTCTAAGCTGTTTGCATCAGCTCTCCAGATCATTTCGGTTTAGAGAGCTCTCTTTGACGTCATAAATTACAGTGACGTCATATCTGCAAGAGATTCATTAGAGTTTGTAAAGGATTTGCGTATGGACTGATAATGCATAGATTGTGAAAAATATTGTTTAATATGCTGAGGCTGAAAACTTTTGGGATGACCCTCGTACTAGGCGGAATCGCAACGGATCGTGTGTAAAAGAGTTAGTGTGGGCAGGAAGTGCAGTTTTTCAACAGACAGGTACAGATAGATAGAGTAGATTATGGGTGCACAAAGTTTTATTGCTGACTCTAAATTCCCCCCAAAGGGCCTAAATGGGGAATTTCTAACCCCACATTTTACAACAAAAACAGAATATTTTGATAGGCTAAACTTTAGGCCCCTGCGACGACGTCACGCATGTCGTGTTAAGATTTGTGACGATAATGTTGTTTACTGTTTAGGTGCTAAAGGTGCGCGAGGCAATCAAGAGCGCTAGCAATGATCAGATTGTGCTTGTACTGCAGTACTATGAGAACGACATTGACAAAACCATCACCGCGTTCCTTGAAGGTTTGTTTTTTGTCTCGCAGACATAATAAAGCCTAAAATTTTGCTTGCATTGCAGTCCAGAGAAAATGTAGGGACGGAAAATATTTTAGTTTAATTCAATTTTGTTTTATTTATGACATTCTGCAGTAGTAGCAGTAGGTTTTGGTGTAGTTGTTGTAGTTGTTGTTGTTGATATTCGTTCAACTGAGAAATATATGTCTGTGAGACGGAAAAAAACTTGCAGTAAATGTTGATGTGGTGGAGATTGGTTTTTTACTGATATGATTTTTCTGTATGTATGACATGTGTCAATATGTTGACAGATAATGCAAAGGAAGCGTTACAGCAATGGCAGATGTCCAGCAGCAGTAAGGTATAATGTGTTTAACTGTTCATTTTCATCAGATAAAATAGGTAAGTAAATAAGTATAGTTTTCTGAGCCAGCAACATCAACTGAAATAAGACTGGTCAATATAAACAAACTATCAACCTGTGGTTGCTGTGATAGTGTGTGCTACACATTTAGTCACTAAATGGACTGAATGCATTGTTCCCCATTTTGTATTTTTAAGGTAAATTGGGTTTTGTAACACTTTGTGAACTCTGATATTCATAGTGACTTTGTAAACTTTGCTAAATGCTAGTGTTAAGAAGTTCTTTTCAGCTATTGTCTGCCGTGGTTTATTAAGGACTGGCCTCGTTACTATGATGTTTAGACTTTTAGTTGAAAGTGTTTTTGTTAAAAATTTAACACAACAGGAAAGGCTTTTGACCTCTAAGAAAATATTTACTGCAGTTTCTGTGCCCTTGATGACTCGGAAAAATTTCATCTTGAAGTTGAATAAAGACTTTAAACAGCATGACTTTAGTGACCACATATGTATGGACAAATGTTGGAGGTTTTACAGTCTATCTCAATCATGGTTCCTATGGTCAGGAGAAGTCAGGGAAAACTCAGAGGGTCAGGGAAAGTCAGGGAAAATCAAAGTACCAGGGTGCAAAAGTTAAGAGATGCAGAAAAAATTTTGAACTGTTTTACGCAGACTGTGTACAACAGTTCACAAATTTTTTTCTGCTCGTTTCACTTGCAGATTATTTGTATCTATTCCCTAAAATTTGTTCCACCACTTTTGTTTCTAGTGCGATTGCAAGCGATTGAAAGCCAACATTGGTACTTCGCGTGAACAAATAAGTCAGGGAAAACAGATTCATTTTGTCCTGGAAATTCAGGGAAAATTAATTCTGCAGAGTAGTAGGAACCATGCCAACGCTGCTATAGCACTGGGACAGATATCTAGTAGTATAGAGTTTGTATCTTATCCTATTCTGTCATGCTCTCTGTCAGATGGCAGCAGCAAAGAAGCGGAAGAAAAAGAACAAGAACAAGCAGAAATCATCGGCAGCAGTCGTTGAAAATGGAGATGCATCTAGTACGACATCAACACTAAACGATGCTGCTGAGTCATTGGATCATTCCCATGAGCCTAACATGCCGATTAGTGAGGCTACTGATACTCAGTTACTGCCGTCACCAGTTACTTCCAGTACCGACATGCTCCAGCCGGAAGTTGTGAGCATTTGCGTTGGGATGTCAAATGGGTTGGAGAAGGCTGAGCCGACTGGTCCTGTATTAATCCACGTCGGAGATAAAACATCCGGTGGACTTCCTAATGGATTAGTTAGTTCCCGGTCAAAAGTGGTCTCAGACCTTACTGTTACTTCTAAAGGAACTCGGCCAAACAGTTTAGGTGAGGACCTTGTTAAGCATTCTGTTGTCATTGTTGTAGTTTGCTGTATGGGGACCATGTTATGGTATTCCTATAGAATATCCTATTGAATTTTGTTTCAGGGGGCTGCACAGCGATGAAACATGCATGCACTTTAGTCATCTAATGTGAATCGTAGTTTGGTCCTAATGGTCTATAGTAATGCTCAGTGTTATCAGGAACCGTACATAGTGCGCGACTTCACTTTTTGACTTAGACTGAAGTTACTTAAGTGAAAAAGTGAAGTGATTTCGCTGAGCGGAAACATGGTGACTAACATGGATAGTTTAGTAAATTAAAACAGTCTGGTACCAAAAATGAATGCCGTAATGGCTACACAATGATGTAAGACGTTGTAATTACGTCAACTGGTTGATTTATTTCCTGTTAGGTTTACCGGTTTTCCGCCATTTTTAATCATTTAGTTGAACTTTGGTCTAAGTACAGACTTTAGCGTTCAGCTTTAGCTTTGGCTCAGCGAAAAGGCTCGACGAGTCTAAAAGTGAAGTCGCCCAGTGTCACCAGTAGCAGGAGCCGCAGCAGTAAACAGGGCCTGTTCCTCACTCACTAATGTTTTGATCTAGTGATAAGCAACCTGGCGACATGACCATCACAGTGGCTGACAGTGGGAGTTGGGATGAATGAGTGAGTAATTTCTTCAGGCACGTTAGCACACGAGGTCATTTTATGCCATAATGGCGTTTAGAGTCAACTGACTGTAGGAATAAAACTATGGTGTAGAATTAAGACTGTCTAGTAGCTACATTATGAAATATTGTTGTACCTCAACATAAAATCCTGCATGCAATTGGTCAAAATCACATCATGTGACGTTGACAAATATATACTATTGATCGCTCTCTGTTGCCCAGGCAACATTGAAGTCATCACAGCTTTTTTGTGATTGTTTAATTGTTGACTTGATGAGGTATATGAAATTTAATGGTGACTGGCATGTTGATCGTCATCGAAAATTTTCTCTCTCTGTTAAACTTAAAACGTTGCAACATTTTACAAACTTTAAGTCAAAAATTTTCAGTGATAACTTTGATGCCAGTCACTATTTGTACACTGGTAATGGTGAACTCAGCCTGGCCATCCCTCAATAGATAGGCAGAATGAGCACCTGCAAAAGCTGGAGCACCGCACAATGCACTGGCCCCATATCGATGGTCTCACACGTAAAATCGGTTAAAGAAACAGTGATTAGTGCTGCTGTGTGGTTCTGCTCGTAAGTTCCATGTTTACTCCATGCATGCCACATTTTGTTACACAGTGTAGGGCAGCATACATCGATCTCACTTCCTGAAAAATTTCAATTATTTAGCTAGTCATCTAATCCTCTTCCAGTTTGGTTCGAGGATTGGGTTTTGTTGGCAGTTTAAGATATTTCTCATTTGCAATGGTAATATTGTGTGTAGATCAGTCCAGTGTTAGTGATTCCGTCCACCATCACAAACAGGACACATCACCATTGTCATCATCGTCATCATTGTCATCACATCGACCGTCTGCAGTGACGACAACAACACAGGAAACATCAAGGCAGCAACAGCAACAACATCAGCAGCATCATCAGCGAGGGTCTCACGGTGGAGGCGTGCTGCTGGAGCGCTCGTGCAAGGACCTGCACCGACAGACCGTCTCCCTGGAACGTCTGCGAGTCATGCTTGGTGACAACGTCGACCGAGCGTTCAAGAGAGTCAACGAAGTCTTCAAAGAGCTTCACTTTCAGTCAGTCAGCTTTGTTACATGTGGTCGTCCTACCTATGACCAGCATCTTTCCCGTTCGTCTGTCTGTGTGGGGTTTTAATGCGAAATCAAAAATGCATCCAAAAAGCAAAAATGGCATGAACGTTTCCCAGGCCTGGAGTAACTTGTGTTTCAATGTTCAGTTCAAAAGACGTGAAAGGTCAGGATTAGAGTTGTGCAGTGTAGTGGACTAGTACGTATGGCTAGACGATGGACAGCCGCATATCATGTCAGCACTGAGCTTGGTGAGCCAGCACATTTTAGTTTTTTTTTAGAGCATGGATTGCTAGCTCAGTGATTGTTTGAAGCACTGCCTGTTTATTAGCTATACTACGTTAGAGCCTTGCAACAGGTGTCCTGCAGTAGCTGTGATCATGTATCTGTCTGTTTTAAATGGACACTGGTCACCCGTGGGAGGTTTAAGTCACATTTGACTAAACCTAGAGTTAACTTAATGCGCATTACTGGAATGACTAACCGATAGTTAAATGTATGGCAGCTAATTGCTTGCAAAACGGCATTTTGTGATAACTGAATAGTCAGTCTTAGCTAACTGTTTTGTTATTCAAAAGAACGAGTAGAGATGTGTTTTGCTGTGAACAGCAGTAAGTTGGAGTGAGTTGTTTGTGATGTTGTGTGGTGTTAGGTTGGATGCGAGAGAGAAGGAGCTAGTTGCTGAGTTAACAGCTGCCAAGATTCATGCCCGTTAGTATTAAAATTGATTTGCTTTCTCATCCTGCTTGATACGTTGCCATTTGTTGCTATTTGCAGCTAGAACTGACAAAACTGGTTTTAGCTTGTCGTCATTTGATTGATTTGGTGGTTTGAACCACGGTCTGGAGTAGGCTAAGTAAGTGTAAACGAACTTGTATACTCCCGACAGTGGTTTAGCTCATTTATTCCATACTGGCCTATATGCAGTCGTGTTTGGTCATAATTGACTGCACCTGAGGGTTATTGACAGGTTATCTCGTTTTAGACAGTATGGTAGATGTAGGCAGTACTGAGTACGAGTTCCAACGTGGAATAAAGCTAAAATAACTCGACATATTATGAATTCTGATAGTGCTGATTGTGCGAAGTTTATCTTTTTTTTTGTCAGAGTTAATATATGTGACCTATGTCACCTGTGTTAAATCAGGTGTACAGAGTGGCTAGTGGCTGTGGCAATGACAATCTAATAATAGCTTGTTATTGGGCTACGGCGTCTACTAGCAATGCATGCTGGGTAATTTTACACAACCTGCAAATTGAGGTCACTGTCAGCCAATCAGATTGGCATAAAATAGGCTCAGTTGATAATGAATCAACAAATAGTCGATCATGTAATTGGTGATCAAAACTGCATGGTAAAATGAAACACAGTTGATCGATGATCAGTTTTGAACATTAAGTTGATCAGAGATAAGTGAATTAGAAATCATATTTGATTTGATGATGCATGGAAAAACGGGCTGCAAGTCTTTGGATTGTGAGTCTTTTAAAACCTAATAGTAGACAGGTGTTTAATGTTAAGATGCTATATTAGTTGATATATGCTAATCAGTGGTCATTCTGTTGTGCAGACGAAGTGATATCAGAGCAACAGTCACGTGCAATGTCACTGAAACAGCAGACGGACAGAGTTCACTCCATGTCCGACCATGAACTCAGCCAACTCCGTGCTGATATCAAGGTACTAGTAGTAGTAGTAGTAGTTGTTGTTGTTGTAGTTATAATTGTAATGGTAGTGTTAGAGCACGAGATCAGCCATTTGTGTTGATATTGAGGTCCATCTACACCATGTCCCAAAATTAGCAGCACCCTTGTTTCAAACACACCTAATTCAGTTTGTAGTTCATGCATTTCAACAAAATATTGTACACTGCGCTATCTTAACATTAGTTACCGTCATACCTACTGTGGCAGCATACCTGCCTTAGGTTAAAAGCTGCGTTGAAGCCAGAAGTGGCCACATTAAACCCAAACCTCAGAGACAAGTTCAGAATGATTGTAACAATGACTGTTTTAAAATCTGTGAAAATCTATCAGGTATTAACGATTTTACACCAACTTATCTGTAGGGCTGCTGCTAATTTTGGGACACAGTGTAGTATCAGTAGTAGTAATGGCACTGGTGGTGGTAGCAGTTTTTCTTTGCATTCGCTCTTTTTCTGGTTTCCTGTAAACGTTTGTCTTACAGTTAATTTTTCCAGCTAAAGAATGGACATTAGCAAAGTATAAATTGTTGTGAAACATGCATGTTGTGCTGTGGTGCACTGCAGCAATTTGTCAGTGAGAGGAAACAGTACGAAGACCTGAGTCTTGAACAACGGTTTACCTGCGACGTCAGTGGTATATTCGATGACATTGCACAGTTTGGAGAAGGTTTGTACAATCATCATGAGTAGTAGTAGTTAGAGCTGCACAAATTTACAATTAATCACATGATTGATAGTTATAAATTTTTAGCACTTAATAAAATTGTGATGATTACTTTTTTGATTAAAGTCACATCACTAAGAAACAATTTATAAAGTAGACACAGTGACATTTTTTTCATGAGCGGTAATCGCATTTTCTGGAGATAAAACAAACAGTTGGGCCCTGCTATTGTTCTCTCAAGGCATCTGTGACAGCTGTTAGTTAAAGCTGATTAAAACATGCAGTTTGTTGCACCATCATCACTGTTAAATTACACAGACCATTCTGAGCAGGGCAGTTTCTTTCTGGTCCACACAGACGTCTGGTAAGCAGACCCAGTCATTGCATATGTTGATACAACTGGTCTTAGCTTGTCATGGCTTGGAGCTAGTCATTGTATGCATGTTGTGGTTCGTGACATGTAGTTATTGCAGTGAAAGTGTCGAATCAGTCTTCAGCGGCTGAACTGAGTCGACAGCACAGTGGCTCAGTGACATCATGTGACACGGCCAGCATTCCTGATACACCGTGCACTCCCAGCAGTGACAGTTAGTAGCAGTAGTAGTTGTTGTTGCTGTTGTTGTCACTGCCATATTTCCTTCAATTTTTTTGAATTACGGGCCAGGTATTTTTTCAGCTACAGACTTTAGAATTTTTGGGTAATTTTTTTTGCTGTTCGACTGAGTTAGAAAACAAGCAAGTGTGAGAAAGATGCTTTTCTATTGAAGCACCATGTAGTTAGTTGCATAGAGTGTGGTCGTGAATTGGTGTACACAGGCGGCGTGCCGTCACTGGGAAGTTTGCACGTGATTACGCAGTCGGACTCGTTGACTCAGTACGAGAGAGAGAAAAAACACCAACAGCAACAACAGCCTACCTCCACATCTCAGCAGGTAATATCGATATATACTGAAGTCACCTCAACTGCTGTTTCGTTATTGAAATAAACGAGCAGAGGTGTTTGCTGTTAACTTGGTGATAATTTATGCTTTGTTTGGTTTTCAAGCCTGTGGCTTTTGTGCTAGTGGGCGTAAAGTAATGATAACAATAATAATGAATAGAAAATCAATTTTGTGACAATTCAGACTTGCGTCATGTGTCATGCTCCTGCTACCTTGCAGACAGCAAGCATAGCTAATGCAAATAGCTGCTCCATATATATCACAGGCTGTGTGGTAGTGCAGCACTGTTGTAAGGGTGACTAGCCATTTCGATGGGAGAACCCAAAATTTGACCCTACATATATCCCGAACGCCATAATTCGATTAACACCGAATTTAGTGACCTTGGAAGATCGTGAACATTAAAATAGGGGTTTTATAGATTTTTTTGGCGATTTCGGTCTGCGGGACACATTTCAAGAGCGAATTGCATCGAAATCAATTGAGATAGACATGGAGAAGCTGCGTTTGGAATTTTTAGTATTAAACGTAGACTTCAACAGTCCAAGTCTTGATTTTCTAGGTTCAAGGAAATCTGTATTTGTGGCTCGGTAGTCTAACGGTAACGTGCCGGACTTGTAATCCTGAGGTCACTCAGGGGTGCAGGTTCAACTTCGCACCAAGACACCGCCGGGTAACGACCTTAGGCAAGTTGTTCACACACATGTGCCTCTGTCACCAAGCAATATAATTTGGTACCGGTCAAACGGCAATGATGCCCCGTGGCTGGGAAGGTAACCGTAGGTCTGGCATCGCACTAGCCATGCATCCCGGACTTAAGTGGTTTATCCACCTACGGGCTCAAAAGCCAACGTATGGGAGATGAACACCCTCCCTATGCCCCAGTTGGGGTATGGCACCTTTACCTTAAGGAAACCTGCGCACGGGGGTTTAAACAGCAGTACCCTGTAACAGTCATTATTTTGCCGTTATTGGCCAGTTTTTCGTGAAAACGGTTGCAGATAGGCATGGGCATGCTGACTATCACAACAAACACTAATGACGAGCTTTTTAGTTGTATCATCATCGATGACTTTGAAAAACCCTGAACTTCCAAAATAGGGTTTTTTAAATCAATTTTTGCAATCTTCGGCTGCAGCGCACACTCCAAGAATGATCTGCGACGAAATAGCTGGAGATAGGCTGACTGTTTGCAAACAGGAACTGCTATAGGCTTTCACGTGTCTCATGAGCATTAGCTCAAATTTCTTGCTTTACTGCAAATTTTGCACAGATGATTACATCCGACATATATCCCGGCATGCAAAATTGGTGAAACTCTGGGGCTTCCCCATGAATAAATGGCATAAAACAGTTGTGTGACTTTTTATACCTTTCCTTTCTTTTCCTGTTTTTCTTGCCATCCTCTACAGGAAAAACAACTGAACTGATTTTAATGCACGATGGCTCATATAACGTGTTTTCATGCAAGGAAGTGCCTTTTGGGGGTTACAAAGTTTAAATTCATCATTTTAACTTATTTTTACACAAAAAAAATGAAAAATTACTATAACGCCCGTGTCGAAAATTGGCATCATGGTAGTGTACATTTTTAATAAAGTTGTTGGCTCAAAAGTTGGTTAATAGCAAGTTTTGTCACTGTTGATGACAACTAAGGCAACTACAGGATTTTTTGCATTTCTGTTTATTTTGGTGTGGAGTAAATTAAGAATACAAAGAGTGTTTTATTTTACACGGTAAAGTGGCATCAGTATTTGGGCAAAGTGGACTGTCAGTACTGTCAGTTGCATGTTGCTTTTTTAATGTTGCCTATAAAAAATAATAAACATTTTTAATTTTGTTAAAGTTATTAACCGAAACACTGTTAAATTTTTCACCTCGGATACAATAAGAACGGCTTCTTTAATGACGTAAAAATTACGTCAGCTCTACGTAGTGACATGGCAGTGTAAAAAATATCTCAACAATTCAATTAAGTGAATATTTAGGATGACTCATGTTAAAAATTATGAAAATAGGTTAAAGTTTGACAAAGATGTTGAAAAAACCGTAGACTTTTTTTCCGGATGCGGTGTATATATATATAAGCTGGATTTAGATTCAGTAACCCTGGACATGGATCCTGAACTAGATCATTACAAAGTTTTTGGTTCTTGGGCCACTATTGAGTGCTCCACAAAGTTTTATCAGATTCTGTTTATAACTTGCTGAGATGTGCTGCAAAGAGTCAATTCAGCATCGTGTTGGAAATGGAATGAGAATCTCAAGACTGAGATCAAAAGTATAAGACCGAGACTGAGGCCAGTCTAAGACCACGTTTGCCTTGGCCTCAGACGCCAAGATTTGTCTAATGATAGGAGTTGTAAATGGCCGTACAGAGTGGGATCGAGGCTAGTTCTACGTAGAGTTCTCATCACTTTGGAGAGTGGTTATTTCGCGTTTATTAGTTGATGATTTAATTCATTAATATGATTAGTTATTGTTGTTGTTATTGCTGTGTGCAGAGCGGTGCAGCTACATCAAGTCATTGTGCCAGTAGCACTGCGTTGAGAGGAGGTCGGGGGAGCCCACGTCATCGAGGTGTTGCGGTGAACCGGCGAGACCCTGGACATACACAACGTTCTACTCAGTCATCTCAAGATCGACCGACTAGTCAGTCTACCTTACCTCTACAGGGTGCGGCAGAAAAAAGTGGACCCCTAATTTTTTTCGCCGTTTTCTCAGCAACCGTTTGGGATTTTAATACGAAATTTTACAGCTTTATTTACTGAAACCTTCTACATCTAACAGCCAAATAAAATGTGATT
>Ga0209367_1007259_pt1 | contig 15284 bp, 12 predicted proteins | sample WorMetLIZISLAND2_FD_187412 | JGI IMG/M metagenome (GOLD analysis project Ga0209367, IMG submission 187412) | Marine gutless worms symbiont microbial communities from Max Planck institute for Marine Microbiology, Germany - Olavius geniculatus... ... | reverse complement strand
CCCCCCCCCGCTGTATCAGTAGAATATCGCGGATATCAGAGTGCTCCACGGTTTTGCTTGAATTGTCGCCCTAAATCTCATAAGATATGGGTAAGATTGAACTTCTTCACCTTCCAAATGAAAGATAGCTATGGCTAATTCGAATATTTCCCAAACCAAGACTGAACTCAGAGAATTGATACTGGAGGTCGTCAGGACGCTGGGCGCATTGCTGGAAGAAAAGGACCCGTTTTTAAAAAAGCATTCCGAGCGCGTTGCCAACAACAGTGCCAATTTCTGTGAGGAATATAAAATTGCAGCAGCCGATGAGGTTGAAGAAATATACCTGGCCGGTCTGCTGCACGATATCGGAATCGTTGCCGTTCCCATTGAGATATTACACCGCTCGGACCCGCTTGACGACGATGAAATGATCAGGATCAAACGGCATCCGGTCAGCGGCGAAAAGATTCTGTCAAATTTAAGTCTCTTGGAAAGCATTTTGCCGATGGTACGCCACCACCATGAAGCTTTTGACGGCAGCGGTTATCCGGACGGTCTCGATGGCGGGAACATTCCTCTGGGCGCCCGGGTAATCTCACTTTTCAATTATCTTGATAATCTAATCTTTCCCCGTTTTTCCGAAAACAAATTGAGTGTCGCAGATGCCCTGGAAGATATAAGCAGCAAGGCGGGACAACAGTTCGACAGTCAGCTGATCAACGATTTTGTGACCTTCACCCAGACCAACTCCGGCGACTCCGAAGACTTTATGATAAAAAGAGAAATGGCTGCCATCAGAGCCATCTTTGCCGCCATCCTGCAGAAATTTCAGGCCGGCAAGCTCAACCCGCCGGTCATGCCCCAGGTGGTGAAAGAGATTCAATCCGTCATGAAGCGGCCCCGGTCAACGGCGGATGAGATGGCCAAGGTTATTGAAAAAGATCCGGTTATTTCGCTGCGCTTGATTTCCGTTGCCAACAGCCCGATCTATCGTGGTATTTCTGAAATCCAGAATGTAAAAAGTGCGCTGCCGCGGCTGGGCCCCAAGGAAACCCTGAATATTGTCATGGCGATTACCAATAAAAGCCTTTACACCACTGACAAGGCGCAATTCAAAATTCTGATGGATAAGCTCTGGGTCCATTCCCTGGCGAGTGCTTACGCCGCCAAGCTTATCGCGCAGGAAGTGAAGCACTCCGATGTGGAAAAAATGTTCTTGATGGGGCTGACCCATGACATCGGAAAAATATTGCTGTTGAAAGCGTTTTCGGAGGTTTCAAAAGAAAAAGACCTCAACATGAAGGCGGTAACCATTAACCTTCAGGAGGCCCATCTCAGCCTCGGCAATCTGCTGCTTAAACGCTGGGGCTTTGATGAAGAGTTTCTCAAGGTTCTGGCTCACCACGATGATGAAGAATTAAGTCCCGACTCCCAAACAGAAATTGTGATTGTTCATCTCGCCAATATGCTTACCCGTAAAATCGGCTTCAGCCTCTTTGATGATGAATTCGATTTCGCCGCACTCGAGTCCGTCCTAATTCTCAAAATTAAACCTGGAAAGCTCGAGGAAATTGGCGAAAACATCAAGGAAATAATATCAGACGTCGCGCATCTGTTTTGAGAAGGTATAAGGTTTAAGGTGTAAGGTATAGGGTTGCCGACCAAAGAATTTCGGCCCGCGACAGCCGACCCAACGTTAATGACGGTGTGCAAAGAGCAGAGCGCAAAGCGAATAAAAAATACGTTACCTCTTAAGCTTCCGATACCCCTCCTTTGGTTTGGCCCTGGCCACCCTGTCTTAACCCAATTCGATCGTAGCATCTCTCCCAAAACCCTTCCCATTGCCAATTTAACTGCTCGCTTGTCATTTGTATGAATAGCCTTATTTTTGAAATAAAGCATTTGAAATCCATCGCTGAATTTGAGATTAAAGAAAAGGTGACCTTGGCGGGTAACACTGAGAACTTTTAATCTCTGAATTCCATATATTAAACTTCATCCAGGGAGAGGGTGCATGGTCAGCAGATCGTATCATTTGGGGTTGGTATTTATCACGGCGGCGATTTTTGTGCTTGCACGACCCTCCTATTCGTGGGCCCAGCAGAAACAACAAGGGCCACCGCCGGCCAACGTGACCGTTGCCAGTGTCAAAAGCGGCAAGGTAGCACCGCAGGCTGAATTTATCGCCACCGTTTTCTACCAGGAGATATCCGACACGGCCGCCGAGATGAGCGGCCTGGTGGAAACCGTGCGCTTCGAGGAAGGGCAGAGGGTTCAGGAGAAACAGGTTCTAGTCGAACTCGGCTCCGAATTGCTTCGCAAAAGACGCCAGGCGGCAATATCTTCTTATGAACAAAATATGGCCGACCTCCAGATCGCCCGGATTGATTTGAAGAGAAGAGAAGTTTTGTACAAGAAAAAATCCATCTCGGAGCAAGCTTATGACGAGAACCGCTACCGGGTAATCGGCCTTGAAAAACGGGCGGCCGCCCTCAAGGCCCAAGTCGAGCAATTTGAAGTTGAGTTAAAGAAAAAGATAATCCGGGCTCCCTTTAACGGCGTGATCATCAAACGGCATGTTGACCGTGGGGAGTGGGTTTCGGAAGGGGAAACAGTAGCGGTGATCGGCAAAAACGACACCATTGATATCGTGGCGGATTTACCGGAACGATTTGTCCCTTTTGTCAGGGAAGGGATGCAGGTCAGCGCTACGGTGAATAGCCACAATTTGCGCGGCCGGGTATTTGCCATCGTGCCGCGGGGGGATGTTGCCACAAGGACCATTCCCATCAAAATCAGATTGGCCAACGATTCCGCTTTAATTGAAGGCATGTCGGCCAGGGTCATCCTGCCCACAGCCGACAGCGTCCCGGCGCTCATTGTGCCCCGGGATGCGGTCATCAGCAAATTTGGACAAAATGTTGTGTTTGCAGCTTCTGATTCCCGGGCGCAGATGATTCCGGTCAGGGTAATCGGCTATAGTGGATTGGATGCCGGCGTCGATTCACCTGATCTAAAGGCCGGGATGCTCGTCGTACTCGAGGGCAACGAGCGGTTGCGGGATAAACAGGCAATTGTGTTTCAGAGGACAGATGACAGATGACAGAAGACGGAAGTGGGAAGTTCGAATGCGGCCTTCGACGAGCTCAGGCGAGACAAAGTCGGAATAAAGGATTAAAAATCAGGGTTAGGCGTGAGATGAGGCTTTTGCCTTATACCTTACACCCTATACCCTAGACCGTTTTATACCCTAAACCGATTGCCGTTAGACATCAAACCGCCGCATTTAGCAGCCAGCATCGAGCATCCAGCACCTAGTATCCAAAACCATGAACTTCATTCGATTCTCTATAGAAAAACCGGTATCGGTCATTGTCGGCATCATTCTGGTGGTGCTTTTCGGCTGGATCGGTTTGACGAGCATGCCGTATCAGTTGAGCCCGACCGTTATCGAACCGGAAATCACGGTCACCACGAACTGGCCCGGCGCAACTCCATATGAGATTGAACGCGAGATCATTGAAGAGCAGGAAAAAGTCTTAAAAGGCATTCCCGGTCTCTTTGAGATGGAAAGCGCTTCATTCAACAACCAGGGAACCGTCACCCTCAAGTTCAGCATCGGTACCGATGTCGATGGTGCCCTGCTGAGGGTTTCAAATAAGTTGGATGAGGTGCCGGCCTATCCCGAAAACGTCGACAAGCCCGTCATTAGCGCCACCGGTGCCGCCACGTCACCCGTCATCTGGATGGTGCTTAAAACCTTGCCCGGCAATGACCAATCCACCTATACCTACCGAACCTATTTTGAAAACAATATTCGGCAATATATAGAGCGCACCGATGGAGTGGCGGATCTATTTATCGGCGGCGGCATAGAAAAGGAGATGCACATTGTCGTCAAGCCCGAAAGGCTCGCGGCCTACGGCCTGACGATCAACGATTTGATCAGTGTCCTGAAAGCGGACAACGTCAATGTCTCGGCCGGCACCATGGGTGTCGGACGCCGGGATTATCGAATCCGGGCGGTGGCCGAATTTAAGTCTCCGGCCGATATCCAAAATGTCGTTATCCGATCCACCGGGCAACAGCGCATCCGGGTGGCGGATATCGCTGATGTGAAATTCGGATTTGACAGGCTGTCATCCGCCATGTTGCACCTGGGCCGGGAGGGGATTGCCATTGGCGTCAAACCGGAACCCGACGCCAATATCCTTGAGCTTTCGGATCGACTCGAAACAGTGGTTATCTGGCTGAATGAGGAAAAGCTTACCGAAGAGAAAATTTTTCTGGACTGGGTGTACGATCAGCGGCCTTACATCCGAGGGGCGATTTCACTGGTACGCCAGAATATCCTGCTGGGAGGAACCCTGGCCATTATAATATTGTTGATTTTCCTGCGAAGCATCGTCTCAACGGTAATTGTCGCGACTGCGATTCCCATCAGTATAATCGGGACGTTTATTTTTATGAACCTGCTGGGTCGCAACTTGAATGTCATCAGCCTGGCGGGCATTGCATTTGCCGTGGGCATGCTGATCGACAGCGCCATCGTGGTGCTGGAAAATATCGACCGCCATCGCAGTATGGGTAAATCTGCCTTCAACGCCGCCTATGACGGAACCCGGGAAGTCTGGGGCGCCATCCTGGCCTCCACATTGACCACCATCGCGGTGTTCCTGCCGGTGATCTTCATGGAAGAGGAAGCGGGCCAGCTATTCAGAGATATTGCGATTGCCGTGACGTTCGCCGTAGCGCTGAGCCTGTTTGTTTCGGTTTCGGTGATTCCGATGTTTGCCAAACAGCTATTTTCCCTGAGCCGCCGCAAACAGGGGCCGCGTCGGTCTAAATCATTTTTGGGTATGATCGGCAACTGGGTCGAATCCGGCATTATGTGGCTAGTGAAGCTGGTGACCATTCACTGGTCCACGCGGCTGGTCGCCGTGCTGAGTTTGAGCATTTTGTCGGTGTTTTCAGCCCGGGAGCTGATGCCCAAAATGGAGTACCTGCCCCAGGGCAACCGCAACCTGGTAATTAGTATCCTGATCCCGCCCCCCGGTCTTTCATTTGAGGAACGCAAGGCGATCGGAGAGCATATTTATCGGATAAACAAGCCCTTTTTCAACAAAGATCACAACGGCTATCCGGGTATCAAAAATATGTTTTATGTGGGGGCGGAGCAAATCATGCTTTTTGGGGCCATCAGTATGCACGAGCAGCGCGCCGCCGAACTGATACCGCTTTTGACCCGCACGATTTTTTCCATTCCCGGGATGTATGGGGTGAGTATCCAGGCCGGGGTATTTCAAACGAGTCTCGGCCGGGGCCGTACCATCCAGCTCAACGTCAGCGGCAATGATTTGGACCGGATCGTGCAAATCTCCGGCATGTTGTTTGGCGCGATCAAAAAGGAAATCCCCCAGGCGCAGGTCCGGCCGATACCATCACTGGAGCTGCTGTTCCCGGAGGTGCAAATCATTCCGGATCGGGAGCGGCTCAAAGCGGCCGGTCTGACAGCCGGCAGCTTTGGCGTTGCGGTGGATGTGCTGATGGACGGCCGTGAGATCGGCGAGTTCAAGCAGGAAGGCCAAAAGAAAATCGATATGATTCTCAAAGCTTCCGAAGAGGATATCGCAACGCCCGAAGCCCTGTATAATGCGTCTATCGCTATTCCGGGCGGCAAAGTTATTCCGGTATCCTCGCTGTCCCGGATGCGACGCACCGCCGGCATTACCCAGATCCGGCACCTGGAAAGACAGCGGACGATTACCCTGGAGATCACCCCGCCGCCGATCCTCGCGCTGCAGGAGGCCATGGAGATCATTAGCGACAGAATCGTCGGACCTCTTGCGGGACAGGGACTGCTGAAGGGCGCCGACATCGGGCAAAGCGGCATTGCCGACAAGCTGACAGAAGCCCGCCAAACCCTGCAGCTCGATTTTATCCTGGCGGCGGCCATCGCCTACCTGCTGATGGCCGCCTTGTTCGGCAATTTTATCTATCCGCTGACCATCATGTTTACCATTCCGCTGGCTGCCGCCGGGGGACTGCTCGGACTTAAATTGGTCAACATATTCATCGGCAACCAGCCGCTGGACATTCTGACCATGCTGGGTTTTGTGATCCTGGTCGGCGTGGTCGTCAACAATGCCATCTTAATCGTGCACCAGGCCTTAAACAACATCCGTGACAAGGGGATGCCTTACCGCGAAGCCGTCATTGAATCCACCCGCACCCGGCTGCGGCCGATATTCATGAGTGCCGCTACCAGTATTTTTGGTATGCTGCCCTTGGTATTGATACCGGGACCCGGCTCAGAATTTTACCGGGGACTCGGCAGCGTTGTGTTGGGGGGACTGGCGGTTTCCACCATATTTACCATTTTTGTAATCCCGGCCCTGCTGATGTTTATTATTCGGATGGAAAAACCGCCCGCCGCGTGATGTTTTCTAATAGGAAATCATTCTATTTTAAAAAGCAAACCGCAGAACCGCAGAATATCGAATAACGAATTTCGAAGAATGGTTTCGCTTTCGCGCAGTCATTTTTATAAAAAAGACAGAATACATTCCTTCGATATTCGACATTCATTATTCGACATTCGATATTCGCTTTTACAGAGTTTCTATTTTGAATAGACAGGCCGTTTTTTAGCCGGCGTCTGGACTGACACCTGAAACCTCTCCTTGTCGCCTTGCCAAAGCTGTCATGGGTCTTAATATAATTCCTTGGGGTAAATTATATAAGGAATGCCAGCTTGAATTGAAGAATATTGCTTTATCAGGAATAAAGCCCACCGGTGAACTTCACATCGGCAACTACCTGGGCATGATTAAGCCGGCTCTGGATTTGGCGTCTGATTATCAGGCGCTCTACTTCATTGCCGATTACCATGCCCTGACGACGGTTCGCAACCGCAAGGTGATGAATAGATTGGTTTATGAGGTGGCGGCCTCATTGTTGGCCCTGGGTCTGGATCCTGCAAAAATCGTCTTTTTTCGGCAGGCCGATATCCCCGAAATTTTTGAATTAACCTGGATATTGTCCTGCTTTACGTCCAAGGGACTGTTGAACCGGGCACACGCCTATAAGGCCGCGGTCGATGCCAATCAGTCGGCCGGCAAGCAGCCCGATGCCGACATCAATGCGGGTCTTTACAACTACCCGGTGTTAATGGCCGCTGACATCTTGCTGTATGGATCGCATTATGTGCCGGTTGGCCAGGATCAACGGCAGCATGTCGAAATTGCCCGAGATATAGCCGAGACGATCAACCACCGGTACGGCAAGGTATTTATATTGCCCCAGCCCCTGATCCGGGAGGAAGTCAGGACCATTCCGGGCATCGACGGCCGAAAAATGAGCAAAAACTATAACAACACCATTCCTATCTTTGCTGATCCCAAGACACTGCGTAAACGGGTCATGCGCATTGTTACGGACTCCAAACGCCCCGCAGAGCCGAAGAATCCGAACGAGTGCAATGTATTTGCCATTTACCGCTACTTTGCCAGCCCGCAAGCAGTTCAAACCAAAAAAGATCAATATCTCAATGGTGGACTGGCCTACAGTGATATCAAACAGGAATTATATGACCTGATCGACAGCAAGTATGCCAAAAGCCGAGAGATATATTTGAATCTGGTGCAGGATCAGGCGCATCTCGATACGATTTTAAAGCACGGGGCGGAAAAAGCGCGGGCGATGGGATTGCGGGTGATGCAAAAATTGCGCAGCAAAATAGGTTTTCGGTAATCGTTATCCGCTGGACGGTTCGTTATTTGATTGTTTGAACAAGTTTTCAGAGGCCTTAAACTGAGGCATAAGCATCCGAATCGCGCTTCAAGTCGAAGATCATGACACGCCAAAAAAGGAGCAGTTGACCATGAATTATAGAAATGAAAACGATTCCATGGGTACCGTGAGAGTTCCTGCAGCGGCCTACTACGGTTCTCAAACCCAGCGGGCGGTTGAAAACTTTCCCATCAGCGGATTGCGTCTGCCGCCGGAATTTATCCACGGCCTGGCCCTGGTTAAAAAATGTGCCGTTCGGGTAAATGACACCCTCGGCCTGCTGGATCCCAAAATAGCTCCCGCCATAGCGCATGCCGCGCAGGATGTCATGGACGGCCGTCTGGATGATCAATTTGTTGTGGATGTGTTTCAGACCGGCTCCGGCACCTCAACCAATATGAACATGAATGAAGTCGTGGCATCCCGCGCCAATGAAATCCTCACCGGCACCAAAGGCGGCCGGTCGCCCGTTCATCCCAACGACCATGTCAATATGGGACAATCCAGCAATGACGTCATTCCCTCCGTAATTCATATTGCCGCGCTGACCCTCATCAACCGCCGTCTCATTCCGTCCCTTGAGGCCCTCCACCGGGCACTGGCGGCAAAATCCGATGAATTTAAAGATATACAAAAACTTGGTCGCACCCATTTGCAGGATGCGGTGCCCATGACACTGGGGCAGGAGTTTTCAGGCTACGCCAGGCAGGTAGAGCTCGGAATTGACCGCCTGCGGGCGGTTGAGCCCCGGCTGGCCGAACTCGCGCTGGGTGGAACGGCCGTTGGAAACGGTTTAAACGCCCATCCGGAATTTGCCAGGCGGGTCATTGAGTTGATCGCCGATCAGACCGGTTTGCCTTTTTGCGAGGCCGTCAACCACTTCGAAGCCCAGGCTGCCCAGGATGCGGCGATAGAAACCAGCGGGGCATTAAAAACCCTGGCAGTCAGCATGATTAAAATAGCCAATGATATTCGTTGGCTGGCATCGGGTCCGCGCAGCGGCCTCGGAGAAATAACGATTCCTGCTTTGCAGCCGGGTTCTTCCATCATGCCGGGCAAAGTCAATCCGGTCATTCCCGAGGCCGTGATTCAGGTAGCGGCCCAGGTCATCGGCAGCGACACGGCGATTACCATGGGCGGTCAGCACGGTAATTTTGAATTAAATGTCATGCTGCCGGTAATTGTCTACAATCTGCTGCAGTCCATTACCACACTGGCTTCCGTTTCTGAAGCGTTTAATACAAAGTGTATTGCCGGAATTAGCGCCAACCGGGAGGCCTGTGCGGCCTATATCGAAAGAAGTTTGGCCCTGGTAACCGGGTTGGTGCCGAAAATTGGTTACGATCAAGCAGCGCTCGTTGCCAAAAAGGCTTATGAGACCGGTAAAACCATCCGGCAAGTCGCCCTGGAGGAAGCTTTATTGCCGGAAAATGAATTAGACGATCTGATAAAGACTCCGTCCTGATAAACGGTCGACTCAAGCTTGAATTATATTGGATGCCCGTTTACATTTAGTTCAATTTCAGCTATAAATCCGCCCAGCAGAATAGCCTGGGAACCCGTCAATTCATTAGCCAAACCATGTACGGAGGTATTTTATGGCAAAAAAACGCTACACCATCAATTCCGCCTGTCCGCAGTGTGGCTGCAGCAGAGCCCAAGTGCTGTCGGAAGAGGAAATGACGCAACGGTATGGGCACGTTCCCAATTTCGATATGGAATGCGGCGAATGCATGCTCAAATACGCGGAGGAAATGGAAAAAGCCTGTCCCGAGTGGGACCAGGAATGCAAGCTGAAGGAATAGTTTAAAATCAGGATGAGTCAGACATCGGAAACATCATTGCACAGTCGTTTTACCGGTTTTTCCCGCCTGAAGCTGTTTTTTGCCCTTTCAAGAACGCCGCACGGATTGCTGGATATGTGCACGCCGGCATTTGGAGCACTGCTTTGGCTCGGGCAGTTCCCTTCGTGGTTTACCATTGCCATCGGACTGATGACTACCTTCGCCGGTTATACCGCCGTTTACGCGTTAAACGATGTCGTCGACTATAAGGTCGATAAAGAAAAGGCGGCCCGCGTCGGTATAGCGAATTCAGGCGGTGATCTCGATGGTATACTGGTGCGACATCCAATGGCCCAGGGGTTTTTGAGTTTCAAGGAAGGCATTTGCTGGTCGATCGCCTGGTCGCTGCTGGCCTTGATCGGCGCTTTAATTCTGAACCCGGTTTGTGTGGTAATATTTCTCGCCGGCTGTGCGCTCGAGACGATCTATTGCCTGTTGTGGCGGGTCAGCCCGTATCGAACCTTTGTCAGCGGTGCCGTCAAAACGTCCGGTGCCATCGCTGCAGTGTTCGCAGTCGATCCGAATCCTTCCGGTTGGTATCTGATGTTTCTTTTTTTTCTGCTCTTTTTTTGGGAAATCGGGGGACAGAATATTCCCAACGATTGGTCTGACTACAAGGAAGACCATCAAATGAACGCCAAAACCATTCCAATCCGTTGGGGGCTTCCAATTGCCAATAGCATTATTTTAATCACCATTGTTCTGACACTTGGCACAAGCACGGTAATTTTTTATTTTTCCCGCATACCCTACGAATTGGTTTTTGTCGTTCTGTCCCTGGCGGCCGGAGGCTATCTGCTGCTGTTGCCGGCCTTGAGGCTGAATAGTTCCCGCCGGCGCCCCGAGGCGATGGCGCTGTTCAATAGGGCCAGCTATTACCCGCTGGCGTTGTTGGGAATCGTGCTCGTCAAAATTTTTATTTTTTGATTTCTTATCGTGAGTCTTTCGTTTCGGGATCAAGTTTAAGGGTATCCGGCTGAAATAACCAAATTTTTGTTATTTATTGAGAAAACGGGATTGGCTTCCTGCGCCCCGTATGATTTATTTTGGGGAATATTGGGAGAGTTTCATGAAAGAATTTGAAGCCGAAGAGTTGGCCAGGTTCAATGGTGAAGACGGCAATCCGACCTATGTCGCATATGACGGCAAGGTCTACGATGTCAGTGAAAGCAAACTGTGGCGCAAAGGACAGCACATGAACCGCCACCGTTCCGGCGAAGATCTGACTAGCGACATGCCCGCGGCGCCGCACGATTTTAAGGTCCTGGAACGTTTTCCCCAGGTGGGCACATTGAAGAAGGTTGTGGTTGAGGAGCAGGCAATTCCCCAACCCATAGCCTGGCTGATTAACCGGTTTCCTTTTCTCAGACGCCATCCGCACCCGATGACGGTCCATTTCCCCATCGTTTTCGTGCTAGCGACGTCATTTTTCAACGTGCTTTACCTCGTAACCGGCGTGAAATCATTTGAAACCACCGCACTGCATTGTTTGGCCGGCGGTATCTTATTTTCGATTGTGGGTATCGTCACCGGTATTTATACGTGGTGGTTAAATTATATGGCCAAGCCGCTCAAGCCGGTCAAAATCAAAATGCCCTTGACCATCCTGATGTTTTTCATCGAGGTCATCATATTTACCTGGCGTATCATGACGCCGGATATATTGGATACAATCCACTTCGGCAGTGTAATCTATTTGCTCTTGGTACTGTCGCTGGTTCCGATGATCACGGTGATCGGGTGGTATGGCGCTTCGATGACGTTTCCGGTTGATCATTGAGGTGGTGGGGTGACTCGTATCTGCCGGGTACGCTCTCAGCGGCTTTCAACATTTAGAAACAGCATGACTTAGGTTTCAGGTGTCGGGTTTCAGGTGTCGGGTTTCGGGTGTCGGGTGTCGCGTGTCAGGCCAGAGGATGGCCCGAAAAACGGCCGGTCTTATCGAAAAAAACTGTACCAATTCAACGCAGATTCCTTAGAACTCACTTGCCGTTTCGTCCTCGTGCTCGTCCTCGAATTTTTAAGCCGTTTAAGGTATCGAGGCCGAATACGAGTACGACGACGAGCACGATTTAAATACCCTGTTGTGGAGTTTAATATAGACGTAATTTCATAAGAACGGCGGGCTCCGGCTAAAGGACAGCCGGTCTGATCACAAAAAAACTGATAATTTTCTCGCAAAGACGCCAAGGCGCCAAGATTATTAATGTTTTAATTCCTTTCCTTTGCGAGCTTTGCGCCTCTGCGAGAGATAAATAAAATGTAGTTCACATGAGCGCTGCCTCTGGCTAGGAGCGTCCAGTCTGATCAAAGATAAGAAACTAATGAACGTCGAACATCGAATAATGTGTCCTGCCTGTCGTGATTCTTTTGTCGAACGGTCTATTTTAAAACGACTGAGCGACGTGTGGGGTCGTAGCTCGAAGAGCGAAGCCCCAAGCGAATCCACTCCGCCTGCGGCGGATCAATCGACATTCGACATTCGTCATTCACTTAACTGCCAAATGAATCACGGCAATGCCGTTGGTCAGCTTGCGATGGCTGACTTGCGAAAAACCGATGTTTTTCAAAATTTCCGTTAATTCGTCCGGCAGGGGCCACATGCGGATGGTCTCGGGCAGGTGGGTGTAGGCGGTGCGGGAGCCGGCAATCTTCTCACCCAAAAAGGGCATGATGTAAAATGAGTAAACATCATATAGCCAGCGAAAGGGCGTGAACGTCGGCTTCGAGAATTCCAGGCACATCATCTTACCGCCGGGCTTGAGCACCCGGTGCATTTCCGAAAAACCCTTTTTCATATCCGTTACATTCCGGATTCCAAAACCGACCATGGCGGCATCGAAGTCACAGCTGGGAAAAGATATGGCCTGCGCGTCTCCCTGAACATAGCGAATTTGAGATTCAATTTCTTTTTGGGCAACTTTGTGGAGACCGGCCAGCATCATGGCACGGTTAATGTCATAAATAGTGACCCGTCCGTCCGGACCGACCCGTTTCGCCGCCAATATTGAAAGGTCTCCGGTGCCGCCGCATACATCAAGAACCTGCTCGCCGGGAGCCAATTCCATCATCCGGACCGCCAGTCTTTTCCAGATGTGATGAATACCGAAACTCAACAGGGTATTCATAAAATCATAATGCTTGGCGATGCTGTTGAAATGATCCAAAACCCGTCCGGCCTTCTCCTCAACGGGAACACGTTGAAATCCATAAAATGCCTTGGGCGCCCCGTCAGGTGATTTTTCCAATTGGTCCTTGCGGCTCTCGTGATCCAGCCATATTTCTTTTTGTCGATGCATGAATTCAGTCTTTTTCGCTAGTTATAATTGATTGCCATCAAAGACGGCCCTTGTTTGACGGGTATCGTAAAGATAAGCAGGTTTCGTGGGACTTCAATATTTATAATTCTTTTTAAAGAATTTCCCTATTCGGCCGATATAAAAAACAGAGACAATTCCGGTATTGACGCGAAAAAAATATTAAAAAAACTAGACATTCTCGCCGGCGATTATTGTGAAAACTGATTCCACCGCTGATTAGGGATCTAGAACAGATCTGGGGAATCAGGAGATTAAGAATAAATCTTACACACAGAAAGGGAATAATGATGTCTCACTTGGTGGTTAATTTTTGCAAACAGGAGCAGATGTCGATCTGTACGGCCGACAACCAAAAACAGCAGGTTGGCTGCAGCTACTATGAAAAATCGCAATTTGCCCAGCGCTGCATGTATTTCATTTTCGAGGAATACTGTGATTGCCTGACGGCCCAGATGAATTCACAGGAGGCGCTGGGGAATTAAATATTGAATATTGAAGATTGAATTTCTATGGTGGTCGCTACGCTCCATCTTTTTTAGAAATGATCCGCCGGCCTGTGAAGAGCTCAGTCGGGTCAAGGCGAACCTTAAATATTCATTATTCAATCGAAAATATTCAATATTTTAGGGGCTGCCAAACTTTTTAGCCAGATCGTTGTCAATGACGTACATGCAGACTTCTTTGGCACCCTGTTCAATATAGCGATATTTGTCACACAGGTTTTTAATCAAATAGCTCACATCGTCGCGGATTCGTTTGTCGTAGGTTTTAAAATCCTCTTCGTTATAATCCTTGATGGCCCGGCGAAAATTTTCATTTTCAAGAAACGGGTCCAGCACCTTTTCCTTCAGATTATAAACATAGCGATCATGCATGGATTCAAAGATTTTGGTCTCCGTTATCGGCAGCCCTTCGACCATGATTTCCTGGGTTAGGGTTCGGGTGGTATATTCTTTTTGGGCGGTCTTGCGAAATGCGATGCGTTGGCTGCTGTCGGCCCGGGTGCTCAATAGGCGATGCTCGATACCGGCCAGAAATTCCTCGTTTATTTCCAGTTTTTCACCGGTGTAGGTACAGGTTTCCACCGAGCCGATTTCAAAATTAATCGCAAACAGATAATTTTGAATATCACGCGATATTTGCTCTTCATTGTAGTAGTAGAGGGACTCTTTGACTTCCTGCAATATGGTATAGTCATACATGCGAAGCAGGGAATCCAAGAATCCGGTTGGAATCAGATCCTTTACGTCCTTGTGGATTTTGGTAAAAAACTTGCACAAATCCGACATATTGATCAGCTTATCCTCCTTGGCATAAGCCGAGTAAAACTGGTTGAAAATATTGATGGAATCGCGGCCGGAGATACCGTGCTCGCCCTCGATTTCCGACTCGGCAATAATTTTGCGGCGGCGTTTGGCCGTCAACCGTTTACGATCCTCGTCCTTGAGCCAGGCGGGAATGTAGCCGGTATAAATCTCCATTTTGAGCAATTGCATGTTTTCATCACAGTAAAGCCGGTATTTGTTGGGATCGCCGATCCACTCGAGCATGGCCTCGGATTTGGGATTCAAGCGCGATGCGATGATTACTCGAGCGAAATTGTGCAGTGTCCTGGGCAAAAAATGATCATCAATATGTTTGCCGAAAATATTGCGATAAATTTCCACTTCGGTCGCCAAATCCATGACATAGGGAATGTTGATATATTCAACCCGGTCTAAAAAAGACTGAAATCCCTGGATGTTCTTTTCATCCTCCGGATTCATGACTGCCAGCAGCAGCGAGTTAACATTTTCCTCTATATCTTCCACCTTGTGAACGCCCTCGCTGATGATGTTGTGAAGCTCGATCAAACGATCCGTGTTGTGGGACTTGACGTCCATCAGGGCATAAATGCCGTTGTTGGTTTTGGCATAGCGGGAGAAAATGTATTTGACCTGATTGCTGTCTTTTAACAGGCTGTCAATGCGCCGCTGTAAAATAGCGTTGGTCATGATGTTTTGGCGCAGGGGCTTATCCCCCGGATTGAAGACGCTGATCCCTTCACCCAGGCGCCGGTTGAACCGATAGTGGCGTGCGTAGAGCATGTCAAATACTTTTTGGGGGCTTTGTAATCGATCCAACAGGGCTTCATATAAAGAACTGCAAATAGTGCACGGATTGTCACGAAATACCCAATCGTATTCCTTCTCAGTGGAAAGTTTCCATTTAAATTCATCGTTTTTAAACGGGTCTATCTACCATTTAAAGGATTAATTTAAGGCGATGTCTTCGAGTCCCCATGATTTGGTTCTGCGTAGCCGGATTCCGGAAAGCCTCATAATGAGGATAATCATCATATCGATAG
>Ga0209367_1007257_pt1 | contig 15289 bp, 15 predicted proteins | sample WorMetLIZISLAND2_FD_187412 | JGI IMG/M metagenome (GOLD analysis project Ga0209367, IMG submission 187412) | Marine gutless worms symbiont microbial communities from Max Planck institute for Marine Microbiology, Germany - Olavius geniculatus... ... | reverse complement strand
CCAGGGAAGTGTGACGAAGGGGGAAGGGGGGGTAAATTTTTTTTAATTTTGTGACGTCATTTATGGACGACCCCTATAGTGTTTAATAAGTACGGTTTCATTGTTGTTCAAAACAGGCAGCCCCTCAGAATGGCAGACCCAGATCGGTTGGTCACATTAACCGAGTAAACTTTTATTCTGGGTATTCTGTACTGTTATCATTTGGCCTCTTGGTTGCGATATCTGAATAATCTTTGATTTGATCTGTGTGACTTGGTGACTTGCTGTGACCATGTCATATGGGTTTTTGTGTGCATTTGTGTTGCTAGGCCGCATTCCAGCATGATGGGTCGACTGCCACAGACCAACATCTACGAAGATGTCAAGGCTTATCCTGTGGTCTGTTGACGTCGCAAGATTATTATGACGGTTGATATTTCCTGCCAGAAGGGGATGTCACCATCATATTACATGTGTCACTTTCTTCTTTTATTGTGTTGGTGGCAAACAAATCTGGGTTTTTTTATTAACAAATCTTACTTTGCAAAAACATTGTATTTGTTGGGTTTATTATGGGGAATTCTTAGCTCAGTTAACTTCCTAATTGCTATAATATTATTCACTATATCTAAGTTATTGTCTTTTGGTTTATTTTTAGGTCAAGATCTGTAGACTGCTACTATTTTCTATTCTATTTCTGTTGCTATTTTTGCTATTTCTATTCTCCTCTATGGCACCTATTCTTCCACTTTTTCTATTATTATTAATCTAACTTAGTCTGAGATGAATTGGGACCCGTTAAGTCACAATCGATTCATCTCAGAAAATGCATCACACGGTGAAGAGATAAGTTCTGAAGGTAAAAGTACTGTTTTATTCTTAATTCACATGTTCAATTAAACGTAACCAACATTGCCAAACTTATAGACTCGAAAGTCATTGACGGCGCACCACTATTCACAAACTGACTACTACGGCTCTGCTCGCATCGCTCGCTCTGCTCGATTCTTCTTCTCTTCTTCTTTTTTTATGTGGTCTGCTTACCAGTGCAACATTAAAAGACATAAAGTAGAAAGTGATTTTCAGTTTTCTCGAAATGTCATTAGCACCAGATAGGATGTTTTGCCATTCTACTCTTGTATTGCTATTGCTATTACAATTACTATTGTTATTGCTGTTTCTATTATAACTATTATTGTTATAACATAGATAGATTGTTTTTTTGTTGTTATAAGGCTCGTGAGATTCCCGGCATAAAGATCTTTAGTTACTCTGCATCGCTGTACTACGCCAACGCCGCTCACTTCGTGCAACAGTTGTACAAGCGCGCTGACTGCAACCCGGATATGATCAAGCAGGTACTGATGGGCAGTTTAAAATTTAATGAAACTATAACAAAATTTCAACTAAAAAAGATTAAACTAGAAATTTGGGGCAAAGCCCAACATGAGTCCGCCCGGCGCCCTAAGTCCGATTTGGGGAAATGATGGGGGGTAAAATTTCCCCGGCATCAAAGTCACGTGGCCCGAACTTGAATGCATTGGCATACGCCGAACGCGCATTGTAGATTTGGGGTAGGTCAACATGGGTGCTTATAACTTTGTTTATGGTGGACGGAATTTCACAAAATTTTTTTTTGTTCAACACCGAAAAGATCGTGCTCGTCAACGCCGTTTAGATTTTGTCGCTATCTTCATCGGTTCCAGAGATATTTGCGCTCAAACTCAAAAGTCGTCGTAAAACGTACTAAATTTTGGACATTTTTTGCCCTCCCAAATTTTAAGGGGGGCTGTGCCCCCAAAAGTTGTACTTGCGTTAACATCCCAACCTAGAGACACGTCAAGTGCCAAAATTTTGTCGGGCTCACCCCCTAACTCCGAAGTTATAAGCGCTCCTTTATTGCATTTTAAGCCAATTTTTGACCCCCCCTTTGAAAAAAGTTGTAAGGGGGGGCCCTGTCCCTGGTGGGGGTGCGCTAGTAAGACATGGTGATTCTCTAGCGCGTGTAAAAATTTGGGGGCGCAGCACCCCCTAGGGGTCGAAATATGTTCTTCCGAAAAAATGTGCTTTAGGTGGGTACAATTCCACATCTAAATCTCCAAGGTCACTGGACCAAACTTCACCGGACTTGTTTTGCCTAACGCAGGAGGAATCGCGGTAGACGGAATGACTATCCGATTTTGAATACCTTCATTCGTTTCGGAGATATTTGCCGCCGAACTTTGAAGTCGTCCGAAATCGGGCTAAATTTTGCATGTTTTTAGCCCCTGAAATTTTTTTGGGGTGCGCTCCCCGCCTCCGCCCGAAATTTTGGACCGGCATTATAAAATTCGGCCCAGTATTGACCACCGTGCAAAATTTCACGCCTGTTGGCCCACGCATCTCGGAGATCTCGCGTTGACAAAATAAATAAAAAACATCTGGGCTAAAACTTATGTCCGCTCCGCAAGCTATCACTTTCGGGCAGACTAATTAAACTGTTAATTAGCGAATATGTTGGCAGTGTAGTTAACTAAACAAACCATACAAACAGTCCTGTCTGTGTTACTAGATTGTGTCTGTCATTTTTTGTCATTTGTCTGTTTTATGTAACAGATGTATTGTGGCTAAACAGTACATTTTACCAGAAAACTGAAAGTGCAAACCCTGTGGTACCTTAGTCATGTTGCTATCTGCAGCGGTTTGGCCACAGTTTGCAACGAAAGTTGTTGCCTGCATGGGCTACGTATTTGCCTTTCGCTTATGCAGGTACTTGTTTGCTATAACTGGAAGTAGTGAAGGTATGACTAATTGATCTTACTATCTCGAATAAGTAAATGCGGTTGGCCTTTCCTAGCGTCAGCTGGGCTTATAGCTGGTTAACTTTTGCAGGAGCGCACCCAGCGGGAGTTACGTCAGGCGGAGGTTGAGCGTAGACGTAAGAAGCAAGTTCGGTCTTCAGTCACATCAAGAGCCAAGAAGAAGCGACTACAACTCACCGCCGACCAAGATGACCGCATGTTCACGGTACTTTTTGTCTATAATAGTAATAATATATCATTATTATTACAAGTTATAGTGAGGTAAGAATAATATTAATAATGATATATGTAAAAAAACTTACCAGTTTAAAACTGTGTGTAAGGACCATGTGATGATATCAGTCCTCTAAAACAGCAAAAATTATTTGGGTAACCTTAGATGGGACTCAAAATCTCGCAGAAATCTCTTATGCAAGCCAAGTTATAGCCAATTTTGTCCCAAATTTCGTTGCCATGGCAATGGGGGTTAATCGGCGGTAAATATAAATGTCACCGTTAATTAGGCCGATTTCGAAAACCATACGCTAGAACCAAAAATTGCAACTGTGTCTTGCACACAAGGAAGTTATGACAGTTTTAAGAATTTTTAGGTTTTTCCCATAGCCGCCATTGTAATATTTGTCGAATTTTTGAAATAAATAAGTCAAAAATTAAATTTTTATTTTGTGACATTAAAAAGGCACTTTCTTGCGCAGAACCACGTCATTTGACATATTAAGCATACAAATCGGTCTAACTGACTCGCCTGTTAGTTAATTTTGAACAGGAGAGGTGTATATTTCATTTATATGGGGAGCAAAAACCCCTGGGCGGATTAAGCCCAAATTTTTTATGGTAGGCATTTACGACATAATCACGCCGTTCAAATTTGGTGACGATTGGTTCAGGGGTTTTGGGTTGGCTGAGGGTCAAAGTTTGCCTTTTCCCATAGACTTTGAAGGTCGTCCTTACAACACTCACACTACTGTGTGAGGTGTGATATTAGTAGTAGTAACTGTGGTAATAGCATACGAGTCACATAACCGGCCAGGAAGAAACATACATTGACCTGATAACTCTCACAGGCTTCTCACTAATTCCTTTACGTCGTAAACTCCAGTATAACACCTCTCTAGGTACTCGATGAAAAGCTTTCTCCAAATCCACAAACATCCAGTATCGTTTTCTGTTCCCTTCCAGAATTTTTCCTGCACTTGACGGAGAATAAAAATGGGATCTGTGGGTCCCCTTCCTTCAAATGGTTAGAGTGAATGTGTATTGTGTTACATGAATGTTGGTATTCGATGCCTAATTACCGCATAGGCCCCAAACGTGACATACTGTTTCTCTGATGCGCCTTTCAATCACTCGTTCATACACTTTTAGTGCAATTTCCAGCAACTTTGTTTTGTATATTGTACATGACTGGTACCAAATTATACTGCTCAGTGTCAGAGGCACGTGTGTGTGAACAACTTGCCTGGGGTTGTTGCCTGTAGCGGACTGGCTGGGAGTTGAACCAGTGACCTCGTGATCACTAGTCTGCCATGTGACCGCTAGACTACCAAGCTGCATGTTGTTGTTGTATATGTGTGTGGGTAGGATAATGATGCGGATGCAAATACGGAGACAGCTGCAGCAGCAGTGGCAGTGGTGGAGCCTTCAGGGAATGATTCAGATGAACATAGCAGTGATGCTGCTTCGGCAGCAAACCCAAAGATCCATTGCGTCATCATTGACTGTTCGTCCATGATGTTTATCGACTGTGTGGGCACCATGACCATTCAGCAGGTATATCTGTCTCTCTGTCTCTCTGTCTGCTATTTGTTTGTTTGTAATACATGCATTGTGGCTAAACTGTACATTTGCCGGAAAACTGTTTGAACATGTAAATAGGATTGCACGACAGCAACCCTATGGTACCAAGTCGGACTTCTTACAACTCCTTATTTGTCTCAAATGAGGATACTGACTGCACTCCAAATATTCGCATTGCTCAGTGTGGCCAAACTGCTTCAGTTAGCGGCATGGCATAGTTACTATTGACAATTTATAGGAAACTATCAATGCCTTATCTGATGTTACTATTGCCGACCCCCAATGGACACGTGTTCTCTCAAAATAGAGGTGCCGACCCCAAAATTTGCATGGTGCATTATGGCCAAACTGTATCAATGCTATGGCTACTATTAACACGCTACAGTCATTTGCAAATGCCTTGTCTCATGCCTTCATCGCCGACCCTCCTCTTTCTTCCAAACAGGGGTACTGAACTGACTCCTTATCATTTGCATCTGCTAGTTTTTAGACAGCAGCATATGGTCGGCTTTTCCTAGCAACAGCTGGGTTTCTTGTCTGCAGGTTATGAAAGACTACAGTGATGTCGGTGTGACTGTTATTCTGGCATGCTGCAGAGGTCAGTTGACTTTATTTCGAGTATATGTAGTCTTTTGTTAGTTTGAGAATTTAACCAACAACTTGAAGTAATAGTAATAATAATTGTAATATTTGGCAGCGACAATTTTCAGTGGAGTGGGCAAGTCTAACAAGTTCAACAAACCAAGGTTCCTGAATTTTTTTTCTTCATTTTCTGGGCCCTGGAAAGTTACGTAAAATAAGTTTGGTTCTGTGCAGTCCTGGAAATCAAAGCATAAGGTCTCAGAAAGTCTGGGAATATAAAATCCCGGACCGAAATCATGGATTTACTGGTTGTTCAAAATAAACAACTTGTAGCACTAGCATAGATAGCACTTACTTACTTTCTTACTGGTGGGCTTCAAGAAGGTCCTGAAAAACGCTCTGATGGTCTTGGAAGCTGCTGGAAAAGTCCTGGAATTCTCTGTCGGTAAAAGTGTGGGAATCCTGCACGTTGACGTTTGGAGATAGAGGTAGCATCTAGTTTTGGTGTTGAAAGAAAGTGATTTAGGGCCGATTTTATTTTAACCAAGGCATAGTTATAAACCATGGGTTCTGTTGGCGCATTCCCCGATGGGTGACAGCGTAGAGGCAGAGAGCTCCTAGTCTGGGGGTCAGGAGGCAAAGCTCGCTGAAGCTGAAAGCTTCTCAGTAATCAGATGCTCGCAAAAAAGAAAAATCTACACGGTTTTTCATAAAAAGCACCCTTTTTTCTTTTTTTATAATTCACTGAAATGATGATCAATTTGCACAAAATTTGTACCAGTTGTAGCAGAAAAAATACTAATTCAAAACATTGCAACAAAATTTGGCAGTTGATTAAATTTTTTTACTAATCTTGATGTAATGCTGACGTCATAATGTGTCACGGGTACAAGCTGGATAGTCTCAACTGGTGCTGACAGTTGCTACCCTACTTCATGGTCAGCTTAATCTGGTTCGCTAATGAAAAATTTTTATTGTGTCAGCACTAAGCAACATGGGTACATGAAATCAGGTGTCTTGCAATCCAAAAATGCATCCATTTTGCAAGCTCGGTGTGCTAGTGCACTGCCTTGCTCGAATGAGTAAAAAGTCCAACTATCCTCACAGACAAGTAAATGCCGTCGCTTTGAATGTTTTTGTAACTGTATCTGCAAAACTTCAACAATTTGTCATGAATGAACCAGATTTTTTACCATTGGAGCAGGGTAGCAACTGACAGCACCAGTTGAGACTATCCAGTTTGTACCCGTGACACATTATGACGTCAGGATTACGTCAGGACTAGGAAAGAATATTTAATCAACTGCCATATTTTGTTGCAATATTTTGAACTAGTATTTCTTCAGTTACAACTGTTCATATTTTGTGTAAATTGATCATCATGTGACTGAATTATGAAAAAAACAAAAAGGGGTCTTTTTATGAAACATCGTGTATTTCAGTTTCTTATTTTGCAACTGATTTGTTATTCAGTAAAAGTCATCTGGTCAAAAAATTTGTTTTCACTGAGGCAGTAGTTGTAAAAACAACTAAGCTGGCCAGCTTGTTTGCCTTAAATTTAGCACCTCTGAAGCTCTGCATATGGCGCTATATAAATATAAATATAATAATAATAATAACAATAAAATGTTGCTACAGCCCTATGATCAGGGAACGAAATATGGTACGTGCAGAGGCAGTGTTTGAGAAGCTGTGGAAAGGCAAAGTGTTCGGTGAATCAGAAGACAATCCTCCTGTCTACCTTGACATTCATGATGCTGTCCTGGCTGCTGTTGAACTTGACGATACGCTACACCAGCAGGTATTCACTTGTAATTTCATTATTTCCACAAAGTGAACGGAGTGAATGATATTTTCATTCATTGTGTGTCGGTGTGTGTGTGTGTGTGTTTGTGTTTGTGCAGAAGAGTTTGAGTCTTTATATGTCTATGACTGTGCAAGATAGGCAGGCATATAGTTGTAATTGGCCACGAATAGGAAACCGCTCATGGGGGGGAGCTGAATGGTCATGTGACTGAGACGTTGACTTTGTCGCAGACACAAATCATGAAAGTCTGTGGACTTTGTCGCCAGCAAGGTCTGCAGAGTTTTGTGATTTATGTTCACAACTGAGTCCATGGCGTACTTTGTCCTTGACTTTTCTTATGCTTTGTCATGGACTAAATTTCATTAGAGTGACAGGAACACATTTGTTGCAGACTTTTCCACGGAAAGTTCGAAACTTTTCTGTGACTTCCCTTTTTCATGATTTGTCACTGTTTGTGTTTGTGGCTTCCATGATCAATCTGAGACTTAAGGGGGAAATTCCAGTGAAAGTTGGCGTAATGGAATTTGGGCTTAAGGCCTTCAGTATCTTCTGAGTTTGTATGAAAACTAGTGTAACAGTTGACACTGTTTGCGATATATTTTATACGTTTTTTAAAATTTATTTTTGTCGTCATTGACGAATGGCATTGTCGGATGTGTTACAGTTGTCAGCTAGCGTGGACGGTTCTTTAAGTTTAGTGCTGGATGCAAGGAATGCAAATAGGAACAATGCAGACATTACAGACATTGAAGATTATCATAGGAAACCCATCTCAGAGGTGTGAAGCGTCACCTGCTATATGAGATCACACAAGAGTTATTTGCCACCCAACACAGGTGAATGCATTCCGCCTCAATCCAACCAGAGAGGCTGGTATTTGATTTGCCTACCCCAGAGGGACAGAAGGCTAAGTTGACTTTGGTGCTGGTTATATACCAAGATGTTTTACCTGTGTGCAGAAATTCACCTATTTTGCGGAATAGGTAAGTCGAGTACCACTTTGCCTGGCTGGGGTTAAGTTAAGGTGGGGCGCATTCATTTGTGTCAGGTGGCAGGTAACACTGTGTGATCCCATATGGCAGGTGATGCTCCGTGGCTTTGAAATGGGTTTCCGAGGAAGAGCTGTATTTTTTTCTAATCGTTTGAAAACGTCGTTGGATGATATGTGGCAGTTGTCGGCTGATGTGGATGGTCCTCTGAGTTCGGTGCTGGATGTAAGAAATATGAATAGTAACAATGCATCTATCATCTCGGATACAGCACAGCCTGCAGTCAATGAACCTGACGCTTATGCCACCCGTATAGCACAGGTACTGTCTTCTTACTGGTAATTTGACTACCCCCGACACCACATTCTCCAATAGAGAGCATTCTGAGATTGATGACTGTTGTCTGAAGGATAAGAGTGAAGATTATTAGAACTACCATTACTCTTACATATGCACACTTATGATGGACAGTTTTTACAATTTTAGGCCTAGGGTTGATATTTTTTGTGTTTTGTGTTCCATATCAGGTTTCTTGGTGTAAAATTCTGTTTATTATTATGTGTTTATACATGCATTGCCTGGAAAGGCCGTCCCACTCATGGCAAAACATGGCCTTTTGGCAAAATCATGGCATTTGACGTGTTTTGTGATTTTCTACTGTCTTTAATGATGTATGACAGTTGTCATCTAGCATGCATCGTCCTCTATTCTCAGTCCTAGCTAGCACATGTAGCATCTCTCTACTGGTTGTGTGTTTATAATATGATGCAATACAATATGGATTTGCACTTGAAAACTGACAGATGAACTGATAATAATGCTTTTTGAAGGCCAAGGCTTTGAGGCTAAGGCCTTCAAGGCCAGTGGTCTGAAGCCAAGGCCAAGGCAAAAATTTTTCAAGGCCAAGGCCACAATTATTTGTCGTCAAGGATAATCCTTCTTCAAGGCGTCAAGGCCATGAAGCCAGTGGTTTGAAGTCAAGGTTAAGGCCAGGGGCCTAATTTACAAAAGATCATACGACAATAGTAAAATTGTTGCAAAATCCTCGCAACTTTGTCGTATCTTTGTCGTAAATCAAAAAGTTACGATGTCGTAAGATTGTTGTAAAAACGTCATATCTGAATTCTGGAAGCTAATTGTACGACTTCGTAACTTTCTCGCAATTTTGTCGTAACTCCGTAGTCACTAAAATTAGCCAGCCAATCAACCACCATTACGTTGACCTCAATCATGACCTCAGCCAATCGCAATGCAGTCACTGAGCCAGGTGGTGCACGGCGCTGCACGCCCATCGTCTGCTTCCGCCGTTGCCAATGGTTACCAATGTAAACAATAATCTTTAACTGATTTCGCAGCGATTTCGCTGCCTGAAGTTACTGCAAATGAAATTTATATGTATTACAGGACTATGTGAGAATTATATACTAATGGAAAATTTAAATAATTACTGCAATGCGTGCTTGATGCTGTCCTATGACAGCATATTAATGAGCTGTCGTACATTTTGTCGTAACTTTTGTGGTAACTTTGTCGTATGATTTTTTGAAAAATCGCGTTTTATCGTACATTTGTTGTAAACCTTCTGCATGTTGTAACATTGTTGCATATTTGTTGTACGATATTTTGTAAATTAGGCCCCAGATCTTTTTGAGGTCTAGGCCAAGGCCATGATTTGTGGTTTTCGAGGACTGTCCTTGAGTTATAGGACAGGGGACCCCATCCTTGCTTGCATGGTTACTTTTTTACTATATTAATACTGGCGCAATTATTATATTGTATTGTTTAGTAGTGTGTTTAAAGTGTAAAACTTGCCACAGTTATTTGTTTTCTATCGGACTAGCTTATGTAACCTTTGCAGTGGTCTGACTATGTTCGCATTAAACGAATATTGTATAGTATTGTATTTTTGTCTTTTTGCACGTACAGCAGCCGGCGGTGAGAGTCAATGGAAGTCTGGGCTCCTTGATGAATAATAATTCTAACAACTCGAATAATGTGAACAATGACAACATCATTGAACGACCAGTTGCTACTGCCAGCAATAATGAGCAACCTTTAGTAAACAATGAGCCTCTTTTACACCATGATAAAGCTTCAGTGGCTGACATGCCGGCTGAGTCTTCTCGTGAGGTATATATCATCATTTCTCCCTCATCTATTTATCGTTGTCATCTTTATCTTTGTCTTTTTTTAGCTGGCTTGGTGGCGTAGTGGTTAGAGCATTGGATTTGGAACTGAGAGGTCACTGGTTCAACTCCCGGCCGGTCTGCTAACAAGTAACAACTCTGGGCATGTGTAGTTGCAAGTGCTCTAGTGGTTGGTTTTGACTCATATGGCTATGGTTCGATTTCGATCGTGGGCCACTTGCAAGCAATCTTTAGCAAGTTGCTAACCTGCTGTGTGCTCAGGTCAGCTCAGCCTTCTACCCTCAGCGGGCCGGGGTGGGAAGTGAGTAGTGCGAAGCTTACAGGCTATGGGGAGATGGTCTGCTGTGGCTGATTTGGGCAGTGGTATGTCTGCTTGCTGCAAACCGCGGGTCCAGTTGTTCATTTAGGCGGGCAATGGATGGCTGCATAGTGTGCTGCAGTATCATTAGCTCGTGCCAATCAGCTGCCACTTCTAAGATTGTAAAGCGCTTCTGGTCTCGAGTCTTGACTCATGTAAGAAGTGCTATAGCAAGTCCTGGGTCTTTGTAATGGTAGGTTGTTTGATTATCGATCACGAGATTGAGGGTTTGATCCCCGGTTGGGTCGCTATCAAGTGGTTACTACTTGGTTGGGTGACTGTTCGCGGAGGTAAACCATCTTGGTATGTAACAACACTAAGGTCAACTCGGCTTTTCATCCCTCTGGGGTAGGTAAATCAAGTACTGGCCTGTTTGGCTCAAGCCGAGGAGAGGTGTGTTCACCTGTGTTGAATGGCAGGTAACACTGTCTGATCCCATGTGGCAGGTGATGCTTTGTAATCCTGCAATGGGTTTACCATAACAATCTATACATGGCCTTTTCACATACATATTACTTCTTGTTGTATTGTATATATGGTAACAGCCGGCAGTTGATGTGAAGGGGCTATTGGGTTCGGTACTGTCTGCCAGCATGGAGAATAATGCAGTTACTATGGACAATCCTACCGAGTCGCAATAGCTATGCTGTCCATTGCCGGTTTGTAATATTTTGCTTAATTCTGTTATTTGTTGCATACGTTTTTGCCGAGTTTACTGTTACGTTTGTCAGCGGCATTGTGGGTTAAAAAAGTAGGCAGCCACAAGAAGCTGTGTGCAATATTTCGATAGACACTGCAAATTTGTGACAAATGAGATTAAGATTTTTTAGATGTTGAAGTTTTAATCTTGCATTCATATTTTCTGAAATGGGACATATTCAGCCATAAATTTTAGGACAAGAAGAAGACTTTTTGACAATTTTCGGAGAGCCAAAAATTTATTTTGGGCAATTACCCTCTTTCCCTCTTGCGGCAAGGTAGCCACTGATGTTTATTTTTTGTGCTGTTCTCAATAATGTTTGATTTTGTCTTGTTTTAAGCTAACATTCTGTTGATTAACTGCGAATTTTTCTCATAGTTTTTGTTACTTACTTACCAGGTGATAACTCTTGGAGTTAATAACAATCATGCAGTTATTGTTTAGTCATTTTTGTCTTTATTCTGTGTTGTCATTTGATTTGCAGTTTTCTACTTAGGCCATGTTAAAATCTGTTATATAATGTAATTGAATGTTGACTTTGGTCTGGATTGGTGACTGCCTGCAAACAGTATATAACCAGCAGCAATGTCAACTCAGTTTTTCATCACGTAACGCTGTGTAATTCTATATGGCAGGTGACGCTCTGTAGCTTCGACACTGTATGACGATCAGTTAGCAGTCATCGCCAGTTCTGTCAGCATTCCGTGCCTCATGTTACAGGGTCATTCATCACAGCTTTCATTGCGACCTCTCCGTTCTGCCAGCATGAACCATCTGACAGTGCCTCCGGTCAAGCTGACAACCATCGCTATCTAAGTGGGCTTTGCTGGGCTTTCCCTGTTGTTGGCCTTTGGACTTGGAACGACTTGTCGGACTACGTGACGTCTGCCAAGTCGTTATCCAGCTTCCCATCAGCGACTCTAAACTCAACTCTTCACCAAATCATTTTTCGGACCATTCACTTGACTGCACTTCAACTAATTTTTTTCCAGTGGACCTAGCAATAGTTTGTATTACTTCAGCCACTGTAAAAATTCTCGATTGATTTAGGTGATTAATTGATAAGCAGCAAAGTTTCAGGCCATTGCATTGCTAATCCTGAAATGAAGCTAATCTTTTTGAAAGCTTTTCCGGAAGATGGTGCTGGCCATATGTTAAGGCACGTACAAAGTGACATAACTGAACTGAATTCAACTGATTAATGGGCGAACATTATAATGCATTGTTATACCTCAGTGCAAAATGCGTGCATGTGATTGGTCCAAATCACATCATGTGACGTCCACAAATATGCCATCGTCACCTCCTCAGCAACAACGCAGTGACATAATGCCCTCCATGAGGCACTATTGACAATATTGCCTTCCCAGAGGGCACTATTTGATTGGCGTCGTCATCACGCCGACGCCAGTCACGCCTGACTAATCTGCCGATTCTTTTTTAAGTCACAATCAATAATGTTGGGGATGCTTTTTGACGTATTTCCATTCATTTCAATGCATATTTCATTGGTTCTGTTTTCCCTAGGAAGTGCAGAAACAGACTTTGGATGAGATGGAATATTGAACGGTCATTTGATGGCCAGTTGTGCCAGAAATATTTGTATTAAAAGTTATTAAAATTTGATATTTCTTTTTCAACTGTCAATCGATAGTGTTCGGGATATTTTTTTCCGGACACTGTGTACAATATATAAATCTCCTATAATGCATTACTGTTCAGTTTACTTATGTCTCTTTGTACGTGCCATCATGTGTAACATCTCATCATGCCTGTGATTTTTGGTTAACTAAATCCGTCTTTTTTCTATGTCTGTAGCTTCACTAAACCTAATGTTAATACGTGTTATCAATCTGTTCATAATCTTTGTTAAAATACTTTTAATGCTTGGTGCTATTTATTGGGTGTCCAGAAGAACTGCTAGTACAGTTTCTAAAAGTTTGCTATGGTTGCCCTGAAGTTTTGGTAGAAAAAAATTAGCACGTGATAAAAAATTTGGGTGACTGTCTATGGACAGGTAAACTGTCTCAGTATATAACCAACCATCAAGGTCAACTCAGCCTTCCATCCCTCCAGCTTAGGTAAATCGAGTACCAGCTTGCTTGGCTGGGGGCAAAGCAAGGTGCAGTCACCTATGTTGGATGGCAGGTAATGTTGCGTGATCCCATATGGCAGGTGACGCTTCACAGCTCTATGGTGGTTTTTTCATTAAGAGCTGTATGCAATTTTTGGTGGCGTGGCATAGCGGTAATGTGTTTTATCTGATCATCGAAGTTACTCTATGCCAGGCCGGGTTAGTACTTGGATGAGTGACTGTCTGTGGGCAGGTAAACTATCTCGGTATATAGCCAGCCATTTAGGTCAACTCAGTCTTCTATTCCTTTGGGGTAGGTAAATCGAGTACCAGCCTATCCGGTTGGGGTTAAGGTGGGACACGTTCATCTCTGTCAGATGGCAGGTAGCACTGTGTGATCCCATATGGCAGGTGACACTTCAAAGCTCTATGATGGTTTTTCCATAACGAGCTATACACAATTTGTAATCTTTAAACTATTAGGAGAGAGGTGTGTTTGTTTCAAATTCTCAGTGCCAAATCTGTGTGCTGCATATTGGAGAAGTTATGTACGTTCTTATGATTACATTTGTGAGCATCTGTTGTTTCTGTGAATTAAATGCACAGTACCGAATGTCCAGCGTTCATAATCGTTCACATCTTGACGATATAGCAAGCCAGAACGTGCTATTTTGTGTGTCATATTTGTAACATGTACACCGTGTCCCAAAATTAGCGACACCACTACAGATGGAGACAATCATTTTGAACTAGTCTGAAGTTTGTGCTCAATGTGACTTTTGCCTCAACGCAAGCTCTTCGTCTTGGTTACCTGCCACTACTTGATCACCTTGTCAGTAACAGTGTAGCGGCTAATGTAAACAAACTCTGACGTCATAATGACGTTACACTGAGCACACATGGTAAAATGTGGACGTCGTAATAGCTGTTATGGTAAGTAATGTTAAGATTGTGCAGTGTATGATATTTCGTTGAAATCCACAAACTGCAAACTGATTTAGGTGCATTTGAAGCAAGGGGTATCGCTAATTTTGGAACACAGTGAATATCTTGTTTGTAGCATGTATTTGATAGGATGACTGAATATGGTGAAGGCTGATTTGACTGCACGAACGGTGTAGGTTGTTACTATTAATAACTGATTGCATTTAACTCGATCAATAATTATTGTTTGCACCTGTAGCCTTGTCATGTGCTTCTCAACTAGAGGCCTTGTTTGAATACTGATTATTTAGTAGTCCGTTGAATTTGAATAATGATATACATTGTGTTGCAAAAAACAGTACTTTGCATTATTTGTCATATCTTTCCCAAAGTGTGATTGATTTTCAGAATTTTTCTGCTGATCGACTTGGGAGACAATTTGCCACAAAACTATCATTAAACCTTTTGCCACACGTGAAAGGTGTTACTACACTGTGTTGTAAAATGTTACACTGCTATTTTTTGAAAAATTGTACCAACTGATGCATTGCAGCGTATTTTATAAAAAAAAATCTAACTAACATTCTTATTTGGAAATATTTGTAACACAACATAATGTACCGATAGATGGAATGTGTGCTTCATAATTACAGATTTCTGCCACTATACTAACTTCTATATGTCGCCACAATTTATGAATTTCCGATAAAATTTTACTATACAGTTTGGCGTTAAAATTAAACATGACTGCTTGAGTTTTTAAAACTTATCCATCCAGTCTATTTTTAGATGCGTTTGCAGTATTAGCTGATACAGACTAGTCTGGCAAACTACATCGTACGTTTCCAATCCTTTTGTTTGCAAAGCAAAAGCAGTATATTTGTAATTTGTATTCAGTCCAGTTTTATCAGGAGTCATGCGTTTATTTCTTGTTACATGTGTCAGGGCTATAGCCACTGACAGGGTGAGCGTCTGAGGTATGTGGACTGCAGGGTTGTTAATGTCGCAGTATTGGTATCGCTACCAATACTATCGGCGATACTTTTTGAGTATTGGCATGACTATCGCCGATACTTTTCGTCCGTAGTATCGAAATGGGTATCGGCGATACTTTTTCAGCTATTTTTTGGC
>Ga0209367_1007256_pt1 | contig 15289 bp, 11 predicted proteins | sample WorMetLIZISLAND2_FD_187412 | JGI IMG/M metagenome (GOLD analysis project Ga0209367, IMG submission 187412) | Marine gutless worms symbiont microbial communities from Max Planck institute for Marine Microbiology, Germany - Olavius geniculatus... ... | reverse complement strand
GTTTTCATTATACATGACAATGGGAACATACAATTTGACAGCCTCCAGAATACTTTCTTTGATCTCACACCACATCTCTTCTAATGTCAAGCCATTCAGTTTGTCCTCCCAACTAGCCGTGGATAACAGTTCCCTCATCCCTTCAAAATTAGCTCTGTTATAACAGTGCTTCACTGTACTGGTGAAAGATCGTTGCAAATAACAAGTTACTGTCCATGTTAAAGTTGAGTGTTGGCTCTTACCGATGGGCACAGTACATAATAAGTCGGTAACTAGTTCCTCACCATTGGTAAATACTAGATCCAGTATATTGGCAGTTTGTCCGTGCCTATAGTGGGTAGGTTCTAACACATGCTGATGGAGAAAAAGATCTTGGATACAGTTCATGAAACTCACAGCAGGATGATTATTGGCAGCATTCACTCGAAATATATTCCAGTCAATCTCGGGAAAGTTGAAATCACCCATAAGAAGAAAATAGTGAAACTGATCATCTGCAGCTGATCTGATATTGGCTTCCATGCGTCTATTTTGCTGCTCTGTTGAGTTTGGTGACCTGTAAACAACGCCGATAGCCATAGTCTCAGTCCTAGTTATTTTAAGAGTACACCTTGCTGCTGCATCAGCCTCCTGCTTGGGCTTTAAATCGACTGCTCCAAAGCAGTTTTTCACATACAGAGCTACGCCTCTACCAGATAGATTCACAAAAGCAGTGTAACCGTCAATGTTTAATTCTTGGGCTGATAACTGGCAGTTGGTATACTTGGGTTTAACTTCAGTTATGCCAATAATATCTGGGTTTTGCTCAGTGATTATAGCATTAAGTTCATCCATTTTATTGGTAATACTATCAATATTAGCATACATACATGTGAGATCAGCTACTGTGCGGCACTCTGTACGATTCTCTGCCGGACAATCCTGCCCCTTCGTATTATCCACTTCGACTGATCCTGTGCTTCCTCTGCTTGTTTCCTCTTTTCCAACAGCTGTTTCCGAAGCTCTGCATCTTTCTCCCATTCCAAAGGCGTCATATCTTTCTTCATATACACCTTCTTGAGTGCCTCCTCCCTGGCATACGTTAATGTTACTAATTAGGCATACTATGTTCGAGTTTTGTATAATTTTTTTCCAAAGTTATTCTGGTTTAGGCCTAAGCCCAAAACTGCCAAAAGTGAACTTAATTGTTACAGGACGTTTACAGGCTATCCCTGGACCAACCAGCAGCGTTAAACCCGTGACGGTTTCGTTTTAATGCTTAGTACTTTATGTGCATTGTGCAACAAAATGTATCTCAAAATTACACTTTGTTGAACGTCGACACAAAACTGTTACAAAAGTCACTAGTTTTTTTAAAAACTACAACTCCTTAAATATAGACCAGCCGGGGTCAGCAAATAACCAGCGTCTGAACAATTTCGAGAGCAGCATATCATTTTGCATTTTGTTTCGATTCTTTATAGTTGAACACTACAGAGAGCAGTCTTTCACAACAATGATCAGGACGAAGCAACACGGAGAGCACAACATCCAACGTGGAACGATTACAACAATTACGCAGCGCAAAGCAGACAGGAACACGGCACAGTTAAGCTGAACATCGAGATACATCATCATTCACATCTTACGCGTTTGACGCGGATTTCGTCATCCGTTACGCTAGCAATCTTATACTGCATACCGTCTGTCTGGTCCTTGATACAGCAGACACGCAGGCAACAGCCATAACAGACATGTGCAGTAATTATCATCATCATCATTAAAATTATTTTTATATTTTTAGTCAACCAGCACAAAAGCAGAAATATTGTACTCAAAGCAAGTAGACCACGGCGACGTTTACTCAGTAGTAGTGAAAGTGCAGTGGAAGAAAGCCGCATTTGTACAGCTTCTGACAGCCGCTGAAACAGGTAAGCTGTTTTATGTCCTTTCCTGTAGGCCTAAATATTCATGTTCGATATAGATGTTCGTTGATCGGCGCATTCTTCTTATTATTATCATTATAGCTAGAACAAAACTTCGCACAGGTTGAATAATCTTTTTGACGCCATCAACCTGAAGAGTGCAAGCTATTTCTCTAAAGCTTTAAGAACAGCGGTAACTGTAAAAAAAAGTTCAGCTGCAAAGAGACATCGCTACCCACTAAACGTGCACACCATACCCACATACATACATAACAAGACTCCGTCAGAAGACACAGGATCTTAAAGCTATCAATTACTTTGCACACATCTTTCCATACAAGGCAGGTGTTAGTGCAAAAGATATCATGCAGATTGTCTGATTAAATTGTTAGTATACTGTATTTATATATTAGTATAAACCTATTATGCTCATAATCTCAGCATGGCGGGTCCTACAAGCAAGCATTGATCTCTTTAGAAGCTTCGGCGTACACGTAGGCCTATGCCAAAATAAAATGCGATAGAAATCACAGAATATTGTGTGCTTTTTTTAAAAAATAGAATACGCGTATAGCAGCAGACCTACAAGAGAGACGTGACGCTTAGGCCTTGCGACGTAATCGGTGGTTTTCATTTTCCAGCAAATACATGAAATATGCCAAGGTAAAATTTTTTAAAATCCAAGTAGCCTACAATGCACGATGAATAATGCTGGCAGACTGCGAAGAAATCTTACGTCTAATTTATGTCAAAGTACAATATGTCTAAAGTATGCATTCTTCAAAAAAAAACATGACTAGCTCGAGCTGCACTACTCGTATTGCCACCAATCATCGCATTTGCATGAGTAAACGTGCAAACTCAGCAACGGGCGCTAAACAACTTCGCTAATGACAGTAAACAAGCAGGTTTAACACTGGCGTACCAGGCATAGGAAAGAAAGCAGCTGAAACGGATGAAAAATATCGCATGCCGACTGCCAGGAGCATCTAGCCGTACAATTCTTTGAGCCAATGTTCCATCATAAAAGCAACAGGGACGGCTTTCCAGGCCTTCGAGACGAATGTTGGTATAGACCTAATTCGAGACCTAAATGTATCAGTTCGGAACCCAATGCGTTTTTCGAGCTCAGAATGTACAAAAATTGGCCTCGCAAGAAACCTGATAAAGAGAACTCACAGCGCTTTTTAGCCCCTTAGCTAGATTTAGTGGGAACAAAACGCAAAAAGTAGGAAAAATCTAAAACAAAAAAAATTAAAAAAAAGAAAAAAAGAAAGATGGCACAAACTTGCTCCAATGGCTCAAAGATGCAAAGACATCCCTGCTGGCAAACACGCTATAAGCAGTAAAAAGATCAAAGAAACCAACAGCAAGATTTGCACAAGAGCGAGCAACATGAAAAGCATACAGGCTACTTACTTTGTGACAGTTTTGAAATATCTATTAAAAGTAGGCAGCAAAATATGCAGTCATCGATCGTATTAAAAAAAAAACTTAAGCTGTAAAATTATCAACTGCACTTAATAACACTACTGGAGATTCATTGGCGTGGAAGCCACAATGTGGACGCCTTCTCACACCGCGAATTTATCTTACATCTGAGCTTTTAGTAACCTTGACCTTGATCCTAGACCTTCAAGTCTAACCAGTATATCTGTTGCCTGAACCAAATCATTAACCAGTCTAGTGAAATTCTTTCACTGAGTTCTGAGATATCGCACTTGTGAAATTTATGGGAGGGTGACACACACATGTGAACGAATGGACAACGACTCTGCCGACACCAATCAGAAACAAAGGCATAAATATGCGACGATCAAATTTTCCAAGGGCCTAGCGGTGAGCCAATATTTATCAGAAATGAAAAAAATAGTCTTTTCTCTTTCATTTCTGTAATATCCCGTAGTTATTAAGATCATGGCAAGAATAGTTGACAAAGTACAAACGCTGAAAATAAACAGTTCCAAACGACCTAACAAAGTGGCGTGCATCACTGATTATCACTGCAACAAGAAATCATCATTACGTGAAATGTATACAGAAGAAACTGCGCATAAGACAAACTGTAACTAAAGTACCTTTGACGTCGGAGCAAGGTTATGATAATGCTTGTCAACAGTATCCATCCATTCGACCCACTGACCGCCGGACTTCTTCTCAAAGCAGAAATCATATACCGTTCCACGCTCCGGAAACGTGTTCGCCTACATACATACACCGTTATTTTTAAATCACATGACCGTATGATATGCATATGATCATATTTTATCATGCGTACACTGAAACCTGAAATTTCTATTGCGCTGTCATTTCTAGTCAGCATAAAATATTCGGTAAAATAAGCAAACGAACGCTGAGAAAGACATCGACCCAAATACACAACCTCCGTCGCTTCGCTTTGGCGCACGTAATAATTAGCACGGATAAGCTAAGTCTTGTATGGTTGTTGTTACCTTGGTGATCTTGCAAGTCTTCGGTTTCGGGTAATCCGAGTTCAAGCCGTTGACAAGCGAGCGAAAGAACTCGTCAAAACCTTTGCGACTGGAGCCAGTGACAGAGCTGCCGATGGACCAGACGATTGCGAACTGAAACGAGCCTTGTAGGCACAGCGTTATCTGCCAACAGTACAGGCAGTACAAACAGCACAGACAAAGTACAGCTTATGGTACAGAATCACGGCGTGCTCATTCCGTTCTGAACTACCTAACGAAGCGACGTACAATTAACTAAGTAAGTAAACTAGTAAGTAAATTTTATTCTTCCAGTAGCTAAATTACTGTCTTGCCCTGTAGGTTAGTGTCTTGGTCTCGGTCTTGTCACAAGACCAAGACACTAACCTCCAAGACCAAGGCCAAAGCCAAGGCAGTAAAAATCTGCCTCGAGGCAGCCTCGAGGCGAGGCACTGCCTCAAGGCATCGCATCACTAGTGCAGTCTATGACATAAGGCCCACAAGTAGCCTACCTGAGAGTTGGTCATGGTTTCACCAGTCTCCGTGTTATGCGTTGAGGTCATAATTCTCTGCAGCAGGCAATGGTAGAGTCGTATCAACATGACCACCAAGTGACTGGGTGAAGAGCTGAGTAGCGTCTTGCAGTGTAAACGCACGTAGTCCAGGCACGGCTGAACCAGCCAGTCGAACAGTTCCAACACCAGCGCATGGTGCTCTTCCAACAGACTAGACGGTAACTGAGCACGCAACACAACGTTTGCAATACCCGGTGCCGACATATAATGCAGCCGCATGCCTAAGTATGTTGATGAATTTGAATTAAAAGTCTACAGTATATCACTGCGATATCAGTATAATAACAATTTTCGTTTACAACAATATAAAAAATCACAATATCACTAGAATAGTGGAAAAATCAAATTACAAATGCACAGAATACAGTAGAGTTGCACTGATGCAGCAGCAGACTGCTGCTGCTGCTGCTGCAACTACTACTACTACTACCACATCGCCAGCACCATGCGCGACGATCTCCATTGGCTTCTGGTTCGACAACGCATCCAGTTCAAGCTGTGTATGTTGGTCAGAAAGTGCCTTCGTCGCACTGCGCCGTCGTACATCACAGACATGTGCGTCCCGGTGTCAACAGTGTCTGATCGCTCGTGTCTACTATGGTCGTGTTCACGCCGTGACCTCAGAGTCCCGAGTTTTCGACTGACACGGTATGGACCATGTAGCTTCTCCGTGTCCGGTCCCACAGCATGGAACTCATTACCAACGTCTGGAACAGTTTGCCAGAATCAGTTCGGGCATCGCCGTCACTGCCAGTTTTCTGCAGTAAACGGAAGACCGAACTTTTTGCTTAGTTTTACAGCTGTTACATGTTACATGTTCTTGCAGTCTTCGGACATAAGCCACGTTAAAGTACATTCGTCCATCATCATCAGCAATGATCACCATCATCAACATCTGTTCGTGACTTGTCTTTGATATCTTCTTTCTGTCGCCAGCTGAATACTGAACTATTCTACATAGCCTGGCGTAAAATAGCTATCTGCTATTAGAACTGGACGAACACAAAATATTGTACTGAACTGAAGTGAACTGAACTGAACTATGCTGGTACCTGGTGCTGGAGGTAGGAGTCACGGAACGGGATCCACCCAAGCTGATGTGGTTCCAGGTAGATCATTCCACATCTACTGACAGTGGCCGGAGACGCTTGCTCGAGATCAGCCGGCTCAAACATCAGATTCATGTTATTGGACATTTGAATGATCTCGCCGCTCATCAGACACAACTACAGCGACAACGACAAACTGCAAAACCGTCATTATTTACTAATTTGCCAACGTTTCAGCAATCTGTTGCAAAAATCGTTACAAGGAAGGCAGCAGCAAATACTCAACAAGTTAGTAAATACAGCTTGTATTTTGGTAAATTCAGATTATTAGTGACTATAGTGTTGTAGAGTGATTAAAACATTGTGTATGATCACTGCATATGCCTTTGCCAGGACGAGTTAGTATTTAGTCAGATGGAAGACTGTCTGCAGACAGGTAAACCATCCCTGTAGGACTATATAGCCAACCTCCCAGGTCAACTCAGTCTGGCCATCCCTCCGTGGGTAGGTGTGGTGAGTACTAGTTAACGCTGCTGGAGAAACAAGCACACCGCGCAATGCACTAACTCTGTATCTTTGGCCCTGCAGTGCAAGCTGGTGTCTAGCTGTGGCTAAGGAAACGGAGAATGAAGGTAAAATGACTGGCTCTGGAAGAATGAAGTTACTTCATGTCTATAGATTAGTCTGAGAGACCTTCTTATTGTCGTCGAGTACAGTGTTCATGTTTTCAATCCAGACGGCGTCGACCGGTCCATCAAACAGAATCCACTTGCGGGTGTCGGTCAAGTTGGACGCGTACTCACGGAACGTATTCGCCAACACACCTTCAAGCAAGCAGAGAGACACGACGTATAGACGTCTCACTGAACCAAATCCTATTTCTTGACAACTTTTGGAGATTATTTTTACCAAAAAGTTACAGGATTTACTAGAAATATCTTTATGCGGCCACGTTAGCAGCCGTCTTACTGTTTGCCTGTTTCGTCTGTCCTGGACGGGTTCCTAACTGGTAAACAAAAGTGATACAGAAAACTCCAAATTGGTGCAAACGTTACACAGGGCACTTGGTGCGCCAACTGTTAATATGAAAAGACAAAGGTTAGGGTTAAGGTTGCGCAGTGCAGTGGGCGAGTACGTAGGTATAGCTAGGCGGACGCCGGACAGCCGCATACCATGTCAGCACTGGGCTGACATCTCTGGCTGTTACTTAAAGGTAGAAGACGGACTGATAAACAGAGAGCAAAAAGAAACTCAATTGACATAAACTAACGACTAGATCGAACAAAACGCTTACGTGAAATGATCTACCACTGGTGTAAATTGGCGTCTAACTGTTCGCAGAAACGAATTTATGCATGGTCACTGGTCAGCATATTCCACCAAACAGGGGCCGCACAAAAAAGGGCTCCACGAGACAAAAACTTCTGACAGCAGTGTAACATTTTCTGCTTGCTCTGTGGGGCTTGTTACGAGTGAGGGCCACCATATTTTTACCAGACAAAGCCTAATCAGGTTTAAATCCGGCTCTGAACTGGCTGACTGGCCGTTATACCAATGCAAACGCAGTGCTAAAACTAATACTAAGCAGTACAGAACGACGTACCGTCGGTCCACTCGTGTGAGACGGGGTCAAACTGCCCATACAGCTGTCCCATTGTGATCGCTTTGGGGTTGATGACTCGGTAGTTGACCTTGTACTCAATCATCTGTTCCGCTGAAGACAAGTCGCCCAGTGTGTCTGCGAGCACTTGGTATGACGAGGTCTTGCCACCCAAGGGCTCACCAACGATCATCAAACCATGGCGCACCAAGATCATCTCATACACCTAAACATAACGACAAAAACACACGTGTGATGTACAATGTATACAGTATGAAAAATGAAAATGAAATTTTCCACTATATTTTGCATGCAGCACCCTCTATAAAAGTCTAAAAAAAGTGTAACAGTTGTGTAAACCTGAATGATTTTGTCGATGAACCACGGCACGGGCTGGAGCTTCTGCTTGGCAATGTTGTCCTTGAGTGACTCAAGGAAAACTCCGAAGTCCGGCTGAGGAGACTCAACTCCAGGAAACAGATCTGAGATGATGCCTTCAAACAGAGGCACGTCCTGAACAACGGACATACAAACAGTGGTCTGCGTTATGACTGAATGACACTGTGAAACAATAAAAAAAGTTACGACATTAAAAATGAAAAAAGTTAGGCCTACGACGTTAAATAAAGCACCTGTCGCCGGACGACCCAGTATAATCAACAAAGTGTCCTGCTGTCGCAGCAAAGCTGAACAAACACCGCACGATGTGGTTAAAGTAAAAACCAAAATAAACAGATGGTAACATTTTAATGTTAACTTCGGGCCCCGTGAAGGTTGTTGTAGACCCTTAAATTACAAAACTCACTCTTATATAGACACTTCTATTATTTTTTATCCTTTGCCTTGCCGCTGTAAAGGGGATGAGCTCCCACGCAACGGACCTAGGTCTATGCGGAATCTTCTTCTTCTTCTTCTTCTTTGCCTTGCATGCCTCTGCATGACAGTTATCTACAGTCGCTCTCGACATTAAGTAAAAATTACAAAATTGTGCAGTCATTCTCCGTACGTAAAAAACGTAAAATCCTTCCTGAGCCATAAAACCTATAGGGGCGCTGATCACCGTTTCTTTAGCCCTCAGCCAGACACCAGTTTACACTGCAAAACCATGGATACGGGACTAGTGCATCATCATGTGGTGTGCCTGATTACGTCCCAGCTTTTCATCCTAATTATTCGTTATTACTTCCCAAATAGCCAACTTGTACAGCCAAAATAAATAAAGACAGACAGACAGAGGAACAGACAAGCGTGACTTAAGATAGCAACAGCGCACTTTATGATGCATACCTGTATTGCGCGGTAAAAACTGTCAATATGTAGTAAATTCACAATGCTACAAAACTCATGGTATATAATCACAAGAAATATTTTAGATTGTGACCAATCTAATGTACTCCTTGTGCAGATTATTTTTTCCTGTATTCTTTTAACTGCTTTTAGTTCCTTTCTTTTCACACCGCAAATAGCGGTGCCGAGAGCATCACCTCGCCGACGGCATCAACCGTGCAACTGACGTCATCACGTCACGTGAACCCAAAAGGTCAAACTCATGACACCATTATCTTTGAGGCGCCATACCTCCATAACGGTGCTAGATAGACACATGGTCTTGTCTGGCACAGTTACCGAGATATGGCGCCTCAAAGATAATGGGGTCACGAGTTTGACCTTTTGGGGTCACGTGACGTCATCGGTCACGTGACCATTCGACTCCCAAGGGTTGACTTCCTATCGGTGGTCCATAGTGACCATACGTCTATCTAGCACCGTTATGGAGATATGGCCGTTTGAATTTCTTCCAGGAAGGCTGTTCTAGGAACAGAGGTCAGTCGTTGGTCGGTCGGTCAGTCGGTCCTGAATATTACACTGATCTTATATACTCCTCTTCGCTACGTTAGGAACGTAGCGCGCGAGGAGTAAAAAATATATAGAACTAGCACTAAACCTGTGAGAGAAACTTCGGCAGATTGACGTCCATGATGGCTTTGAGAAGCAGAATCGCTTCATTCTGATTGGGAAACTTGAGCTTAAGATTGCCAGCCGCTGTCAGTACAGACTTGACCGCTCTCATGCCGTAGTCGTAGTGGTGTTGGGACGATAGCTGCTCCGAACAGAGCTTGTACGTGGCAACGATCTTCAGCGACAAACTAAGACAACAACAACGACAAAATTGCTACAAGTACAAACTACTACTGCAAATACTACTACTATTAATACTACTACCCAAAATAATCACTGTTCCGAGCATAACTTGTAGATCGCCAAGCTCTTTAGAGATAGACTGAACACAACGAAACAAAATAAAAAGTAAAGATAAAAAGTCAGCTATCAAACACAACGCTGCTTGCATGTGTCAGACTCGTGACCAAAAGCGCTTTTCAATCTCGACAGTGGCATTAACGGCGATCTTCCAGCACACGGGGTTGTCTCGCAAACGTAAGCAACTACATGTAAGCTGAATTGCACCTCAATCATGCGTTTGCTTCAATGAGAGGTGATGGAAATCAAATTTTAACCACTGGACAGGAATCATCAGCCCGTGATGACCGTTTTGTAGTACGGTAAGTACTTGTGGTTATCACTGACCTTCTGGCGTCGACGAAGCCCATCGAATACAGCGAGATTTCACCGATGAGAGCATAGTCAGGGACCATCATTGCAACTGTACGAAACAACACCTTCGCACACACATGCAGACAGATGTATACAGCAGCGCGTACAATCAGTGTATATGTTTCGCATAGGTCAAGCAATCGGAAAGTTTTGTGAATGACTAAAAATGCGACAACTAAAATCGAGAGACTATCGACAATGCAGAACTTGTCATCGCAAGACCTGACAACATAGCATCACACTGAAAAGGTAGACACCGCAAAATTTGTTCAGATATTTGAGTAAATGCTTATAGGAAGTTTTAGCTACGATCAACGTTCTTGGAAGTTTTTCTCTCTGCAGCTTGTATTGAGTTACTTTATTTTGGTTCAATTAAACGACTTTTATGTTGCTTTCTTCATATGTGTGTATTATTCACAGATCGTGCGTACTGACACGGTACCAATGTGAAACGCTCACGTGAGACACACTTCACAGCAGTCGTCACGAGATTGACGCATCTACTTCCGTTGCTAATTCCGACGCCACTGACGTCGTCGCTGCTGGCACAGGCGCCTGACTGGCCTCGTCCTCGCTGCTTCTGTAATGAGAAAACATCACAGGCATTGTACAAAAAAACGATGGACAAAATGGCACACCTTGAGGTTGTCCGGCAGCTCCTGTCTGCCGGCGTATCCCGGATTCATCGTGATGAATATTGTACAAGTCGGGTTGATCATCAGCTCCGTTCCTTCGAAGTAGAAACGCGTCACGCCCTGGTTGATGGCGATCTGTATGCACTGGATCTGCTGGGCAATGACCGAGAGCACTTCCAGCTCAATGCGGTTGAACTCGTCGAAGCACGACCAGGCGCCAGACTGTGCCAAACCCTTGAAGAACTTACCCATCGCCTTGTAATCCAGCCCGTCCGAACAGTTGAATACCACGCACTGCAGTAAACCACAGCACTCACGCACAGTAAATCAACAGTGGCTATGTTATCAAAACTTTCTGAGAGAATATAAGGAAGATTTCTCATCCTAAGAAATACTTAAGAAAAGATGTGCATTTTCAAAACGCCGTGAAAGATCTTAGGAAGACAATATAATGTAGGAAAATTCTTAGAAAAGTTTCGAGTATAGGCCAACAGAGACGTACCTCCCAGAGTGTTAGCAAGTTTTGACAGGGTTGCAACCTCACAGTATGCGGCGGAGGTTGCTAATGTATTTCAGCCTGCAGAATTTGACGAAGTTGATGCAAACGATACAACGACCAAACGCAAGAATAGAAAAACGTGACTCTATCCTTGCGTTGCTTACGTTGTGTTAAATGAAAACTGGGGTTGAATAGTAAACTGCAAACTGAGCTGACCTGTTTGGCGACGGCTTTGGCAAGATCTTTGCATGTCTCAGTTTTGCCGGTGCCTGCTGGACCTTCAGGAGCTCCTCCGAGATTCAGCTTCAGCGCTCCCATCAACGTCCTAAAACGCAACACGTACCGGATCTAGCGCACAGTAGACCAGGAAACAACCGGAACTTAAACTTGGAACTTAGTTCATAATGAACTTCGAAACTCTTGGCTTTGAACGCTCATATCTCTCCAGTGGCGGTCGAAACGAGATGAAGCAGTTTACGGATCGAGCTGTACAACGTGGTACGGCAGACCATTCCACTGCGTCACAACCCTTGGCTGAAAAAATGACAAATTTTTCAGTAAAAAAGTTTTTTTTCGCAGCAGATGTTTAGACTTTGACTAAAATAGTTTCATGTTATGTCCTCCAAGAGGGCTGATTGTGGGTGAAACCTAAAAGAAGGCTAATGAATCAATATGTTCTTTTTCAGATAATAACACAGTACATATATATTTTGGCATATAATATACGTACTGTGTTAATATCTTGTATGTTTCGATGAGATCATTTCGTAATCGTCTCTGATACACTGAGGACAAACAACTTACTGTTTGTTGTACAGACAAACTGAAGTGTTAACTGTTGATATTTTTCTGGCCAAAAAGATCACTGAAATCATTTCAGATGTTTGTCAGAATGTCATTTGCATAGATTATAATGTTTTTATTAAGGTAACTTTAATCAAAGATTTAACGATGATTGAAATTTTATTAGTCGTTAAAAATTTGTAACGATTAATCACACGATTAATTGCTACAAATGTCCTCGGCTCAGATCATAATGTGCATCGATGGTACACAGTACCGGTAGCATCGGTCCGTGAGTGGTGTGATGACCAGTCTCGGCGTATTGCCCAGGTATTCATAGCCATACGTCAGCTCAGTTGTTATCATTCGTACAATCACATCCCGACCTGTCCAGTAATAGCGCAGTTGGCTCAACCATTCAAAGTCATTGGGACTTGTCACTTTCTTTGACACCAGATTTGCCACCACGTCCCGCGCTGAAACATACCGTAATAATAGGTACAGGTTTCAAAACAGTCCACAGTGTACATGCGAGCGTACATAATGCACAGTAGACCGTGTTAAAACGAACTTATTTCACGACCGTGATCGACGGTGTGTTCTGCCTGGATGTACGTGTGATATATAAATGGGAAACGCTATTAGTCGTCACTCGTCACGCTTCAGTAGAGTGAGACATTTATAACAATCTAGACACTAGAGTGGTTACTACCAAGATGGGTGCCTGCAGACAGGTAAACCAACCCCTCTGGGTAAGTAAATTTGGTTGGGCTTATGGCAATGCCCATTCGCCTGTGTCGGGTGACAGATAACACTGTGTGATCCCATATGGCAGGTAATGCTCCGCAGCTCTGAGATGAGTTTCCCATGAAGAGCTATACCATTTAATTTTAACAGACCATGTACGTCGATGACAATGAGTGCTCCGAGAGTGATGCGAGCTCCTCCGTCCAGCCTGCCTCGAACCAACTCAACAATCTCATCAATCTGACCGTTGCATTTCTCCAGGTATTTCTACAGTAGAGTCAGCAACAACACACGCAATACATGATCTACTCAACGCACGCAACAGACGCAAAGGACGCTACGCATAGCACTGCACCCAACGACAGAAAAGAAACTGCTTCTTCTGTTGTATTCTACCCTTGTGGACAGCTTTTCGTTTTCATCGGCTTCATCCTGCTTCTTCATGTATCAGTTCGTGGGGTCGCGGACAATCGATGTTCCCTTCCCTTGTCTCCAGTGACCAACTAGACAACACTTTCTTCAGTCTCCCTTTTTCCTTCTTCCTTGGCAATCAACCGTCTAATACTCTTTTCACTAGAGGACCATGACGCAACTATGAATACTAGAAATTTGACATCGAAATACCTCAACATATGAAGGGCTTACCTCCAAAACCTGTTAAGTTTATTTTAGTCAAAGCTCATCTTTTTCACCATAAGCAAAATCGACTTTAACAGCTATAGATACTGGTACTACTACAACAACTACGACAACTACAATGATAACAACAACTAATATTCACTTCAACACCAGACGCCGTCTTAAGAGCATCAGAGACCTCGGCAGTCCAATAGATAGAGCTGGTACAGACGACTGTCTGTCCCGGCCATTCGAGCACCCACATGTTGCGAGCCGTGTCGCCGTAGGCTGCGTACGATTCACCGAGCACCTTGCGTATGCTTGCCATCATCATCTCTTCCACTTGCAGCAACCAGCGCTCCACCATCCCCTAGGCACATGCACAGATCAATCCGTCAACTCAGGTCAGGTCAGGTCAGGTCAGGTCAGGTAGTCGCGTAGTCGTTGGACCGTAGCGTCGCTCTTCCACCGTGACCACGCCTGATAGCCAGCTTCCATTGATCAGCAGGTGGGCGGTTGTTGTCTCTTCGGAGCTGGTCTATCCATCAACTGATGAGTCATAAAAAACATAAACTCTTTCCCGAGCCATAAAACCATAGAGTGGCGCTGATCTCCGTTTCCTTAGCCCTCAGCCAGACATCAGGTTAAACTGCAAGATTACATATGGGTATGGGGCTAGTGCATCGTGCAGTGTGCCTGCTCACGTCTCAGCATCGGCTGGTACTAACTGCGCCTACCCATGATGGGATAGCCAAACTGAGTTGACATGGGTCGCTGGTCACATACGGAAATGGTTTACCCCTCTGCTGACGATCACCCATCCAAGTACTAACGAGGCTCGGCGGTGATTAACTTCGTTGATGTAACCAAAGACGTTACCAACTAAGCCAAACCGCCATCGTCGATCAATGAATCAATCAATCAAGCCAATTTGTAAAGCGCCCCTTAAACAGAGTTCTTAGAGGCGTATGTTGTGAGTCTGATCCAAAAGCGGTAGCCTACCTTAATAGTTAAGACCTCACTGTCTACTGATGATAATGTTTTTTGCAATTTTGAAGAAATATTGTTACACATGGATTATGTACGCTTGGTTTGCTCAAATCAGCACGATCAAATCAGTGATGCAGTGAGCTCTATGTGAAAGATATCATAGCGTACAGTAATCATAAACGCCTGACTAGACAATATGCCATGCCTTATCTCATGACTTTTCGATCATGCCTACTCGTAACTGTCACTTTAGATAAAGGGGTAATTTATAAACTAGCGAAATGAATCAGGAATCTATTTATTGATCGACTGATTCGTTGGCTGGATTGGAAAAAAAAACAACAATAATTATAACAATTATTATCAAAAATCAGTAGTGTTTGTTTTTTATTGCAACCTTGGCTTTTGCGGTGCTGATTCGCTGGTTGAAGGGGACCATCTCATTCTCAGACGAGATCATGCCAACAATGTCCTTATCGTCAGTGAACTCCAGCTTGGCGATGCCTTCGAAGCATTTCTTGAGATGGGGCTGCACTCGCATTGGGTCTTTGGTCTCAGACAGTATCTCCAACAGTTCATCGTTCGACAGAAAGAAAAACCTGCACGTCAGTAATAGGGTGTTTACACGATCCAGCAAACTTCCAGCAAAGTTCCAGCAAACGTCCAACAAACATCCAGCTGGCCTGATGGAACCCTGCCCCCTATCAGCTGTGGGCTAAGCCAAAAACTGATAGGCCTACGTGTTATATAGGCTTTCCAATATGCCTATCACCAATATCATTAATATTTAAATCTGTGGTTACAACCCGCCCGTCCTCCTAATTAC
>Ga0209367_1007255_pt1 | contig 15294 bp, 10 predicted proteins | sample WorMetLIZISLAND2_FD_187412 | JGI IMG/M metagenome (GOLD analysis project Ga0209367, IMG submission 187412) | Marine gutless worms symbiont microbial communities from Max Planck institute for Marine Microbiology, Germany - Olavius geniculatus... ... | reverse complement strand
CAACGACGTATAGGCCTAGGCCTACTGCTCGCAATCGTTAAGTCTGTAATAATAGGCCACGGTTTAGAGGCACGAACATGGAAGCACGCTGTCGCTCATTGAAATGCGGGTGCATAATGAAGTTATTGAATAAGAACTGGGGTTGCGGAGGGGTTTCTGTCGTGGAAGGGGTTGGATCCTGCCTCGTCGATAAAGCGGGGGGTTCATCTAGGGGTAGCTATTCCGGAGCAGGGGTTGAGCCTGGACACCGAGGGACAGCATGTCGGTTGATCAGAGGACAGTAGCCTATACTGGTCTGGATAGCGTCAACGTGATACACAGGCTGGCGAGGCCACACGGCAATAAATCATATGGACTGGACTAGTGTCGTATATATAGCAGTCGGCGGGGCGAGTAAATACTCGTTCATCTGATAGCGCAGTAGTCCAGATGCCACCAACAGCGCCGCTGCGACACAGCAAACCACTATCGACGTGGTGTATGCGGCCGCTTGTCCGTTCAGAGGGATCGAGGCTCAACGGGAGGGGAGAAATGACCCGGATGATTCTGGTGGACAGTAGCGTCACACTGCGGCATCGTACGTCATCGTGACGTCACGATCTAATCAGCCAATGATTGATCAGCCGCTTACTCTGTCACTTTCAGCCACCAACACGCTTCGTCGACTACCTTCAAGTTACAAGAAGCCCAGCCGACGCTAGGAAAAACGCGCTACACTATAGCAGTTCCTGTTGCATTATTGACCTTCAAGGTCGTCCAAGGTCAAAGATTTTTCTGTCACTTGAAAGCCAATATGTGACTTTCTATTAGTGATCAATGGCAACCTAAGGCCGATCTAGCACCGTTTAGCTACAATACATCCGTTACATACAGACAGACGACGAACGACAGGCACATCATACCGAGGACGCCGTGCAGCATGGCTGTAGCGCGTCAATAATGCGGCGGCAAATTGAACTTTCTGTCTATTATTATACTTACACACTCATCAACTTCGAGAAAGATACGTATATCACAGAGGTTGTCTATGTAATGGCAAATTTACACTTATGATGTCGAAGAGACACAACTAAACTCAACAGTTAAGTTGAGGTTGCCATAAAAACGTTAACTTGGGAATAAACGAACACAAAAGTAACATTATTTGCATTATTTTCTACGAAGTTAACTTCTGGAGTGAAACGGTAGGTGGATTATACTCCAGAAACTAGAAGTACGTAGGAGAGAAGAGTACAAACCTTCGCCTAATTGTCTAGTTACATTTCGGCGTTGGCACTAAAGTACATCTATAGCAAATAATATAAAAGTATTGCCACCTCACTGAGAATAATGTATTACGGGTGTAAAAATGGGCTTTGGAAAAAATAGTCATCGGATTTTAACCAGAAACGATACAACATTTCACCGAGATCCATTCACAACTCTTTCAGTAATCTGACGGACAAACAGCCCACCGCAAGAGAGACAGGCTTTTTGTTACAATTATCCTTCTTTCGTTGGAGTTAATTAGATAGCAGTTTAAGAAAGATACTTCATGTTAAGGTGCCTATTTTGTAACTGGCGCTTGTACTGCTTAGTGTCAGTTATTTCACACTATGGTCCATGCCAAATGTATGCCGGTATTACTTTATGGTCTAGAGGCTTGTCATCTAAACAAAGCAGACATACAATCATTGGACTTTTGTGTGTATAGACTGTTAATGAAACTTTTGTGTACTAATAATTTGTCTATAGTTGATGAATGCAGGCAATATTTTAGCTTTGAGTTACTGAGTGAGCTTCTCTGTAAGCGCACAGAGAAGTTATCGCGCAAGCTTAACGTTCATTTGTAATGTTCAATTGTCTGATTTGTGGGTACTTGCCCGGACAATTCTTTCTACTAATTATTATTAATTATTATTATTTATGTATTTCATATAATCGTTATTAATCATTATTATTTATGTAGTTCCTAATTTTTCATCTATTTGTCTTTCTTTTTGTTGTGTTACCAATGTTGGTGAATAAAAGATTGTCAATAGTTATTGGAACTGGCTACAGCTATTAGCCAAACAGTCATGCTGACTGACAGCGGTGCTACAATTACCCTAGCGTTTAACAAGAGCCAAAGAGCTACCGGGCACTAACGGACTCCGCGCGCGGGATGGACCCTATACATTTTCCGTATTTTGACAAGCGACATGCTTCGGCATCATTATTTTGCAGCTCGGCAGCATGTTGTACTGGCCACGTTACTGACTGGTAAGTCAAGAAGAGCCGCAAACAACGTGAAAGCAAGCATACGGCATTGAAAAGCGAAGATGAACCCACTGCCCAGTCGACTCGACATGGGTCACCTCAGCCGAACGCCGTCTCCTTACATTCTCCTCGCCTCAATACCTCTACACACTCGGCTGCGGTGGTGCGGCAGAATGGTGGCTAGAAGGCGGTCTGTAATGTGGCGAATTGGTACGTGACAATGTAGTGGTTAAAACGGTTAAATGGTATAGCTTTTCGTGGAAAACCTATCTCAGGGCTACAGAGTGTCACCTGCCACAGGTGAACGCGCCTCTCCTTAACCTCAGCCAGACGGCCGGTACTCGACTTACCTACCCCGGAGAGATGGAAGACTGAGTTGACCTAATTGGTGCTTAATATACCGAGATAGTTTACCTGTCTGCAGAGAGTCACCCATCCAAATACTAACCACTTGATAGCGATGCGACCGGGAGTCGTTGGTTCGATCGCAAGTCCAACGTCGTAACCGTTAATTACCGTTAAACTACAAGTCATGTTGTACCTATGGAAGTCGTTGAAGTAAGGTGGATCGTGTATGTCGTTGGCCACGAGCTGAAACCATAAATATAAATCTACTGCCAAGAAAGTTAAAACTTAGACTTCGGCCACGCCTTGATGAGCTTAAGATGAAAATTTTACGCGGTAGCATCAGCTACAAATTAGGCGTTGTTGCTTACGTAATATGTGATTTTTTTGCCAACGCTTGACTATAATATACGTTTTCCACCAAGAGACAGCAAAATAATCATTTATTTAAACATTTTACATGCCCCGAAAATGCGAAATGAAATCTAACGACAAGCAGACATGGGGCTCGCTTTATTTCAGTTTTAAAATAGTTCTACTAAGTAATAATCCTAAGTAAGTAAGTAAGTAATCCTTTATTTCTCAACCACAGATCTTAGAAGACTGTGTTCTCAACGGCCGACCGCCAATGACAATAAACAGAAAATTACAACACAGCAGCCTGATTCTTGGTCTTGCACCTTGTGGTCATGACTATATCACCGTCAAGCGCTGCTGCTAGAAGGCGCAAGCTTAATCACCATGCAGTGTAGTCATTTCTCATCTGTCAAGTACCAGTACCAAGTCGTTCCACTTCCAGCGATGACACCACGAGCTGATGGCGCATGGCGGCGGATGGCAAAACCATCAACCAAGGCGTCGGCGACGTACGGCCGTCAGCTTCAGCAGCATAGATGAAGCCAAAGACTCAATTAAAACGCGCATGCAAAAGACAATCCCACTGCGCTCTGGTGTGCACGTGATAAAAACTGCAGCGACTGACATTGTATGACGTTGTCACGTGAAGCATGAAGTCCTATAGAAAGAAGCCCATGCACTAGTATGCTAACATCTTGGTGAGTCTACACGTGATAGGCTACTATAGGCACAAACACGGAATTCTTCAAACTATGATACACGCATACCGTGTTTGAAGGAGTGAATGAATGAACGGAGAAGGACAGTCCATAGTACAGCTAACCTTCGGAGCGAGTAAGGCTGAAGTCAGGTCAACATTTTCTGACATGGTATCGGTTCTTTTTGTAAGATTTCGTTTATAATTTATGACCTCTTGACCTTGACATCCGACCATTTGAACTTTTGAAGTTATCGCTGTTGCTTGATGTTAATATAACTACGGACTTAAGTTCGTCTCTGGCTATCCTTTAGATACTTCAGTGGATTCGCAATGTATTTCATTATGAATGACCCCCCAATGACCTTGACCTCCGAGCACTTGACGTAGGCGTCGTATTGCGAAATTCACTTGCATAGTAGTCTAAATGCGTACCAAATGCGAAGTTGCAAACCCTGCTTTCAGGTTTGCTCAGACAGCATACACAGACACATTGGGGACAGCAAAAAGTTCACTTTAAGACCTCGAGTCCTTGACGTTCCAGGTGTTGTTCGACGTCGCCGAGCCTTCCGAGGTTTAAAAACCTTGTCAGATTTAATCGGACGGAATATCTTTCAGATTTCCTAGGACGAGGTTTTTTTGTCTGTCAGCCAAAAGATGCGCATCAGAACCTCGAAGATCGGTGCGTGTATAGCTACGATCGTTGCTTGTCCGTTGCGATCATGTGAGCAGCACTTCCGTTGCAGGAGCAATACTATTACTAGCCTACTATAGTAGTACTACTATATGTAGTTGTCTAACTGCAGTGGAATGGGCTAGTCATTCATCGCTGCCACACTGTCATGCCCACCTGGCTTTTCTTGTCAGTTTTTGCGGCAAAACTACAAAGATCGGCGCGCTCCTGCATGCTTGTAATACGTTTTCCAGCCGCACGGAAAGAATGCCGGACCAACAGTGTGAGTCATATTAGGCCTAGTATGAAGTAATGTCTACGACAGCTGCGAAACTTCGGAAGTTGCACGATGATATAAAAACCTGACAGAAGATGCTTTAAATCGCCCACGTTTGAACCCTGTTCTTCTAGCAATAAATTTTGTTCTATGCCGAGTGCCTGCAAAAACGAACAAAGATGAAATTCGTTTGAATATCTCTCGGCAATACGTTGGCCAAAAACTGTCAAATTTGGTACTCCGTTAGCTGCAACATTTCTCTGCAAAATCTTTGCTAAAACTACACAATTAATGTGTGGCTCAAGTCACTCTGCTGGCATTTCGTTTGTGTATATACTGGTGTGAGGTAAAAACAAATTCAGAACGAATGAATGGAAAGAACGGCGTGCTCAGCGTATAGCTTAAGATCATACGCTCTTCACAAAACTAAATTAATACTTGCAATGTTGTTTATGTTTCGCATTCTGATAGTTTGTACAGTGCGGTAAAATTGTCCGCTTTGTTAGTGGCATTACGTTGCGGGATAATATTCCAAAACCGAATCAGACGCTAAATATACGGTTGTGATCAGGCCTGCATGGGTCCCATAGGTTGAACGACGCAGTAAAAAGCCTATATAGGATACAGGATATTGGATTAATACCGGACAGATATGTAGGCTCACGTTCTGTTTGTACTGACCGGTCGAATGAGCTCGTGAAATGGCGAAGAATGATGTTAGGTATATGCAGGACTTAGTCTTGGCTTTATAAGTTTTGCAAATATATGCATGACTGAAAGACAATAAGTCGACATAAATGACGTTTGCGTTGAAACAGTAAGAATCATGACAGCGCCTAAAACGGGAATGACAGCTCGCTGTCGGAGACCGCAAAGTCGTTTTGCGTGTTCACTTTGGAGTTGCATGCGTGAGAAATTTGCACTGCATTCACTTCAGTCGTTATACGATCCGTCAAATACAATCGCATTGTTATATCCCGCTTACACGATCAAGCTGGCTCGACGAGCTGGCTATATGTTAGCTGGACGAGCCAGGTCGATGTTTGCTCGATCGGGTAAACAGGGTATTATAGACCCCTAATCAACATGCCGAGGTCAACCCGACCCGACCCGACCGGCAGCTCTATTATTGGCGACTCTTGAGAAAACAGGTTTGCTTCGATCGTAACAGAATTTACCACTCATGTCTTAGAGACTATCGGTACACGGCACGCCAGCTGCTGCGTGCGTCCTATCTACAACCAGTGACTGCACAGTCCAGTGATTAGACAGAGTTGACCTACTGGTCCGAGTGGTACGTGGTCGTCGCCGATCGACAGTGGCGTAGACAAGGGGGCACAGATGGCCCAGCCCCCTTCTTCCCCTCCAATCCTCCAGACAAGACATAAGCATACATTTAAACTGCACAAATTTTGCCAATTTAGTCAGTTTATTCTTGGGGAAAGTCAATAAAATTGTTGCCAGCAGATCTCATCTCTCAAAGCTACAATGCACCAAATTCGATTTCGGCGGAAGCACAGCTGGAGGAGCTCACAGCGCTCCTCATAACTAGACTTTCAGGGGTCCTACTTCTAAGAAAAAGAAAGGCAGAGGTAAAGAGAAGAGAAAAAGAAAGGAGGGACGAAAGGAGAAAAGAAAGGCGAAGGGAAGAGTGACGAGCCCTCCTAATTGACATTTCTGGTTACGCCACTGTCGATGGACACGGACGCTGAAACGGTCCTGTACGCGTTGCAGAGTGCAGCTTGAACCAAGTCGTTATCTGCACTCAGAGCCGGTCAAGCGACTGCCGCAGTCAGTCGCCGTATCAAACAGTAGCAGCAACCAACGCAGAACAGCAGCAGCTGCAGCAGATAAAAGCTTCCGATAAGCAGTGCGATGGAATGAATGAATGAGGCGACGGCTGGCGGTTGCGGTCGTTCAGACAGACCAGTCACCAGACAGACGGCGGATGCCAGAGCAGCCAGCAGAACAGGCAAACGTCGAACTGCGGTGAATTATGACCGGACATCGTCAGACACGAAGCAAGACCGTCGAAGTCGCCGCCGCCGTCGTCATCGTTGCTGCAACTTGTACGGCGTTCCGAGCCAGTCACAGACGCACCAGCACCAGCGATAGCGTAAACATACGTACGAGACCTGTCTGTCTGTAAAACTACGCAGATACGATACACAGTTACACACCCCGAGCTGCGATGCAGCGAGCGCCGATAAAAGCGACCGAAAAGAAAAGGAGAAAAAAACGTAAGAAACTCGCAGAGATCTTGTGCAAAACTGGGTGCCAGCCAGTGGCAAACGCGACGGTTTCAAAGTTCAAACCCTTTTAATTCCTGTTGGTTGAAAATAATTAACTCAAAAGAAAAGTTTTAGCAGAGTAATGTCTGCGCTTCAGCTTTACCGTTCTTTTCCGTCTAACGGTTTGTGGATAACTGCACCAAAATGCGTTTGGCTCGAATTTATCCGCTCAGACGCGCTGAATGAAGAAGGAGAAAAGGAAGAAGAAAAGAATGAGGAAACGGAAAGGGAAAAAAGCTAAGAAACGGAAGTGAAAGATTGAAGGGGCTTTTCATCATCTAGCCTATACTATTTGTCGCCAATTATTGTAAAATCGGCGTTGGCCCGGCATTTCGAACGGCCGCCACATTAAATAGGGATAGGCATATAGGCTTAGGATAAGGGTTAGAGTTAGAGTTACAGTTAGTTTATCGTTTAATAAGTAGGCCTATGGTTTCGTCGTCGTCTGGTCTAAAACACGCTTTGGCAGTCCTTCGAATTTCGGACCTGAACGCAGGATCAGCAAATCTGGCGCTTCGATTCTCTACGCCTATAAGTTATATAACGACGCCGAAATCGTTAGCTTATAGTCGCACTGTCGCAGCAATACTGCTGTTTGCAGCCTTTTTAAAACCACGCATCTTTCTCATTTTTACGCGCGATAGCAGAATGCTTGGGCGTCTGTCTGTCTATCTGTCACACTGCTGTATTGTATCAAAACGGTGCAAGCTAAGATCACGAAATCTTCACTGTGCAGGCTGCCCCAAGGACTCTAGTTTTTTGTGACAAAATTTCGTGGGCTGTATAAAGGGGTTCCCCTCAAACGAGGGCGCCAAAGAGGGGTACCCCCGTAAAAAGACGTTATTTTGCAGTTATTGGTTCGTCTAGTGTAAAAACGGTTGCAGATAGTCATGTTGCTTATCATAACAAGCACTGGTCACGGGCTTTTTAGTTTTAATAACATCTATGACCTTGAACGACCTTGAACCCCCAAAATTAGGGTTTTCGGAAATTTTTCGTGATTTCGGGCTGCGACACACATGTTAAGAGTGAATTACGCCGGAATGGCTAGAGATAGACCAAGACAACTTGCGTACGAAATTTTCAGCATTAAACGTAGATTTAAGCAGTGTAAGTCCCGACGCTCTACGTTCAAGGAGGCCTGCGCAGGCGGGCATCAAAGAGGGGTACCCCTTAAAATGTAGTTATTTTACCGCTATTAGCTCGTCTAGCGTGAAAACAGTTGCAGATAGGCACAGACATGCTGCTTATATATCGTAACAAGCACTAGTGACGAGCTTTTGAATGGTGTCAACATCGACGACCGTGAATGACCTTGAATGACCTTGATCCTTAAACGATGGGAGATTTTAGTGTTCTTTTGCAATTTTCGGCTGCGGCGCACATCTCAAGAGTGAATTTCGCCAAAATGGTTGGAGATAAACCTGGACAACCTGCGTAGGTCTATGGAATTTTTAGCATAAATTGTACATTTTTAGCAATCTTAATTTCGACCTCTTAAATTCAGAAAAAGTCTTCCTTACGGAGGCCTTAAATTGGGGTACTCCTTCAAAACGCATTAGTATTTTATTGCATGCTGTACACGATATTGCCCAGGTAGCAGGACCGCTGCTATCGCGCGTCACGTGAGCTTTTCTCAAATTACTTGTGTCATTTACAAATAGGAATGTCTAAAGACGCGTATAGAGCGACGAAACTGAATTGAACCGAACTGTACTAACACGGTTTAATTTTTTGACAAACTGACCAATGGGCAAGTGGCAAGCCTATTGGTCATTGGCTGACACGTGAGCATACTCATTTATACGGTGTTTACACGATCAAGCAAACATCGAGCAGCTATAGCTCGACGTTCTATGGTAATTAGCATGCTAATTAGGAGGGCGGCCGGGTTGTAATTGGAAGGCCTATATAACACGTGATCAGCTGTGGGCTAAGTGCCTAAGCCTAGGCCTGCATTTGAGCCAGGGGTGGGGTTTCAATAGGCCTGCATGAGCCAGCTCGATGTTTGCTCGATCGTGTAAACACCCTATCAGACATCGACGAAGTTAGACTGTGCCTACTATGTAATGCATTACCACAGCATATATACCACGTGGTTATATATGCTGTGGCATTACTGCTTGCCCATTGCATGTCGGTTCTAAAAAAACTAAACCATGTCAGTTCAGTTCACAGATCACTTCAGTTCAGTTGCGTCGCCTTAACACATGCTAGGAAATTTGGTGATCGATCTTACAGTTTTTATGCAACTGTGCAACAACTTAAACTAAAAAGAACAGAAACGAACGCAGCTGATCGAATCACGTTACCGAGAAGCAGAAATTGCACGATGGCAGTCGTTATCAGTTGCCTTCTGACCGACATCGAAACGCTCGCGTGCATTCTCGCCAACTTGCAGGCCACAAAATTCTCTTTGCTTCCAGTTCGCTTTAATGACAGAATAATCCTTCTAGCGACGGTGCGCGTCGTACACCGAGGTCAAACCCGCAGGCCGCTGTAGGCCTACTCACTGTATCGGACGGATTCTGTTATCTGCGGCAAGACACAGAGGCAGCGTGAGTGCGACTGGTTCAGTGGCTGCCGCTGCAGCAGCAGCAACAGCAGCAGGCAGGTCAGTAGGCTCCCTGCTGTGCGACGTCGACACAAGAGCTTGCTTGTCTTGTCCAGGCTCCAGAGCTGGATGCCGAGCCAGCTGCTGGACTGCTGCATGGTCGACTCCACTAGCCTTCTCAGATGACGACGTTTACAGTTTTTGATGTCTAAGGTCACTCGATGCAAAACGCACGTGTCTGCATAATAGGCCTATCGGTAAATACGTTTTTAGCCCACCGTTGGTCTGGCCTTTTGGTACGAGGTGTCTGTCGTCTGTCTGTCTGTAACATATGTAACCTATAATTGTGGCTAACTGGTAGGTTTTAGGGGAAATTTTACACGAATAATAACATTAGCCCCGTCAAACGTAACCGAGACATGCAAAATATGGGCGATGAATTGCAAGACGAACATTTTCAAATTAGTGTTTAAATAGGGGGTAGGAGAAATGTGCGTTTTCAACCGAAAACTGATCGTATCTCGGAAACGGTGAGAAATAGAGCCAATGTTGCTATTGATCACTAATATCACACAAGCCCTTTCACGTGACTTAAATAATGGACATTGGATGACTTCAAGGGTAATTACGCACTTTGCTATGCCAACTGTGCGGTATTGTGACTGAACGGTACGTCTAAGTCGCAGGGGGTAGGCGATGGTGCCGTTACACTGTCATCACGGCCGGGCGATGACGAGTTTCTATAGACTGTCAATAGTAACCATATCTCCATGTGTGACGGTTTGGCGGCAATTTTCAATGCAAGATTATAACCTATTATCTCAAAAACTGTTCTCCTTGCATTAGATCGCCGAATTTTTGAATGCCTAGGTGACTAAATATTCGTGTAAAAAACTTTCCCATCGACCTAAAGGTTAGCCTGCCACAGTACATTCAAAGCAGATAGACGGACGGACGGACAGACGACAACCGTACCATAGACATTAGGCCTACAGAATATTTGTACGGACTTTTTACGGAGCGGTAACGGAGTGGTTAAAGAGCAAGTAGTAGATGTAATCGAAACCGAATAATCCGGCACAGCCCTATACGGAAACGAGGCTACTGCTTTGTAGTAGGGGGAGGAGTTTCCTAGTCTGTGCCGGGAAAAGTGTGAGCGGTAAAGTTTCGGTTGATTTCTTTGTATATCAGAACTTGTTTTACAATGATTTCCACTAAATTTCACGCACACGATTACGTTGATACACGTGTTTTGTTATCTAGATACATGAACGTGATTATGGGTTTTTTTTGTTGCAGGACTCGTGACAACGTGACCACGTGAAGGTGAATCACATGGCGTGATACAAAGGTGACAGCATGCTGGCGGCAACAAAGGTACATGTAAAAAACTAAAGGCTAAGCTGTGTAAATAACTCATCTGTGCATTTCTGAAGAATATTGATTATCTGTTCTATTGTTAACTCAGTACTTGCACTCAAACAATTGTTTACTCAATGAAACACGTGAAAAGCGAAAGTGACACTGACAACGTGTTGAATTATCTCATTTCGAAATAAAGGTGAAAAAATTTGGCCCTTGACATAGTTGACATTATTACTTACTGGTGAATTGTTGTGTCATGTAAGCGGTGTATTGTGGCAGAAAAGTGAGTCTCAGTGATTTATGGTGAATTTTCAAATAAGTGAATGACTAATATTCATCTAACTTGACAGACGTACAGTGGGGTGCGACGAAACACCGCACCGGCAGGAAATTACCGCACCCTAACCCATCTGCAGCTGCTGCCATGCTCGAAGTGGTTGTTTTAGGCACCGGTGCGGTAATTTTCTGCCGGTGCAGTCGGTGAGACTGGTGCAGTGTTTCGTCACACTGCGTACAGTGCATTATCGATGTTGCGTGGATAGGTCTATAACAATTTTAAGAAAATGTGGTGGACAATTTGGCAACATCTTTGAGGTGGACAGTTAGCTGACGGGTTGAATGATTGACTGCCATTGTGTTACAGTGTTTTGATGTCAGTGTTGTTTTTTGTTTGCAGGCTGTAATAATTATGCAAGTATGTATTCTTCAGCTGCTCTGTAGCAGACTAATGCCAGAGAGCAGATCGGCACAACGAGCGATCTGATCTGTTCATGGATCTGAGCACCAGTTTCGTTCTTCAACATTTAGATCACATGCACGACAGTTTGTGTAGGCAAGTAACTCATTGATCTAGTAAGGCCATTTCTTTACCTGGTGGGTGCACTGCTGTCACCATAAGCTATGTTTAGCTCAAATTGCACCACAAATCGTTTGGCAGCTAGGTGCTGCCCACAGGGGTAGCTTACAGACTCCCTAGCAGGACTAAGGGTGTGGAGCCCGTAGGAAGGGGATGGGGAAAGATGGGATACGAAGGGGAGGAAACAAGAAATTTGGGCTAATGCTAACGAGATGTGCAAAAGCCTATAGCAGTTCCTATTTGCAACTGTCTTAGTCTGTCTCCAGCCATTTTGTCGCAATTCACCTTAAAGTGTGCGCGCAAAAATCGATAAAACCCCTTATTTTGGGAGTTCAGGGTCTTTCAAAGTCACCAATGTTGACACGACAAAAGCTCGTCACTAGTACTCATTGTGATAGGCATGCCCATGCTCATCTGCAACCATTTTCACTAAGCACAGCGCTACATCGGTGGAAATTTTGCAGCGCTAAGGGGGTAAGTGCTGTCCATTCACTGGAGTGGCGGAATGGTACTTGTCCGTTTATCCACCCACACTCAAATTATTACATGCGAAACCAGCTATGCTGCCGGGAAGACTCTAGTTTCAGAAACCGTAAAGCTTTTCCATAAATTCGAAGGGGGGTCACCCCGAACGAGGGCACTAAATGAGAGGGGGGTGGGCAAAATTTGCGATTTTTGGCCTATAACTCGCTGTATCTCAGTAATGGTGCGAGATAGGCCTATACCGGTAGGTTACTATTAATCACTAATAGGAAATCATATACTGGCTTTCGATTGGCGCCGAATTCAATGACCTTGGATGACCTTAAACGCCAAGATAGGGTTTTATGGATTTTTCGGGCGATTTTGGGCTGCGACACAAAATCATTCACAAGGCGGCGCCACGGTACTGGCATTGGTGGCGTGGCGTCGTTGGTAACGCGTTTCGGCAGAAACGAAGTTACTCTACACCGGGCCCGGTTAGTACTGCGATGGGTGACTGCCTGCGGGCAGGAACTGCTATAGGCTTTCGCGCATCCCGTAAGCATTAGCTCAAATTTCTTGTTGTTAATGCTAACCCTAAACTTAACCCTGATCCTAAACTAATCCTATCCCTATCTTTAACCTTAGCCCTAATTTCTGCTGCTTCAGCAAATGGACGAAACATAGCCTGGCAGAATTTCCACCGTTCGAGATTTCTTCTTTCACTAAAGACTGGCCAACAGCAGTAAAATGACTTATGGGGGATACCGCTTTTTGATGCCCGTGTACGCAGGATTCCTTAAACCTAGAAAATCGAGACTTGAACCTTCAGGATCTACATTCAATGCTGAAAATCTCATAGGCATCTTGTCCTTGTCTATCTGTACCGAGTTTGGCACAATTCGCTCTTGAAATGTGTCTCGCAGCCCAAAATCGCAAAAAAAATCCATAAAACCCATTTTGGTGTTCAAGGTCATCCTAGGTCATAGCTTTCAGTGCCAAGTAAAAGCCTGTGTATGACTTCATATTGGTGATTAATAGTAACCTAGGTCCTGTCGTGCGCAGTTTCTGAGATAACAGCGACTTAATGGCTAAAAATTGCAAATTTTCTCTACCCCCTCTCATTTAGTGCTTTCGCTGAGGGTGACCCCTTTCGAATTTGTGGAAAATCTTCTTGGATTATAAAGCTTAGAGTCTTCCAGGCAGCCGACGGTGGAGATTTGATCTTAGCTTGCACCGTTTTTGACTGATCCACCCGTGTGACGGATGGATGGACCGACAGAATTGCGATGGCTAGACGTGCCACAGCATTATCTGCTTTCGCACGTAAAAAGGGGAGAGGAAAGGAAGGGATAGAGGGAAGAAACAGGTGTAAAGAATAGGGAAAGGGAGTGAAAAGAACAAGTTGGAAAAGTGGGTAAGAGAGTGAGGTATGGAAAAGGAACTTGAGCCTGATTTAGATTTGAAATGTAGGGGCTAGAAGCCCTTGTCTGTCAGGGCATCTCTGTCTATATACCGGGTGCGGCAAAAAAAGTGGACCTCTAAAGTTTTTCGCTGTTTTCTCAGCAACCGTTTTGAATTTTAATTTGACATTTTACACATTTATTTGCTTAAACCTTTTACATTGAACTGCGAAATAAAATTTGATTCTGTTGAAAAATGACAAAGTTATAGACTCTTTAACATAACTGCCTATCGATTTTTTAGCATTGGTTAAGCTAAAAATGCGATTTAATTTTTAAAAACTGGTTACCACGTTACTGCCGATGACGTAACAGTAATGTTTTGATAAACAGTAATTTATTTTGCTTCAAAACTATCGTTAAATTATCATTCCATTAATGCAGTCGCTGGCTGCCCACTAGATTCATCTTCCAGCAGGACGGCGCATCAGCACACACGGCGCGCAACGCCGTGCAGTGCACAGAACTGGCTGTGGGCCAGTTGTCCAGATTTCATCACAAAAGACCTTTGGCCTCCAAATTCGCCAAATATAAACCCAGTGGACTATCACGTGGGGTGCAATGTTGGAGGCTTACCGCAACTTAAAACAAAACCAAAAACAAATGCCGAACTCCAGGAAACGCTTCAAGTTACCTGGGGCAAACTGCCACAGGGACCGATCGACAAGGCTGTGAAAGATTTCTCAAATAAGATGACTGGAGGCTTGTGTTGTAGCTTGGAGCTGGCAGTGGACATTTCAAACTTTCACCGTGACAATGGAATTCTGGCATCTGATCATTATTTAACTGTGTTGTGTCAACGATGTTATTAAATTGGTGTTGTAGCCGGAACATTTTTGAATGCTGAAAAAATCGGTAGACGGTCATGTTACAAGTTTATAACTTCGTCTTTTTTCAAGATAATCAAATTTTATTTGACGGTTAGATAGAGAAGGTTTCAGTAAATAAATGTGTAAGATTTCAAATTAAAATTTCAAACGGTTGCTGAGAAAACAGCGAAAAACTTCAGGGGTCCACTTTTTTTGCCGCGCCGTCCGCCCTGTATAAAAGTGAAATTGTTATTGTTACTGGGTAGTGAATATATTGTATATATGTAATCATTTTCCTATCTTGCATGCTAGTTTGTTGAAAATGTACTTATTTGATATACGTTTTTCATTTATTTTCTAGTCTGCCTTTTTTATGGAATTTAGCGCCCTCCTCCGCCTGTTCCTAAACGTATTAAACTTTTGAAAATTGTTGATACAGGCATTTCGGCAAACTGGATTCCATTCTGGACGTTGAACTGTTTTCATTTTCTTTCTTTTTAAGTACCATGTGACATTGTCAAAACACAGAATAGTATGATTGATAGAGTTTATTAGTTTTAATATGTTAGTGAAAAATAATTTTTAAAATGTGTAGATGTATCATTTCATATTAATCTTGAGCATTTATTGTGAGTGCCAGTTTGAGGCGGACAAAATTAGTCATTTTAGGGCGACGATCACAGGCTGCGCGGTAGCGCCAGCCCTGTTGTAAAGGTGACCAGCCATTTCAATGGGAAACTCCAAAATTTGATCCCTCGTATTCCCCAAACCCCTTAATTTTTCCACACCGAAATTTGCACAAATGATTACGTCCAGCATATCTCCTGATGTGCAAAATTTGGTGAAAATCCGTTTACGGGGGCTTCCCCCCAAATAGGTGAAATATAACTCTTGCGTGACTTTTTGC
>Ga0209367_1007254_pt1 | contig 15295 bp, 10 predicted proteins | sample WorMetLIZISLAND2_FD_187412 | JGI IMG/M metagenome (GOLD analysis project Ga0209367, IMG submission 187412) | Marine gutless worms symbiont microbial communities from Max Planck institute for Marine Microbiology, Germany - Olavius geniculatus... ... | reverse complement strand
TCTGTGATTTCCCAAGGTAAGACAGTTGCACTAAATAGATGAGGTGGGAAATGAAACCACCATTCGATGACATATAGTCTCATTAATAAGTGTGCCAAAAATTATTATAATCGGACATTCATTGTTCCAGTTATTGCAAAAAATGTAGTCACATGCTTTTTTTTGAGACACAGTGTATAATTTTAAAGCAGTTATCTGTGTATAAGCAACAACATGAAATTTAACACAATTCTGATCCATAATGGGGATGATTGAGGCCACCAGTGCCACCACTAGAGAAGGAACAGTGAGTTCTGTGTAACTGGTGTCACGTGTCTAGCCCCGACAGTGCGGCAGCACGTGGCAAGAGGCTGATGATCTGACGGGTATCGGTATTGGTATTGGTATCGGTTTGACCCAATAATATCGAGTATTGGGTACTGGGTAGCTTCTCTGGTATCGTTCTAACCCTAACTGCAAGAGTAGAGTCGAAGTTGAACATCAAAGTTGAAGTCTATGGTATTTTGTAAACATTGACAAATTTTCATTTAAACTTGACTTTTTGCCTTATGTAAGGCACATCGCTGCAAAGTTGTTAGTAATTTGTGACATTTGTAATTAGCTACTGTGAAATGTATATATTGCACAGCTTTAATCTGAGAACTTAAATTTGCTAATGAAAAAAATAAGAAGGATGCACAGCCTTACTCAATTGTAGTAAGGCTGTGTGCCATGGCTAACCCTAACCCTAACTCTTCATACTAGATCTCATCATATTTGGTGCCAAAGCAATCAATGTGGCCTGTGTGCTGTTTTGCGATTTAATCACAACAGTACAACATTGTACAAAAGAGTTTACAATAACTGACAGGCTGATTAATTTCTAGCAAAAATGTTGCATTGACCTGCATGGTCCAGCGAACATCGACATCAGTAGTAAGGCTGCTTGGTTCCTTGTTGTCATTTGATCGTGCTACGGACTGAGCCAAACTATGAACAACCGCACTGGCAACTTCCCGTCCCACTGTGCTAGGAAACAATGACAGCACACTCTTGTGTCCTGCCTCCGTCTGAATTTCAGTCTGGACCGACGACCAGTTGGCATACATTGTCACGCCACACTGACACTTGTCTGCAACGTATCAAACAACACATCGTGTTGGCACGCCACATAACATTAGAGACAGCTCTGCACGAGTGCAACCGTGGAATAAGTCAGAACAGTTTATAACGATCGCGATAGTTGACAACTCTATATTTTATGCTACCAATCACTGACTAAAATTAACTAGTACGCAGTTTATCAACATAATGCAGATATAACCGATAAATGGGTTTCTAGTGTCTGTCCTCTCTGCGCAGTAATTTAAATGCAATTATATCTACCAACATAAAAAGTAAACATTCCACAGAAACCAAAACAGATGCAATCACTTCCGGCGTCTGTTGTTAAATAAGTAAGAGTCAGACTTGTATTACAATCAGAGCAAAAAACTTAACAGTTTACGAAGCTATGTAAGGGCGATATGAGTCAGAACTAGAAATGGTTTTGGGCCGATATTATCGCGTGTTGAATTCCAGACTGGCCCTTACAAGACTAACCATTCTAAATACTTCAGTGCAAGTGTGCAACCACGGTTAGAAAATAAGGTTAACCGAGTCCAACTATACTATCGTCCGTCCGTCAGTAAAATGTTTAGGCCTACTCGTCGTTGGATTACAAATAGGTTACAGACAGAGTAACTACAGTCGAAGACTCGAGGTCTTATGATTACTTGGAAAGAAACAAAGGTCACTTAGTCCGGATGGTCATTGATGATTTTTGACCTACCGACCGTACGTTAGGTCAAGCCTTGTGTACGGTATGTGTCGTCTCAACATGTCTTAGCCTATTCTGTAACTCAGGTAGGCCATTGCGGCTAAACTGCTCGTCGTAGGAGGTCGACGATGGTAACGTCGGATATGGCGCTGACGTCGAGTTTCCGTCAATAGTAACCATGTCTGTCTGCAGCGGTTTGGCCGCAATTTTGAATGCAAAGTAACTGCCTGCAGCAGTGCTGCCTGCAACAGTGCACTTATCACCCACGTGCGCTGAATTTCCGTACCATATCCTAGCGTTGATCGTAGCGTTCAATATGGCAGCGTAAACATAGCGCGTATGGGACTGTAGTCATTTTGGAAATAACTGTCGTTCCAAGACCATAAGTCAGGAGTGGTTTTTGGTTAACCGGTAAGAGTTGCTGTCGGTCCACCCTAAACAGTTGGGTTTCTTATGCATATACACTGTGTCACAATGTAAAGCTTAACGTTTTTTGTGAACAAAATATCTATCATGAAGAGTACCAGTAGGCCTACATTCCACTTTTTCACCAACCCATTCATGATGAGATTAAGAAATTACGGTGGCAACAGAGCTGGCGGAATGGCCCTCCATACCCTACGGTCCGAGGGGGTCTCACGTATGCTCAGGGGCCTCATGCAAAGTAAGCAAAAAATTCTAGTTTTTTACATATATTCAAAATATGAAATAAGTGAACGTGTGGACAAGTTTATTACTTTTCATTAATTTTCAGTAATCTGTGACATACTGCGGCCTATTAAACTTCACTTTTTGCAGAAAATACGAATTGTATCAGACTTTTTGCATTTCCAAGTTTTAGAAAAGTGGGCAAATTTGCAGCTTCCATACAATTTAAATGCACTTTCAATGAAAGCTACCATAAGGGGCCTACAAAAGCAATTGCTGACAACAAGAAATCATAAGACTCTTCTTTTTCAAAAACTTTACTTTCGTAGTTAAAAAATTACTTATCAGCTAACTTTACAGTAAAATATCATTAAAATATCAAAATTTCAATGAAATTAAGAAATACGGTGACTTGTTTATTTGAACCATCCATTGAAGTGAATTATATTAAAAGTAATGCAAAACAAGAAGTAAAAAATTGACATAAACACTAAGTCAAGAAATGATAACACAAACACGTCAGTGCAATACTACGAACAAACAAAATTTATTTACAAAGTGAACGTGAGAATTATGTACACCGTGGCTAAGAAAAAAAACAGTCAAAATTGTTTTTCCCACAACTTTGTCAAATGTTTACTAAATTTGGTAATTTTGGCACAACGATTGCCAAGATGATTAAATCATGCAATGTGCACTCATTTTCCGCCTCACCTAATTTATGTCAATACACTACCGTGTGAAACAGAAATGCTCCAAATTCTTGCATAGCCCTGAGTTATTTTCCAAGTAAACACTGTAACAACTTAATTAAGCACAAAATAAATATCAGTGTAAATTACTTAGCAAAATTCTAAGTTTGTGTAACAAATCGCTTACAAATTATCAGAATTTATGTCCAAAGTGGGCCCCGCATACAAAGACAATGGCTTAGATGAAACGCTACTAGCTGATAGCGGAATCAACAAATGAATGATCAAGCGGCATTCACTTATCGATTAGACATGTTTTAAGCTCATCAGTCAGCTATTTTGTTGTCTGCTGTTTTACCATAAAATATTTAATACCACAAAATTATTAAACCACGTGGCACCCTCTGTTGAACTTATGACGCAAAGGTAAGCAATCCAATACCAATAAACACCGCGTAATGTAACAATTTGGAGCATCTGTGTTTCACATGGTAGTGCATTGACATAAATTAAGTGAGGTGGTAAATGAGTAAACCTTACATAATTCTATCATCTTGGCCATCTTTTTGCCAAAAATTATTGAAGTTGGTGGAAATTTGTCAAAGTTGTGACAAAAAATTTGACTGTTTTTTGACACATGGTGTATATAGGCATGAAGCAGTCAGATTTATCAAGCAAGAAAATCATGAGGCAAAGAGGACCGAGTTTGTATCCTCTGCAGACCGGGATCTGTGCCGGAATACAGCTTTCCACTGTCCCCTGAAATATAAACAACAAAAGGATAATTATGTCAAACTGTGAGTGTGGTATATTGAGTTTCAACAATGCAGACATAACGTATGCACACTGCATATATGTGTGACACACAGTCACTATGTAAAAAAGAAATATTGATGCATTAATGACATTAATACTTCATAATCATAAGGTATTACAGTAACATGACCAAATTAGAAAAAAAATACACCCACATTATGAAAGAAACAGTGAATTAATACTGACTCTGAAGCATGAATCCTGAAGCACAGATGGTATAGATGAAAGATGCAAACGGAGCCACAGGAGACTTAGCCACCAAAAGCTGCATGACAACATACAATTACTCATACACTACAGCAACATTGTCGCTTTATTACTTTGATGAAAAATGCAAACACTTAGATGCAATAACAAAGTAAGGATTGTAATGACTGAAATTTTTTTTTAAATTTAATAATACTTAAGTTGACAAAAATTAACAATTAATTAATCATTAATTTTGTGAGAGATCCCTGGTTAATATCATTCATCTAAATTATTTCACTTTCTGTTCTTTTCTTCTAAATCTACTAAATCGTTCTATTTTTAGCGGGTTAGTTTTGTCGTACAAATTTTTCTTTCCCAAATTTCTCTTGTTTCGGTTTTATAAATCATTAGTTAACAGACCGTAATTTGCCCTTTTAAATTGCCCTTTAAATTTAGACCGGGTTGACAAAAGTTGAGTCGCCGACCCCCCCCTTTCGCTACTAACACCAGATTCGGGACAGTCATTCAAAGTTGGTTCGCCAACCCCCCTTCAAATTTACCTCGAATCTACTCCAGTCGGCAAAAGTCGACCGTCGACCTCCCTCTCGGTACCGCTCACCCCCTCCCCCTTCAGTACTAATACCATATCGCGCCGAACTGTTTGGCGAAGTGATTGTTTGTTCTGATACTGACGTTGAAGAAAATTGTTTACTTGTCGCTGTTATTGACTTCTTACTCTTGGATCCGGTACCTCAGGTGCATCATGGGCGTTTTCTACTTCCTGTTTACTTTGGCTACCCAGTTCTAGGGACTTAATCGCTTTTTTCTTCATGCCAAATTCATGCATCTTTCCCAAGGTCCCCTAGGTCTTATTTCAGTTTCTAACCTTAGTTCACTTTAGCGTACATCTATCCCTGGTCGGTCGTTGCTAATAGGGGTCTAGTAAGTAAACCAGTCCCTAATCCACTATCTGTGGACGAACCCCGAGGCGTAGGTAAACTGGAAAAATCTCTGAAGGATCTTTCGAACAGGCCCAATGGACGACCATCCATATTACTTACGTCAGCGACCCAATACATTTCCGTTCATTCCAGTCTCTACTCTAAGTGCACCTATCTCTAGCGGTAATATTGTCCTTAGTCAGCTTCCTACAGTGGCTGATCTAGCCAGAGAACAGATCCAGTTTCCTACATTTGATTAAAAATTAACAGTGGTGATATCCAAAAATTTTTATGTTTTTGTTGTTTAACAACTTGACAAGTTATTCAGCTAACAGCTGACACAAATGAACTAAAACACAGCATCACAGCACACCCTTCTGAACAGACTATATCGTTTATGTTCTCTTAAAAGTTTTTCATTGTATCTTTTATTGTATCTCCTGTATAACACTAATTAGGCAATATACAGGGTGGGCCAAAAATGGCACCATTTTTGTACACGTCATAACTTCACCAAATATTACCAATTTTCAAATTTTTTCACTCTCAGAATCAGGAGACAATTTGCAATAAAACTGTTAATATAGATCCCACCACACCCAAATTGTGTCACTACACTACTTTGTGAAATGTCAGTATCTTAAGAATAACAATTAAAAACGAGACGACTTTTGCAACAACACATTTTAAAAAATTAACAACAGAAACAACGTGTTTGTTGTCTCAGTTATTGTTTAAAAAATCACATCTCACATTTTTCACATCAAATTTTCAATGTGTCCGCCTTGCTGCTAACCAATAGTGCGATTAACCAAATGCTGCGGCACTTTGCCCCACTCAACAACAATGGCTTTCTTCAGCTGGTTGACTGTCGTGAATCGTCAACATTGATAGGCCATCTGTTGAAGAGCATCCCGAACAGCATAAATGACTAGATTTAAGTCTGGGTTGTTTGGGGGCCACATGCCAGGCTCGATCAACATTGATCACGCAACTGGTCAGTGGCGTCACTGGCTTGAGTGCGTCATCTGACATTTCACGAGGTAGTGTAGCGACACACTTGAAGTGTGGTAGGATCTACAGTGACAGTTTCATTACAAATTGTTTCCTAATTCTGACAGTGAAAGAATATTGAAAATCAGTTAATATTTGGTGAAGTTATGAGGCGTAAAATAAATGGTGCCATTTATTTGGCCCACCCTGTATAACTTTAGCTGAAAGTGGAATGACAACATTTTCATTAATCACAAAAATTTGTAATGATGACTTGAGCAATTAATCTTCAACTTCTGCAGCTCTACAAAAACAAACGTGAAATCTGCCAATTCTATACTAACGCTTTTATCTGTGGTCCTAGCAGTTTTTTTTACTTAGGCCACATTAAAAATCTGTAATGTAATGTAATGTAACAGCAAACTGACGAAATCACCTCTGTATCTTCGGACTCACTTTGCTATATAAATGCTGTGTTGTTATTACTATACATCAATATTAAATTATGTGCTTTTTCTGCCAAGTAAACTTGCGTGTGTAATAACCAACTGCATCCACAAGTTTTCATTGCTACACATCAAGAGAAATCCTTGATCACTCAACAAAACATGTAAAACACTTCAACATACAGCATTACGGTTACCAACGTATACACAGGTATTACCACATGGCAAGTGAGCGCTGGTGAAAGATATAATAACATAAAACCTGTCTCAGAACGTCGCTGACATATTGCACGATGAGCCTTGTGTTGACACAATGACTCCAAGTATTGCCCAGGGCAACAGAAGCTCCGCCCCATTCCGAGCCAGACTCAGATGCAGGTTCATGACTAACACTGCACTCCATCCCTGCGCGCAGTCAAACCAACTCATAATCAGTGTGACTTTTGATTCATTTCAGTTTTTAGTTTTAATTTTACTTTCAGACATGTTTAATTTTTAGCTATCAATGACAATGACGAATTCATTATCTTTTCATCACTGGCAACAAATGGTTTCGTTTTCATAGACGAAAAAATACACTGCATGCGACTAAACGTTGTGGGATCTGCCACACAACTATGTACGAACCATAGTGGTAAAATTTTTTTACGATTCTAGAAAGCAGTCAGAGCCCGCACACCTCCGCCAAGGCAATGTTGTTCGCTAGGTAGCAGCACCATCTTCGGTTTTGCAGCGGTTTCCCTTATGCCCCATTGAAAGCAATGGTAACAAAAATTTCAAAGTGATCCAGAATCCAGGATTCCTTCCGGATCACCCCCAATATTAAATCACTGGTAGTTTGTGCCATTCCCGACATACCCTCAAAATTTCAGAAAGATCCATCCATAACTTTTTGAGTTATCTTGCTGACACACAGACAGACAGACAAAGTCTGGCAAAAACATTACCTCCTTGGCGGAGGTAACAATTGTTTACAATAGCAACAAAGCTGTATGTGGCTGCTCAAATATGCCACATTACAGGTCTCACCCATCTGTATCATATGAGAGATGACAGACATAGAGTAATGATGCTAGATAAATTAGATATGCAAGTCAACGCAACCCAAAAAAGCATAAGAAGGCAACTGTACATCAAAACTCTATTGCTCCACCTGATGTGTTCAGTCCACTGACTATTGACTGAGATATAACCGACTTGATCTGGTTTGTTGTGATAATCTGTTAGTGCAAGTACAACAAAAACAAGATCAAATTAATATACAAACTAAGGAAACAATATGGAGTAGAAATACTAATCAGAAATGGTTTTAAAGGTTAGTAAAAATAACAAGAAATCTGAGCTAATGCTCACGACACGCGCGAGAGCCCATGGCAGTTCCTGTTCGCAGGTAATCTTGGTCTGTCTCAATCCATTTCGTTGCAATTCCCTCTTTTGCAGCCACAAATTGCCAAAAAATCACTTAAAATTAATATATTTGGGGTTTAAGGTCACTCAAGGTCATCGATGTTGACATTTCTAAGAAGCTCGTTGCCAGTGCTTGTTATGATAAGCTGCATGTCTGTGCCTATCTGTAACCATTTTCACGTTAGATGAGCCAATAGCGGTAGAATAATGTCTTTTTAGGAGGGGTGCCCCTGTTTTGCCCCCTCATTCGTGGGGACCCCTTTCACCCAATGGCATGAAATTTTGTCACGAAATACTAGAGACACTAAGCTATCATATAATGAAAACCCGAAGTCACTATCTCTACTGGTTTTGAAACAGTACCGGGTCACGACGAACGGACAGACGGACAGACAGACAGAATTACCATAGCTGATAAGCTGATACGCGCTAGCTAGCTCTCGCACGTAAAAACAGATCTTCGTTGGAATGCATCTCAGAACTATGAACCTGCCATATGGGATCAGAGAGTCACAAAATGTTACCTGCCACCAACCAAGAGTAAACACAGCATATGAACCAATACAAATAACAACGTTTTGCATTTTTATTGTTGAAAAATGAAAATGTATATTGAATAGCCTAAATCCCAGCCAAGCAGCTGGTAAGTACACGATTTACCTACCCAAGAGGTATAAAAGACTGAGATGGCCTAAATGGTTGTTTGGTTATATAGTTACCAGTACCTGTCCACTAAGTGTAGACAAATACTAAATAACTTAGCTGTATCTCATCAAATAAGATATATAAAGACACACAGAAAGATTACACAGCAAGAATAATATCACTAGGAAAAAAGACAAACAGACCGGTATTGAGAAGGCTTCAGCTGTATGTTTCAAAATTGCAGCTACGCGAGCTAGAAAGCTGCTACGCTCCGCCATGTTGTGGTTTATTGTTGGATCGTATTCCTTCCTAACGATCGATGCTACTGAGTCGATAATGACCAGCTTGGCATCGCAGGCCACAATCTGCTCCTCTAGCCTCTGCAACCTACAAACCATAAGCTCATTCCACACATGTGCATGAAGATAGCTAGACTGCAATATCAACAGTTAGGCCACTTTCATCTCAAAATGTACTGTAAGATCCAAATTTTGTAAATTATTAAGTTCGTCCAAAAGGTGCATGTTAACTGAACGGATGGTCATTAAATCATGCATAAACCAACACTGTATATAATAAAAATTTTGCATTTCCAATGTTGACAGTGTACCTGGCTAGCAAACTGCTGCAAGTTATGTCAGTGAAAACGTGAACTTGTGAACACAGATCAGCCTGGGCAGTCTCCGTGCCAAACTTTGCTGGAAAGCGATTTGCTGCTATTTCCACGAGTCTGTAATTACACGGCACAAACCAAACACTACTTTCATCACAAACTAACGTTACAATAAATAAAAACTATATTCTGCAGTACAGCCACACACACGTAAATGATTGAAATTTATACTGCACATAGCAGGAAAAAATGCCACCACTTAAGAATTCTGCTAGGAAATTTTTACTCGTTTTCAACACGTCTAGTCCAATGTCTTCTGCAGTAAAGTTTATTATACATATTAGAAACAGCATACTAAATTAATGCAAAGCAAACTGAATGTAATATTTAATAGAATTATCGTGCGTGCTACCTGTGAGGACTGAAAGCTGATTCTGTATCGATGTAGATGGTGGCACCAGAAATGCAGCTCGCATTATGACTGTGCAACATTGCTGCAGCTACGCACATCATCAGACAGAACTGAGTTTTGCCACAACCTGCAGGACCGGCAATCTGCTGACAAGCATCCAAACACACTTAAATATTACCAGAAATATTTCCATCCAGCCAGCAAAAGATTAAGTCTATTCTACAGCTCCCGGGATTCACATGGGTTACTATGCTATCAAATGCATCACTGCAAAATAGACAATGAGATACACTGCAAAGTAGACAACATGTTACATACACACTATGTAATACAACACTATATCAAAACTCGAGATAATAAGCAATATACCTCAGTAATAGATCCAGTTAACAGCCCACCATGCAATATTATATCCAAGTCCACCATGAATGTTGGCAGAAAAGCTGAGTGATCTGCCATTTCTCTGGCCCGCAACAACTCCAAAGCCTTGCAGTGTACACATTCACAAAAGCACTCTCAGAAACCAAAATAATATGGGAAACATTAACTCAAAAATCTCAGACTGTCAAAATGAAAAAGTGACTCAATGTACACATTATAAAAAAATTCTGATATTCACATTCTACATTATTCAGAAATGTCATTACATATAGAAGGCACACAAGCTGACAAATTGTTACTACATGTATGTGCCTATTATTACAAAAGAATTAACACTTAATTTCATAATGTTTATGATATATGAAATGATATCTAACATCACTAAAAGTCAATGGTTAAAACAATCTTTATATCGCGTCAAACAATTAATTTTAGACATGTAATTCTAAACTAAATGTAACAGCACTTTAGCAGTTAGCACTGAAATATCATAAACTGTGTTCAATAAAAAAGTAAACCCCTAGACACTCTACAACAGAAATGCCAAATCTGAATGCATATGAAAAAATTTAGAACACGTAATCCAGAATAAGCGATCACCAAACTTCGTTGAAAAATATTATTTATCAGCAGAGTTATTAACTGTTGAATATCGATGACAAAATATCTCCTTTATCAATATGGCATTACATAGTGCAGTTGCTTGATTGTAATTTGACGTTTTTTGACACAATCAACATGAACAATAACAAAATTGCATTTTCAGCAGATGACAGTGTTTTAATTAAACTATTGAGACGATAGAAAAAGATATGCATGGTGCTAAGAAGTGTATCACAGAACTTCCCAGCAAGCCTGGACACTGTCAGGATTTAACAAACTGTCCATGCAGTTGCTTAATACCAGGTGACCTCACAAAAGCGTCTGTAACTACTGTTTGCGTTAGCAGATTTAACTGAACTATGACAACAGATGATGCACTGTTGATGTAGAATTTTGCCAGAATCAGATGTTGTTTGTTATAGTTATACAAATGTACAGACAACAAAGGGGTTTATCTGTGTAACATCACATTGATAACTGAGATATTTTGTTATCGATATTTAATAACTCCACTAAGAAATAATATTTTTCAATAAAATTTGGTGGATGCTTCAACAATTTCTTGAAAATTATGTGTTTGAAATTGTATTCAGATCTGTTCGAATTTGACATTTTTGTTGTACAATGTCTAAGGGGTTAACATTTTTATTGGACACAGTGCAGTATGACTACGCCATGTTACACACACAGGAACTCACTGTTGTTGCAGAAGGTACCATAGCTTTACACACTTTTTCAATAATGGTACGAACAGTGTATATATTCACATTTAGTAAATTCAGCAGCTCTAACTCACTTTTACACAGCACATCCTGAACACAATAACAGCAATAAAGAAATAAAATTATTAAAAATAATACAACAAGTAGCAATGTTTGACGACAAATATAAATCTTCATCCACCTGTCCAAGTGTATTATAACAATATAAAATTAACTTGTAACTGCTGGCAGCAACATGACTGTAAAAGTTAACCTACAGCAATTGCTAATCAAACTAAGAATCACAATCCTATGCATTTACTGATGCACTTACAATTTCATATAAATATTAAAAATAATATACCTAAATTAGAACTGTTAAGTCTTCTCAGTAAAATGCAACTAGTAAATGTAAAACTAAAGTTAATGGCCACACCAGTGCAAAATAAACAAGTATTAAATAAATACTTGTATGCTGCAATGTGCAATGGGCTGCAACACAAATTATTAGGCAAATCTTGTATTTCTGTTGTGTGTTATAGACCACAAAACAATTTATCACAAGTTGGATGCCACCCACGCATCATCAACACAGACAATCACTGCACCTAAAAGGCCACATGTCACCAACCCGACAAGTATGCAGGTTACTTTTCTGAAGTTTCTGGATAACAGGTGCATCAAAGCCAAGTGTTCGTAGCCGTCTGTTAGCCATGCCCTATAACATTGTGAACAGCCTTATGTTTGCTTGATCAGCAATCAATACTACTAAAATAAATACTTACAGTAACGAAACAATGTAATGTAATGATTAAAAAAATTAAATACAAAGTGTATAAATAAAAATTCAGAAAATCGTACAGTTGGTTACTGCTAAACGGCGTGAATATTAAAAAAATGCTTAAAATTAGACTATATATACCTTAGTAAAATATGAACAAATGCTTAATGCCAAAATGTTGATTTAGTACAGTATTGGAAATCCACTGAACATTACATTTTGCTTCGAGATAGCCTACAGTGCCAGCTGAGTTCTATGAAAATAATTTAAAGCAGTGTGCCATAAATAGCTTCGAGACTTGTGATGACTTGATATATCGACAAAGCGCACTGCATCATTCACATCAGCAGTCGGCCAGAATGACATCATAATGCACGCCACACTATTAGACAAATTATAGAAATGCAGCAGTATCCAACTTAACGCTCCACAGTTGCCAATATTCACACTCGATACTATAACGCACGGAATAACAGACAAAAGGCGCTTCGTCTAGACAGCCACAACAGACCGCCAACGAAGCGCACATGATCGCCTGAGCACGCTACACAAGCCGCAGAGGTCATATTCTGGGCCGCTGTGACACTGGCGAATGTCGACCGCCAAATGCACTTCCGACATAAAAGCAAAATTTTTATAATAAAGACACCTATAAAAAAACAAAATTTTTATAATAAAGACACCTATAAATAGCCAATTTTCACCAATTTTCACCAATTTTGGTACTCTCCGTTACTTAAGCATGACATAATACGAAAAAAATAAACAAACTATTGAATGTCAACTACAATAGTGTTAGCGTTTACACAAAATTTTATAATCGGTCATCAAAAGGTAACTAACACTATTCGCGAAGATGTTATCTAAAAAACATGCATAACGAAAGTCATTCTACCGATACACACCAATGTCATATATGTACACAGCCGTTTAAGGTGGCGTAGCTATTCTAAGCAATTACCTGATGGAATTCACCCAAAAAGTTAACTTTGTTCTCCGGTCTCAATAGTCAATTATTTGCCGATTCCCATAATCAAACTAGTCTGAAACATGCATAACAACACTAATTCTACCTATTTCAGTCACTTCTGAAGCAATCTGGGGTGGCGGAGCTAATGTAAATTTTTACCGTCTTTCTTTAGTTAATTAAGTTCACTGACACATTTTTAGTACCTATGTAAAGCATAGGCCTAGTTTTACTGCTTTGCTCAACGTTCACGTCTTGTTTCTGTGCTTGTATAAGATTTACATACTTATCATTTTTAAAATATCGATATCGCGATATTCTGCAACATATCGTTCGACGTCGTATCGAAATTGAAATCCTGATATCGAGTCATCACTATTCGAGACTGATTGAACTTTTGCCCTCTAACAAATGCAACACTACGACAGGCAAAGTTTAGAAAACTGACCAAAAATAAATATCGCAGCAACAACAACAGTGCAGAACATATACGTACTAAAGCAAAAGAACTAACATGCACAAGGCCCTCATAAAGTTCATTTTAACATATTATTTCCAAATGTTTACATTTTGGCGCCACACCCACCAATATAGAATAGCTAATAACTCACCTTAGATAATTGGTGTAGTGATGGGTCAATATCATATTTTTAATCGATTCGATACCATCATACGACCTAACGAGTTTCATCCTGTAATCGGCATACTACATATTCTTACATCAAATCCGTTGAGATATTTGACTAGTTTTAAGAGCCATGTTTAGGTTGAACGCATTTGAGTAAACATATATTGTGACTAAACGGTGCAAGATAGAGGGGCGCCAAACGCCCGAGATATCGAGAACTCGAGCCGTCGAGATCTCCAAAAATCGAGCCGCTCGAAGTCTCAAAAAATTTTTAGACCTCGGAATTTCAGTGATGTGACTATAACTAACACTAATACTGCCCATGGCACCTGGTAACTTATCTGAATTTCAGAGATTTGTCTGCACTCTACATGTTCTGACGGCCATGGCGCCCTTTATCTTCTCTTTTATTTCACAGCTCTGCTTACTAACACATCTGTCGTTCATGGCGTTCTTAGGTAGACAGATCTCTAAAATTCGGAGAAGTTACAGGGCGTCACGGATTCCAGAACACTTAGCTAGACAAATCTCTGAAATTCCGGATCTGAAAAAAAATTTCGATACTTCGAGCGGCTCGACTTCTGGAGATCTCGGACAAAAAAACCTCTGCGAGATAGGGCCTAGGTTGCTATTGATGACCATAGGAATGTAGAAGTCTGCGTAGCGGTTGTGTGCTGCCTAGTGATGTTGATATTTGTGTTTTGGGGAGCTACTGTTGGGTCGGTGGTTGGTCTAGTCACTAGTGTTTTCGGTGGCCGCATCGGGCGCCATCCTACTCGAGGGTGACTCGCGAAAGGGGTTCTCCATAGGAGTGAAACAAAAAGTGTCAGTGGTAACTAATACGTCGTTTACACGATGAAGCGAACATGAAGCAGAGACACGTTGTGCACGTGCATTTTGAATACGTTTGCCTCATGTTTGCTTCCTCGTGTAAACGGGGTATAACTGCTTACAACAAGCTACTGGCCGATATGGGCCTATTGTAGTTTTCTGGAAAATTTTTGGCTGTGTTTAACGTTTTTGTCTGATAGCTGATGCCATTATGTACACGCGTACTTAGCATAACAAGTGTTCAGCAGTAACCATAAACAGTGCCATATGCATTAACAATACACGCAAACGCTAACGGAATTAATCAGCAGTACGTTTTTGCAGCACACATTACAATATTACAATACGTTCATAAAATACGTGACGTAAAACATTTTCAGTCAGTGAAGGCACGCGTACGTAAAAGTAAACAAAGACTGCCAGCAGTCACACGATAATAGAAAATAATACTACAATAGGCTAATACAAAACTGCACCTAATCGCAAATCCAAAGCTAGAAAATATATCTTAACAACAGGTTTTTCAGTTTAAAAAGCTAAAAGTCTTAAAATTCTAAATATTGCGTTACATAATTTTTAAAAAAATTTAAAATAATTTTGTGCGCTCATAGTAAAAATTATATTTAATTTTATATTTCAATCGTAATGTTTGAGTTTCAATATACACTGTGTCCAAAAAAAAACATCCCCGACATTTTCAACTGTATCTTGAAAACCAATTATCAAATTTTAATAATTTTTGGGACAAATATTCCTGACACAACTTGCCATCAAATGACCGTTTAGTTTCCCACCTCACCCAA
>Ga0209367_1007253_pt1 | contig 15295 bp, 12 predicted proteins | sample WorMetLIZISLAND2_FD_187412 | JGI IMG/M metagenome (GOLD analysis project Ga0209367, IMG submission 187412) | Marine gutless worms symbiont microbial communities from Max Planck institute for Marine Microbiology, Germany - Olavius geniculatus... ... | reverse complement strand
GCTATATACTGTATACATACGATTTACATCGCAATTTTGATCGGGCTCCGACCGTTGAAAATTTCAACCCCTTCAGCTAATTTTTCTCAGTTCAAACACTGGGGCTGGCCTGCAGGAATTTGGGTTCTCGGGGATTGTCCCCTACCCCGAGGACAGCTCGAGGACAAAAAATCCTGGCCTGTTTGGCCTTGGCCTCGACGCCTTGTTGGCGCGATGTTGGAGTTTGCCAACTATGTTCCAGAACCAGAGCTGGCCTTTAGTCACTTTAATGAATGTGCTCATTGCAATGAGTTTATGGTATTTGTATCCACTTTTTATGTCGCCGCTGTGCAGGATTAAGTATGTGAATCTGCGGTTTTAATTTGGTGCAGATAGGTTATTAGGCAGCCCATCTTTGGACCCCGTTCCCGTTACTTAGTGGTCTTTGACTCTTGGCCTTGAAAATGCTGACTTGAACGTATCCTTGCTGGGCTGGGTCGAAAAAAAGTCATTGATGTGACGGTGTCAATGATGTAGACTATATAGAGAAGACTGGAGATCGTATAACCCCATTGCCTGGTCCAGGAGTTAATATTTACCACGCTTCAGGCATTTCTGAAACAGTTTGGCCACAGATGATGATTGAACGCTGCAGGCCCGGCCTTATGAGCTAGAAAGACAAGTCAACTTGTATATAGGCCTGGCCTACACTACGCAAGCGTTGGAAGATAATAAGAACTGATTTCCGCGGGTTATGGTGGTCAGTCGTACCGGTAAGCTCAGTTTATGTGAGGGACGAGTGGTATGTATGTGCTATGAATGACAAGTAGTCATTGGCCAGTCAGGCGTTATTAATTACCCCGGCAGGTGCCCCGTCGACCCTGGCTTATACAGCTGCACGACTCGACTCCAGTTCATCATTGATCAATCAATCGATTTACCGTTATTTCCCAATCAGTCTGTAGTCAGCTATCTTGATTCCATATTATTTGCTGGCTTCTCCATGTATTTATTATGATTATGAGGCCGCCCTAATAGGCCGCATCACGGGTTTTGCCCGTCCGTCCGTCTGTCTTGTGTGGGCTTTTGGCGCGAAAACGAAGGGCCGTAGAAAAAGAACAAAATATGGTGCGAACGTTCTCCAGGCCAGGAGTAACGTATGCGCCAGTTTTGGGCTCAAAATGTCAAAGATAAAGGTCACCGGATCTTAAAAGCCTTCTGAACGTGACGCGTGTCGTATCCGACGTGAGTCGAGTCACTGTTTACTGTTCTGAACTGGTACCTGTGCTTGGGCTGGCTCGTGGGCTGGGTATGGTGAAGTCATTGGTTATGGACACTCGTGATCTGGGTAATTATGTGAAAGTGGACTTCCAGTTGACGTTCAGAATAGGTAAGAAAGGTAAAGCTAAAGGTAACCCAGCGTTGGGACCGGAGCTGATCCCGGTCAAAGGAGTTATCTCGTAGGTGACATAGTCATAAACCCGGTGCTAGGCTGCCATTACTTTCCACCAGGCCCGCGGTTACTTTCCCAACCAGGGAACGTCACCGCCCTTTGACCGGTACCAAATTATACTGCATGGTGACAGAGGCACATGCGTGTGAACAACTTGCCCAGAGTTGTTACCTGGCAGTGCACCGGGCTGGAATCGAACCGGGGACCTCGTAGTCGCCAGTTCGACACGCTACCGTTACACCCCCAAAGTAGGTAAGTGCTGCCCAATAACTGGGTTGATGGTAAGCCGCGTAGGCCTAATCCGTCGTTACTTATTGTGTTGCAGTGTCAAACGTGGTGCAGCGGGTGTTCACTGCTGGCGTGGGATGACCAGGCTGAGTTGACGTGGCTGACTTGTCTAGTGTCACTGCTGTGTGTGTGGTCTAGGTAGTTGTGGTCGGTCGGTGTCGCGGGCCAGCAGCAGCAGCAGAAGCAGCGCTTGGCCTCGAGTGACAAGCTTGGTGTCCAATGCTGCTGATTCAATGGATCCGGCCTTCAAAGTGATTCCACGCAAGTCAACCTGCTTCCTCATCTGGCGAGTCGAGAACTTTCAGCTGGTTCCCGTGCCCAGCGACCAGTATGGCTGTTTCTATGACGGCGACTCCTATCTCATTCTGGCGGTAGGTACAGCCTCAGCGCACTCCTATGAGAAATGCGTTTTTTGTACTAAACACGAGTTATTCAGCTAACAGCTATCACAGATGCACTGATATGCAGCTAGGGGCTATTAGGTGGTTGCATTAGCTGTTATAGACAGATTAACCCATATGTGCCGGAGTTGTTTTATGATGTACCGTTAAACTAGGTGTCTTTTATAAAGATGCTAGGCATATATGGGTTAAAATGGCCACATTTTTTCATTGTTCTCTTTTTTCTTCTGAAATGCCGTGACTAGTCATAAATTAATGGTGTGATCAATCGTTAACTTTCACGCTCATGATTTATTTATGGTCGTTGGTAGATTGGCCATCTGGCACTAAATGAGCAGAAAGTTACTAGCGGTAGATCGCCCATTTTTCAGATTACAATCATTCATGACATTATTAATGTAACAGTGCATCCACGTTTACTTACTGCATTACCAAGACTCTGATTGGGAACTGAAATCACACACTTTGTTATCAGTTGCCGCACATTAAATGACGTTTACCTACTAACACTATATTTTTTAACTTTGCCTTTTATTTGCTTTTAAATCACACAGGCAGTATAGAAAAAGAGATTAAAAAGAGAAGACATGAAGAAAGTACCAGTATAAAAGGGCAGCAATCTTAAGTGTAGATAATCTGCTGGTTTGTGTATAGGCATTGCAGAGACGAGATTCCGCTGGATCGTTAACTCAGGTGAGTTGATCATAGTCATCTTTTTAGTACAGTTCTTTGTTAATATGACGCAATCTTTTAAAGATGGTTTAGATTTGATATTTATACATTGTGCATTGTTTAAGACACTGTGCTGGTGTTGACTTGACTTTCGGCATGTGAAATGAAACATTTGCAAAAAAATGGTTCTTAGCGTAAAACGTTTTAGTGAACGTTTTAGATTGTATATTGAAATACAACGTTATTGCAGATGTTTTGGACATGCTAGACGTTTTTTGTTTTAAATATAGTTACAGTTTTACTCAGCAAAAGTAGAAAATAGATGCTGAGCGGAATTAGGTGTAATGTTGCACAGTATTATCTCTTAGCTCATTGTGACAGAGTTAAAGAAAAATGCCTGCTGGTAGTATGCAGTGTGCAGAAGGTTTATTTGTTTACAAGATTTAGCATAATTTAAAGCAGCAGCAGCTTAAGCTGCCTGCCACTAGTTGTTACGCGGAACAGCAGCTACTGCTGTGGCACGTCTTAACCATCACAATTTTGTCCGTCCGTCTGTCTGTCCGTCTGTTCGTCACACGGGTGGATCAGTCAAAAACCGTGCAAGCTAGGATCACCAAATCTTCACCGTCAGCTACCTGGAAAACTCTAGTTTCAGGAACCGTAAAGCTTTTCCGACTGACTTAGATTTAGTTTTACCGGGCTTTCAAACATGCACCGCTGTTGCACGTTCCCGTTTGCATTAGCTGCACTTTTCTTGTTGTTAATTGATTCAGCATGACTGTATGAATAAATTATGTGTCATTTATCTGTGACGAGAAGTACTCTATTTAGAACTAAATGTTTAATTTAAACGCAGTTTTCTCACAGAAGGAAAAACGCCCAGTTGAGTCCAAATGCTGACACGCTGTCGGTAAGACTAAAGCGACTTTTTGAATATTCACATTTACCAATCACCTTGCATGTTATTTGTGAATAGTCACCAGTAATGAATCACAATAATAGTGGTAATAAAGGTTAAGGTTAATTCACATTTACTTTCACCGTGTATTTATTTGAAAGATTGTGACGAAACTGTGACGTCACAAACAACTATTAGCGTCGACAGAATTTGAATGCTATCAGCATCGATGGAGCGTGGTATCGGGCGAAAAGACGTTATTTGCATTTCGAGATGTCGCTGTCATACTGGAAGTAGGCCGATTGTATGCCCTTTCCGTTGCACGAATTGCTGACATATTCCAACTTTTGCTTCCGGAATGCAAGCGAATTCCCCTCTCTGAGCACTCACTGCTCATGGCGTGAAACTTTCTCACATGCTGTAATACACGCTATAAACAAAGCGTAGTAGGTCACATCATTAATTTGTTTGCACAACATTATTTTTATTGAAATTTATATAAAGCAATGTTTTTATTTTAACTGATCAGCGAATTATTAATTAGCATTACATTGTACACATATTTAGCCAATATCATTTTTTCATACGACTTGGCCTTTAAGTAATGGCTGTAATTTCTCTGTAACAGTGATTACTGTGGGTACAACAGTTTATTGGATGAATATTTGTGTTTACCCTGCACGTTATTTGAGTGATGAGAAATTATTGACATTAATTAGTGATTAGTGTATAATAATGAGTATAAATGCCAGAAGACAAAAGAATCGTGCATGTAACATTGTGAATTATTATAAACGGTTTAGTTGACATGGAGAAAGGTTTGGAGTAGCAATGAAATCAATAAGAACATTTTCACGTGGAAAACTAAATTTAGACTTGATATATTGTAGCACAATTTGAGATATATTATAATTATCTGTGTCACAAGAGTCGCTTGATTGTGCATGATTTATATTTTGGAAAAAAGTCGTCTGTAATTACACCATGAATCAGATAATCAAGGCATTGGCTACAAGTTTTTGTCATACCTATCCAAGTATTTGCGAATTTTCAGAATTTTTTCATTGGCGCACGTCATGAAAATCGGCGATAAAGTAGAGGCAATGGTTAAATGAAGATCCCACCACTATTGAAATGCGTTGTTACACGTCCTTGTGAAATATGATGTCAGAATAATAGTCTGCACTGTTGGCTCCTGTGCTGGTGAAAGGTGGACATTTTGGGCACCGAATGTGACGACGCTAATTTGTTTGATAGGAGGGAAGCAGAAATTTTTGAGGTCGGTTAGACAACATTGTTGCACGTATTTTGCGGTGGTTTCAAGTCGGTTTGTGGAGCACCTGTCCACTTTGTGTAAAAACGTTCTGGCACTGTTTTTGCAGTCGGCTGTAGCATCTTAATATCTCTGCCAATGAGGTTATGTGATGCCTAACGTTTGCTTATTTATCAGTCTTCTGGTTTGCTGGCAGGATTGACACAAAGTTGCAGGCAGATTTGGCTGAAATTGTCAAGGAAAGGTTAGACTTCACCCAACTCAGAAGTGTCTTTCTAGTTCAGTCGGTGATTGTTTATTCACAGGTGAAGGAGGTTCGCTGTGAGGCGCTTGACGTCCGCATTCACTTCTGGCTCGGTGAAAACACGACGCAGGTTATTATGTCACCGTTTGCCGAATTTGCTTTTATTTCATTATTTCTGTTGAACAAAGAAGATTATGTTTTTACTTCTCTGTCTGTCTGTTGGCTTTTGTCTGTACGCCTTCACACTACAGGGTGGGCCAAAAAAACGAGCCACTTTACTTTTGTCCATATCTTCGCCAATTATTGATCAATTTTTAAAATTCTTTCACTAGCACACTCTGCAGACAATTTGCGATAATGTGGTTATTATAGATCCCATTACACCGTAAATGCGTCTCTATACTGCCTTGTGAAATATCAATGAAATGTGCATAGATAACGATAATAACAAACAGACATTTTGATAAAATTGAAAAAAAACACTTCAGACCACCATTGCAGTGAATGGTCTGTATGACACTAGACTGTGTGGATCTAACACAGTCTAGCGTCAAACAGATCTTTTATCGCAATGTTGGTCTGAAGTATTTTTTCATTTACCTAAATTTTCTGTTCTTATCGTTAGTTTTTGCTTACATTTATATTTTACAAGGTAGTGTAGAAACACATTTATCGTGTGATTGGATATATAGTAATCACATTATTGCAAATTCTCTGCAGAGTGTGCCAGTGAAAGAATTTCGAAAATCGATCAATAATTGGCGAAAATATGGACAAAAGTAAAGTGGCACGTTCTTTGGCCGACGGTGTAGATTGCTTGTGAACTGATTTTTGTGCAGATCCTTACATGTAGAACATAACATAACATATACTTATTTATTACTGGTATTATCTGTGATGTTACTCGTTATCGGTTCATAGATTCATAAGTACGGTATAAAAAACTATTATAATGTGTACTCCGCTACAGAATGGTTCCTTCATGTGAATAGCGCTGCTGATTCCGTAAATGTGATTGATGGTGCACACAGGATGAGTCAGGTACAGCAGCGGTGAAAGCGGTGGAGTTAGATGATTATCTTGGAGGCACTCCAACGCAGTACCGCGAGGTGCAAGGTTGTGAGTCCAGTGTCTTCACTAACTACTTCAAGAAAAACAACGGCATAAAGTAACTTTGCTGCTTTTATTGATCATATTTAAAAGTTTTGATTATTAATCTGTTACCATAATTATTTGTACTGATATTGTTTATTATGCATTCATCCAAATAGGCCACGTTATAGAGCTTGCCTGTTCGTAGGTTAGTTTATCTGTCTGTTCTGTATCGGCTCCTAAAGGCGATACAGAATGACATAATTAAATTGACCAATGGGCAAGCAGTAATGCATTACATTAGGCACCATCTAATGGCGTTGTTGATCTACATGACTGTGCACACGTATACACCAACCAATGACCAATTTGCTCGCCCTTTGGTCAGTTTGTTAAAAACTAAATCATGTCAGTTTAATTTAGTTAAATCCAATTCAGTCCAGTTGCATCACTCCATGTGTGCCGTAACTCAAAAAAACAAAAAGGCAAGGAAAAACCAAAATTGATCTGAACGTTACCCGGGGCAAGAGCAAACAGTCATGCTTGTTTTTAGCTCAAAATGTGAAAAATCGATCAAGGTCGCCAGTCATTAAAAACCTCTCAAAACGTGATACACGTCATTGTTTATGAGCACAATAGCTGCGTTTTTCATCAACTAACGGGGCGGGGCTGTTCTACCAGACTCCACCCGTATTGGCTTATTTGGACGCTCATTATTCAACTAGGTCAACCACGAACGCGATCTGCCTACCGAGATACAACTGCGGTCGTAATCGTTCTACGGTAGTCTCGTGACTCTGTGGTGAGCATGTCTGTTGTTGTTATGGTTTTTGTCATTGAACTAGGCCTAAATATTATATAATAGTTATATATAATATTTAGTTCAGTGGTTTTTATCGTCTGTGAAGCTGAACTGGATTAAAATATTCAATTATCTCTATGCGTTAGACCACGTTCGTTTAACGTCGTTTGGCATGAATACATAAATGAACATGACGTGAGCAGTGAGCAGCTCCACCCCGATAGCTGATTCAAAACACAGCTATTATGTGTTGGGTTTAGCATTCCAGTGTAAAAGTGGATTTTCAGCATAAATTCAAAATAAGTAGGTAGACTATGGTCGGAGACTGATGCCCATTGCTCATTGAATCGTCAGCCAAAGGTTCATTGAGGTGAAGGAACTGTGTTTGTTGTGCAGAATATCAGCAGCCGATGATTCTCAGCTGTCATTTAAATGTCATTATTATTATTTACAATTTTGATGGAATGGCAAGAACAGCTTGAATTCATTTGATCGTCAGATGACAGCAGTTCAACAGAATATTGAAACGCCTGCTTTACAGAATTTAGTAAATTTTGTTTTTTTTCACATATGTGCGTCAATTTTTTCAACACGTGTTAATTTCTTAATGCATGTTAATTTATCAACGTGTTAACGTGTTAAGTTAATGCGTTAATTTGACAGCTCTAAATTTCAGTTAGAGTTCTGTCTGTGAGCTTCCGTTTTGAATCACTGGTCACTTTAAGTGAGTAAGTGGCTGTTTCTTGTTTGCTGATTGGTCAACTGATCTGTTGATTACTGTGCAGGTATTGGTCTGGTGGTTTTGCATCGGGTTTCACGCACGTTGATCACACCGTTAAACCACGCCTCATTCATGTCAAAGGCAAACACTGTCCTCGAATGAGGGAGGTGCGTTGCATTGCATTCTTTTCCAACATTTTTATGCCTCTGTCACTGCTGGGCTGTCCCAGAGGCATTGTGTTTTTGTCTCGTCTGCTCGCCGGTACATTTGGCAGTCTAAAACCAAAGGAAAATTGATTCTCCCTTGCAGCGCCTACGTTATTGGTTTGAAACATTTTGTGAAAAATGTGGCCTATATCTATAGAAGCCAATCTATAGTAGCAAGCTCAGACTTGGTGGTGTTGATGATGATGATGATGATGAATGATGATGATGTAAAGGTATCAATTGCGTGGCGGTGCATGAATGAGGGAGATGTTTATATTCTCGACGTTGGGAAGATCCTTTACGTCTGGAACGGAAAGTCATCTAGTCGCACCGAGAGAATCAAAGTACGTTCACACTTACAGTCTACTCTATCGCTGTAGTAAATATTGCCTCAGTTTTAAACCAGAAGTGATCGTCGATCCTAAACTTCTGCCAAGAATGGTACTGCAATCTCGCTAGTCAGAGGATTAACTTGGACGCCTGTCATCATCCCAATAGACAACAATACTCTTGAGTACCGGGCAGGGGGGGTACTTTGTCTTAGGAGATGTCTTTAAGACAGCTGTTTCTGTCTTCCAATGCAGCATTATGAGATTGATGACCATCTGGAGGATAACAGGAAAGATTATTAGAACTGTCATTTCTCTTACATATGCACACTTATAGCAAGTTCTTACAATTTTAGGTTTAGGTCGTTTTTGTTTTTTATGTTTCATATTAGGTTTTTCCGTAAGGGTTAAACTTGCTGTTTCATTATTATGTGTATGTATGTTCATTGCCTGTAAAAGCCATCCCCGAAATGACCTATGCTGTGTCGGGTAGAACGTTATACCCTACACACTCACTCACTCACCTTTAAGACAGGAGATGTTTTGTCGTGGGGGAGGTTTTGTCCATTTGCTATTGTCAGAACTAAGTATAGTTCATGTATTGATGGACACAGGCAATGGAGTATGCACGGAAACTGCGTGACGACCGAGGCCGTGGTAACATTGTGGTCGTTGACGACGGTGACGAGACCAACGATCAGATGGGTGACCATGAGTTCGAGGTGACTGATGATTTTCATTTGTTTAGCAGGAGCTGTGAAACGTGCTTGATCTTTTTCATTGCTGGATGCCGTCTCTGTTTCTTTCCAGTACTGAAAACGAAACTGAAAACTGCTAATGATGAAAAATAATGAATTGATCAGCACTATTTAAAAGCTAAAATGTAGCCCCAGTTGTAAATATATTCTCGTTTATGTGCATTGTAAATGACAGCAGTACGTATGTTTCTGTTGGTTTGTTGAGCGAAAAAAATATCAACATTTTAAGAGCGGACTATGGAAAGTTTGAACTAGTTGCCCTCTTTTAAATATGGTCATGATCTTACTGCTTATCTGTCAGAGTGTTCCATTCGTGTGAAATGTGATAGCAAACAACAGTGACCTTTCCAAGAAACTGTAAAGCACATTTATATGTTGCATTTGACTCTTAAGTGCATGTATGAGAGCAGTTAGTTGGATACCTGATAAACTTGTTTAACGAAAACATTTTCTTTGTCAGTTCTAAATACCACTGTTAGTTTTTAATAGAAATTGGGGACTAATTAGTCGTTAAAATTTGTAATTATTACAACGGCCGAGTATGAGGTGAAATATGCGTCATGTGTTGACAGCTTTTTAGTGAGTATTTGCCAGTCGATGGTCGGTCAGAACTCCGATCAGCGTCACAAGGTGGCGCTGATGATGAATACGAGAGGAAAGCCACGGAACAACTTACATTGTGGCGGTCAGTTTTTTTCCATTTTCCATTTCAGGTGGCAAAAGGTAAATGGTAAAGGACCAGTACTTGTTACAGCGCTGATACATGAGTTAGGCTCATGATCAGAAGTTCATTACGGTCTTGTAAGTGGCAGCTGATTGGCATGAGCTAATGATACCACAGCACACTGCGGCCATCTATTATCCGCGTTAACGAACAATTGGACCCGTGGTTTGCAGCTAGCAGGCATACCACCGCCCCACTCCGCCCACTGAGGATAGAAGGCCGAGTTGACCTAAGCATGCAGTAGGCAATTAGCAACTTGCTCAAGGTTTCTTGCGAAAGACTTGTGCTGAGATATGAACCACAACCTCAGAGTGATGGTTCGATATTTTAACCCTTCCACTGGTTGTTTGCATATGCGAAGCCTTGCAACAAAATATGCAACATTCTTTGCACGTTCTGCTCTGTACAGCAGGAGTCCGCAAGAATCAAAAGCCTACAACAAGCTGCACAACATCGTCCAGCTTGTTGCATGACTTGTTGTCCAGCAAGTCCACAAACAAATCAATGTATAGTAGAGTTTGGCCTTAACCAGATAAATGAAGTTCAGAAAGAAGGTTAAACCCTAAAGCTTCATGTTTTATCAGTTATGATGCATTATGTAAAGGTAAAGGTAAAGGGAGCCATGCCCCAGCTGGGGCGTAGGCAGGGTGCTCATCTCCCACTTGCGGCCGTTGAGCCCGTAGGTGGATAAACCACTTGAGTCCGTGACGCATGACCAATGCGACGTCAGACCTACGGTTACTTTCCCAGCCTCGGGTCATCACCGCCCTTTGACTGGTACCAAATTATACTGCTTGGTGACAGAGGCACATGTGTGTGAACAACTTGCCTAAGGTCGTTACCTGGCAGTGTCCTGGTGCGGAGTCAAACCTGCTCCCCTGAGTGACCTCAGGATTACAAGTCCGGCACGTTACCGTTAGACTACCGAGCCACACACGATGATGCATTATGCTATCGGGATATATTACTGTTTTGTTAACTGCTGCTGCTGCTGCTGCTGCTGCTGAGTGCGACGTCCCGTGAGTCACGAGAGAACGTTCTCTCACAGTGCATACACCATCGCCTGCAGCGGATCGGTTGTTAGGATGTCAGTGGCGAATGAGCTGAACTAAATGATTTGTAAACGTTGTACAACGTTTCCAGATCCTTGGCTGCTGCTGCAGCTGATGATAATGATTGATAAGTGTTGATGATAGTGCTGTGTTTTGTGTTCAGCTGTTCTGAAGAAGGCTCACAGTTGAAACTGACAGAAGCCGCTCAAGCTCCTCTTCTTAAACAGCATTTAGACACCAACGTAAGTATTTACTCTGCCTTTTTATTTGACGGTGGATCCACAGGTTTTTAACAGTTATCGACTAGACACCTGTTGTTGATAGTAGACTTTGCAATTCTATTATTATTGTTGTTATTTTTATCTAGCACCCTGGCAGTCAAGATCGCAGGGAATAACAGATAAAATCATAGTTGCTAGAGTGGTGAAATAGTTAGTTTTATTAATTATTATGATCATGATTATTATCAAATATCCATGAGCTGTTATTGTATTATTATTTGGTACTGTTGTTGTTATTGTTTCTGTTATTCCTGCAGTGTTACTTTAAGTGGTTTGACATAGAGTTGGTCAGGTGACAGGAGTGCAAATGGCTTGCAGTAAAATACAGCTACAAAAATTGTTTTAGCGTACCATCCATACCTGAAGTAATTTTGAGGAAAACGTTTACTACGTATGTGGATGTTTTTGCCTGTTGCTGCCAGGACTGTTTTATAGTGGACAATGGTGAATCCGGGGTCTGGGTCTGGTGCGGACGTCAGGCTTCTAAACACGAGAAACGCGAAGCTGTCAATAATGCTGCGGTAATAGTTTATCACATACTGATCGGTCTGTCTAAGTAAGTAAGAAACTAAATAAATAAATAATATGTTGTTTGCATATTTTTCCTTTGCGGCTATAATTTGTAAAATACTTCTGTTGTATGTTTAATCTGTTATCAGCAGCGTTTTGCATCATAAAGGTTTTGGGGGCTATGGGTAGGGACCAACCTAATTCACGATTTCACGGCCGTGACATTTTCCGTGAAATTGGCCTTCTTCCGTGAAAAACGCCAATTTCCATGAATTTCCTTGAAATCTGTGATTTTTCGTGAATTTTAGTGCTTTTAGTTTAATTTATGACAATTCTAGAGTTTTATCAGCAGCTTTTGTACGAATGTTGCTGTTTGCTATGTGTCGCACTACATCCCGCTACACTAGGTCAACCTGCTTGCTTCCTTATTAATTATTAGACAGCTGCGCGTCATTTGTGACATCACGCGGGCGTGTTTTGTTGATTGTTGATTCTAAATAAAAATTATTGTGTGTTGAAATTAAACGTTGAAAATCTGAATGATGTCGACAAAAAGAGCTGAATATGCGTCTTGTGAAGAACGAGCTAGACAGTATCCAGGTTTCCGTTGCTGAGCCGCTTAGCGCTACGGTACTTGTCTGTCCCTACTAACAGTGTTGATGCTGAAAGAAGCGTCAGTCAATACACCACTGTCAGTGCCCCACAGCGCCAGAGACTCAACAAGGAACTTGGCAAATCAAGTGATCGTCGCTAAGAAATCAAAAACTGGGATTGCCTGAGTCGAACAGTGACTCTTGACTGTCTTGTGTCTTGACTTAAGTGTAGCAAATATTCGTTGTTCAGAAATTTCTTCGTTTGCGTTATCGCAGCACCTTGAAATAACGTCTGTGGGGCCCGTGAATTTTCAAAACTCTTTCCGTGAATTTTCCGTGAAATTTGACACATTTTAAAAATTCTGCCGTGAAATCATGCATTTTTTCCCATGAATTTGGTTGGTCCCTACTGATTATTCATCATAAATCAAATTGAAACAGTATCAAAAAAGAGCAACTAAGAAAATCCCTGGCTCGTAAAGTGGTACTAAAATGGTGTACACTCCATCACAGTACTATTATACTAAAAAAATAATTTTTCTTAAATCCCCACCTACCCAATAATACTGCTCTAAAGAACAAATTTTGCCAAAGATTCACAAAAACAACAAGCTTCACTAAATCCAGCTCAAACATCGTCACATCGAAGCAGAACAAATTATTAGTTTCAAGAACTCATTCACATAAATAAGAACAAGTGCAAATAAACCTTCTTATCTCTGGACTGGGACTAGCCAATGGGGATGGTTTCGTAGTGCCACGATCAAGGGAGAGAACACGTGCTGTAGGTTCCCCAGCATGCCTTCTTGTGGGACCGGTAGGTGTCCGCACCGGGGTAACCTTCTTTGGAATGGTTGGCCTATTCACTGACGATGTCTACCATACATCAAAATACAATACTGACGCAATAATGGCCAACACACAACCTGAAAAATGCTAAGCACAGTTTCAAAAATGATACAACAACAGAATGCTCTCCAAGAAATGTGGCATTTAAGCATCTGCTGGAGTAACCATATGATTCAGATGCACAGTGTATGTGACTTATCTCCTGTCAGTATTTTGCTGTCATCATGCACATCTACAACCCACAGCCCCTGCTGCAGCCTACTCTACTATGCAGCCTTTGATCTACATAGATTATGTGGCACGGCCAGTAGTCTGCATTCATGACAGGATCCATGTTATGTTGATGCAAAACTGTTCAATCTAAAAAGAGCTGCAATGACTTTTGCTCAAAGAGACCAGGATTTGATACGAGGGTTTGAGTTCCAAGGACCAGAAACTTATGTCAAAAACACAGACTTCGCCTTGCCTACAGCTGTACAGTCAACATGACAATAAACTTATATATGCCTCCACAAACATAGCTCGTTACACCACCACACAGAGCATATTCAAAGTTATTTACAGTTATTTACTGCCGACAAAATCGCAAAACAAAAATCTGTCGTGTGTCATGCAAAAATTATCCAATTTTGTCAGCCGATTTTGTCGGCCAAGATAGAGCATGTTCTATCTTCGTCGATTTTGTTGGCCAACTTTTCATATATCAGACCATGTTAATGTTGCCATGGTGATTGTTTACAATGGAAGATGAATATTTATTTTGGTTATTTATTGTGTTATTTATTTTAGTTCACTAGATGCAGAAAAAAGTGATGTGATGCAATCTGCATTCTGCTGTTGTGCTGGCTGATATTGCACGAAGTAGCAGACAAAAATATCGGCCGTGTGTCATGGTTCACCGATTTTGTCAGCTACGCCCACAAAAGTTGGCCGACTTTGTTGTTCGTCTGACATCTGTTCAACATGTTAATAAGTAAATCACTTCCTCGCTTGTTTACACCTTTACCATTTCAAATCACAGGTTGAACACCAGACAGTGTCAAGCTGATTTTATACAGATCATTGTTAAGACTGCCAACAGTAGTACTGGAATAATAATACTGTTACTGTCACAAGTATCAATAAGTAAGCAGTAAGCACCTTGGTAGATTCGGAAGCAGAAACCGATGACACATGGGAAGCACTGGTTGTATTAGCCATACTGCCTGCTCGACCCTTCTGACCAGCAGCGCCCGCAGTAGAACTTTCCCTCAGAGACGACTCAGCCAGTGCAGTCTGGGGCCTCCGAAGTGGCACTGCAAATAGCAACCATTCTTACAGCATCCTATAAAATATGGTACAATGACTGAGTGAGAACAATAAGAACACTACTAGTCTACTAGGTATAAAACATGATTGATGATTTACACATCAAGTCAATGAAATGGAGTTCGACTTCTCACCCAGAATGTTTTAGGTTATTTACAGTCAACGCACTAATAAATTACTTATTTACTCACTTACATGTTCACAAAGTCTGGGGAGATAAAATTATTTCCAGATATACAGCACAAATGAAGACATACTGCATGGCCATTCAACAGTCAAGCTACATTTAAAATAATACATTCTGACAGTGTATCTATAAATTTTCATAATTCCATGGATGACTTAACTCACACAAATTGCTATAAGAATTATAACATAGCAACAAGTGCATGCATGCAATATATCTAGCTGACATACATACAGAACTACGCAGATACCAAATAAAAATTCCAACAGACAGCTACAAATTTATGACAAAGGAGACTACAGGTGTCCAAAATTGTAATTTTTCCCAAAATTTTCAAAAATCGGGGGTGGTTTTCAGCCCCAAGTTTGGCATTTTTTGACACAAATTTTCCAACAAGATGAAGATTTTCCGACAAATTTCCGATATCCCAAAATTTAGGAAGGAAGGGTAATTGCTCCCTCGCCATTAGCCACGATGCCACTGTTCACAGTACACTCATGAACTGACCGTTCTTCTGCGGATTGGTTGTCGAAGAACTCCGTTGGACTCGTGCTGACAAGGTCTGTGGGTTGGTGACAGAGTGAGACAGAACGTTATTGTTGACGGCGTCGTTCTTGTCTGTGTGAGTGGTTGTGGTCGCGGCTGGACTGGCGGTAGATGCCACGGGATGAACTC
>Ga0209367_1007252_pt1 | contig 15295 bp, 8 predicted proteins | sample WorMetLIZISLAND2_FD_187412 | JGI IMG/M metagenome (GOLD analysis project Ga0209367, IMG submission 187412) | Marine gutless worms symbiont microbial communities from Max Planck institute for Marine Microbiology, Germany - Olavius geniculatus... ... | reverse complement strand
TGCTAATAGATTTCTATGCTACCTATGACGTCAGTTATTGTTGATTATACGTTTAAAAATGTGTTTCTAACTTTCTATATTAGACAGGCAGGGCCCCTCAAATGTCGCGAGGCCTGTGATAACTTATACCCCTACTCTCCCTCTCGACGGGACTAGGTGCGTTAATTTACGTGTTAATTAAAGCATTAAAAAAATTAATGCACTGCGTTAATGCATTTAAAAAATTAACGCCTCGACAGCTCTACATTCTACACAAAGTTTATCATACATACAGTCAGAAGAACTATTCACAAGGGACAGCTAGCATAAACAGGTCTCGACCAAGCTATGCACTGATAGGGAGGTGCTGATTGAAGATGTGCAAAATCATAGAAAATGCGTAGGCTCCAAAGGATCTTGTTTTTGCCGAAAAACTGACAAAATGACAAAAACTAGCGCGGTCATGATGAAAAAAATAAAATTTGACAAAATTTACTAAATTTTCACTTTCTGACAAATGAAAAATGGCATTTTTTGGCGGCAAAATCATTTAGAGCCTATTTATCGTAAGAAGCACTCAATTTCAGAAGGCAAAATTTGGGATCTGTGGTAAAATTTTTGACAAAGTTTGCACTTTATGACAAACGCAAAAAAAGCCTCAAAACTGTTTTGGCTAGACTTAACAGAATTTAAGTTAACAACAGTTACAGTTATACACTGCTGAAAAGACCTTTTTTTCGGATGGCAAAAAAATGGCAAAGTTTGGGAATTATGGCAAAATTTTTTGACAAACGAAAAATGGCATTATGTGCGGCGAAATCCTCTGGAGCCTACAAATGAGGCACTATATATCCCAGCAAGCAGCAGCTTCAGTCTCAGTGACCACACAAACAGACAGACACACTACAGCAGTTGGCATGGTATTTTTTTCGACCTCTTCTTCTTCGTCTGCAGCGCAGCTCGCGTGGCTGTCTCGAATACCTCGCGGACGCCGTCCTTTGTCTTTGCGGAGCACTCCAAGTATGCAAATGCGTTGATCTTGTCACACATCGCCCGACCCTCCTCAACGCGCACCGGTTCTTGCTTCATTTTCATCAGCTCACGCTTCGTGCCCTCGTCGTTGCGCAAGTCGCGTTTGTTGCCGACCAAAATGATCGGCACGTTGGGACAGAAGTGTTTTACCTCGGGCGTCCACTTCTCAGGGATATTCTCCAGGCTGTCGGGACTGTCGATGGAAAAGCACATGAGGATAACATCAGTGTCTGGATACGACAGCGGCCGGAGACGGTCATAGTCTTCCTGACCCGCTGTATCCCACAGCGCCAGCTCGACCTAAACAATATTGTCAGCAGCTTCAGTCAACGAGAAATGCCTAAAATACTAACTTTTACTCATTGGCAGCACCAAATACCCAATATACCATACCGGTACATGATCTGCTAGCTGTGCAGAAACTATAACAGCCAAAAAACAAAATCTTACAAATACTGAAACATACTACCTTTGGAACCAAATTAACAATTAACATCATGTCCTTATTTAATTCCACACAAAGCAGTTATACAAGATGTTTGCATGTCACGCAATAACTGTAGACTGGTGTTCAATGCACAGGGATAAAACATTTTTAACTAGAAAGCAGTCAGAGCCCGCACACCTCCGCCAAGGCAATGTTGTTCGCTAGGTGGCAGCACCATCTTCGGTTCAGTTTTAAAAAAACTACTTATCACAAGCTTAAACCCCTACTATTCTCTAAATTTTCATCATGCACTCCAATCCCCAGGAACTGATGAATACCATTCCATAATGATGACTAAAGTACTATGCAGAAGCGATTGGTTACCTGCTTGTTATCGACCTCAATGTCAGCAACATAGTTCTCAAAAACAGTTGGAACATAGACTTCTGGAAACTGGTCTTTGCTGAAGACAATCAGCAGACATGTTTTACCGCAGGCTCCATCTCCAACTATAACAAGTTTCTTTCTTATTGCAGCCATTGCCTGTACAGCAGCAAAAAAAACACATATGACAGGAAAAATGTGCGATTCATCAACTCTGCCTACTCCAATGCTGTTAATGACATTTCCAGCAATGCACAGCTAATATTAACATTGATACTTAAAGCAGTTTCACGATTAATTTTTATGGCATTAGTTGTGTGATCAATAGTACTAAATAGCAATTAGTTTAACTGTGCACTAACTGTTGTGTCAACTCACTAAACTAATACTATTACAATGCGACTTTTAGTGCTAGGTTTCAAATACATAATTCAGGGTTCACAGCAAACTGAAAGGACAAAATTCAAGGACTTTCAAGGACCTAAAATTGCAGTTTTCAAGAACAAAAAGTACTGATAAAAAGACATATCATACTCGCGCTACATAAAAATTTAGAGTGAAATATATGTGAAGCAGAATACGTAATACACAGTGAAAAGTTTTGTTAAGTAAGCAAGTGAACTATAACTAAGTAGTGGTGAAATGCCAAATTTTACAAAAATGTTTTCTTCAAAATTTTAATATGCAAAAATTTCAAGATACAGAAAACATTTAAATTCAAAGACTTTCAAGGACTTCTCAAGGACAGTATGAACCCTGATAATTGTAATGGAGATCCAGATCACACCAAAACTCATCCAAACACCTGCATCCATCTTGACCTGTATCTCTCTATCTATCTATCTATCAAAATGTTGGCATTTGTGAAGATGGCGGGCAGGAAACGTTCATTCAATGGGTGGTGTTCGATCACGTTTTACAGCAAAAATGTGCAGATCCCAAAATTTTCAGAGAAACATTGGATCCGCTGTCAGTCCGTGTCTGCACTGAATTCGACTAGTCTTCAGTACATAAGGTAGGCTATAGCAAATTAAAATTTAACTAAGGAAATAACAGCAGTAAAGGGCTTGGCAATGCACTTCGCTAAAAAAGACAGAAATTAAACATGCTTCCAAAAGTATGTTAGCAGTTATTAGAAAAAATTCATTCGTCATGAAACAAAATCCGTGTCAGTCCATGTCTGCAAATTTTGTATACCTGAGATCCGCCGTCAGTCCGTGACCGCAAAAAATTCATGCAAGACTGGGTCTGTGGACTGACGCGTGCGCAGTCTGCACATCTGTTTACAGTAACTGCACATTATCATATCACTTTTTTTACTTGGAAAGCCGAGCTGCCCCCTCCACATACCCCACCCCTATTTTTCCACTGAATATAAACCATTCACTGAAATGAACCATTCCAGCAATCTTTACCCTAGCCAAAATGTCCAAAGGACACATATCTGTCCAAAATTGTGGTTTTTTGATTCTTTGCCAATTCGACGCTGGCTTATTCGCCCCTGGCTCTTTCGCCCCCTGGCTGATTACCCCCCCCATTGAATATACCGGTGATTCATTATTGAGGCTTGTGTTTCAATTTACAGAAAGGCAACAAGTAAGTGTAGCATCACGTCACTGATTAATAGCTACTTCAATTAACGTTACATATGACAAACTGAATATGTGATCACAGTTCATGAAGTCAGCAATCTTTGGTTTCATTGCAGTGGCGGAACTATTATATATAGCCTATACCTAGATCGCTTAAAACTCAGCTAACATGTAAACGTCAAGCTTCCTTTGAAATGAATTCTTACAGGTATACTTGGGTCTAGGCCTAATAACTGCTTGACGAATGCTACAGACAGCGTCAGACATCATTGCAAACATTCTAAGGCGAGAAAACGCACTAAAACTCTGTATAACAAAATACAGGTATAGGCTTATAATGATGTTATTTCAGAATTGAACGAAGCATTAAACATTCACACAATCGTTTATTCTCATCATCATGCATTAACTGTCTAGGCCTAAAGAGAGTTATTACATATAAACCTCGATGTCAAATTACCGGTATTCAATGGGGGTGAAACATCCAAGGTGAGGGGGCGAAAAAGACAGGGGCGAACAAGCCAGGGAGCGAACCAATGTCATGGGCTCAGCTTACCGCCGGGCTGAGTTTACCACAGAGTACTACTGCGCACGCGCGACCTACTTACATGTCAAGTAGGTAAACGTGGCCCATGTAAGGAGGGCTCAGTTTACCAAGCAAGTTGACTTTACCATGAGACGAATTAATGATATTATCCATGTAATCAATCCACCATAAACTACAGAGTCTACATTAGCTTTCTTTCATTAGTTTATGTCTTACTGCTGATATTTCCCAACTTTGACCATGGCAATTTTCTCGCTGTTGTCTTATTCATTATTATTGTGTTTATAGGTAGGTAATTCCAGCCTAAATGGTAATTAGGGCACACATAAGGTGGGCACAGCTTACCAAGTGGGCTGACTTTACCACGGTACGAATTAATGATATTATCCATGTTATTTACCGACTATGCTGACATTACCTGACTAATTAAAGCATTTTTACTGGTTGCATTATTCATTATCCTTCCATATTGCATCACGATGTTTGAATTTGAAAACATGTATACCAGCAACTATTGTCATGTAAAAAAACTGAAGTAAAAAATTCCGAAGAACATGATTTTTTCGTCAAGACAAAAAATAACGCAATACAATGAAGACACACGTTTCTTTCTTAACTGGCCAAGGAATTGGGTGGCATTTCTTGTGGTAGGACTACCATAGTCAGGTTTCACACGGTAAGTTGAGCCCATGACACCGGCAAAGGGGCGAAAAAGCCAGACACGTCTGTCCAAATTATACCTTTCTCTGTTTATCTGGCTGCTTGTCTATGTCTGTCTGTCCTTAGGTCATTTTCTTGTGACAGTCTTGCTTGATGAATATATTCCTTGCGGCCTGTCTGTCAACTACCGGAATCGTCAGACGGATACTACACCATGAGACCAAAAACGCAAGGTCATCAAGTTATCAAACCACAGTCTTAAAATACTACGAACTCTTAGGAAACGCTTTGAAATTCACGTAAAATTCATATAAAAAGTAATAATACTAACTTTCACCAAAATACAACAACGCAGCCAAAAATACTAAATTACTGCACGGACGAAAAATAAGTAACGAATGAAATTTAGTGATGCGCTGATTGGTAATTTCATTTATTGACTCGCTAGTGGCCCTATAGCTGAGTTATGCAGTATAGCTGTAGCAAAACGTCTGTGGTACGGTTGTCGTCCATATCTCGGAAACGGTAAGATGTACGGCCAAGGTTACTAATAATCACTAATAAGAAGTGGCATACGCCCTGTAAGATTAGATGGAAATCATTGACCTTGGATGACCTAAAAGACCGTTACGCGCTATTGTGGCTAAACGGTTGTAACCACCCGCTGCTTTCCCTTCGTCTTTTGTACTGGGTGATTGCAAGATCTCAGCTTCATGGGTACCTTCGGCCCCGAAAGATAGGTGGTTACCCATGCTGGTAAAAACGAAGGATTGCCGAATGCCGACGAAAGGGGCTTCGTGAAATGACCGTGAATGGATAGAGATATAGTTATTATTGAACAGTGGATTTCGTTTGGACGAAGGGTGCTTCGTTGGTTTTCATTGCTTCGTTTGGGAAGGCAAAGACTCACCTTGTCAGTCGATGTGCACGCTCTGTCCGAGCGCTCGATCAAACTGACCAGTTGTCATCACTGCGCTTCGCCTTTTATACTGCCGGAGCCGGCCAAAAGAGCCTATAGGCTGCCTATCACGTGACTGCCATTGTCATAACGGAACGTATTTTATAGCAATTGTTACATAACGTATTTACAGGCAGCTCCGACAGCACCTATAGTGGCTTTATATACCACACTAAAAGGCGACGTTTGATGACCTTTTTAACGAAAGATATGAATTTAAAATATTTATTATTTATATCCGAAAAATAAATAATTTTAGGGAAATGTACTTAATATAGTTTAGTAAGAAAAATAAGCCCGAATTTAATTTTATTTTACCGAAAATACGAAGGTAGGCCTACATTACGACATAAAATACACTCTAGGCCTACACGGTGCGAGATGGGGCCTAGGTTGCTATTGATCACTAATAGGAAGTCGCATATTGGCTTTCAGAGGACATGAAAATCATCGACCTTGGATGACTTGAAGGTCATTGACAACTAGTACGGTCGGCTATCCTAGCGACAGCTGGGCTTCTTGTACGTTCGTTGCTTTGCGTCCGTTTCGTTGGACGGAAACACCGCTCTTAAGTAGAGAAAGTGTGAACACTTTCACTCATGATGCTGCAATAGGAACGCAGACTGAAATGTTCAAAATTTACAAAAGATCGTCACGAATGTACAATACAGGCACGTAAATCGCCATTCTACAGCCAATTTTCACCGATCGACGCCAAGCATCCACGTAGGCCTATTATATGCAAGCATATGGGAGTACTATTAGCAAAGTGACGATGACAGTAAAATAGACTATACAGACTATGCAGATAATCTCCTTTGTTGGAAATTCGCACTGTATGGCCTATATTTCGGAAAAATGTAATTAATTTTCAGCCACGCCTACTTTTTTAACCCACTTGTGTACTGTGCATGCGCAGTGGCTTCCATCCGTGTACCATGCAGGAGGAGGAAACTTGCGCCCAGAGAAAAATACAGCGTGGTGTACATCAAAACTTTCCTCCTCTTTTTCACTCGGCAATCTCAACCTTTATCGAGGAGCCCGAAAGGGTGGGGAGACTTGAGCCTGAAAATGGGGAGCGACTTGCGCCAGATTTTGACTCCAGATTTTTTGGGGTATAAAAGCCACCGTAACTGTGCGGTGACTTCTATCGTTTAGGGTACTTTAATAAGAGTTGCTTGAGCTGCGGGCGGCAGACTGCGTGCGTTGTTATTCGTTCGTTGACTGGTGTTCATAAACTAGTTAGGACTGCGTCGTCTCGTATGTGGTCTGGTGAGAGGAGCCACTTGATGTTGTCTCTAGTTCATCATTGTTCCCGGCAATGGCGCCGGTCACGTGATCGTCATCAGGTGACGCGCGGGGAGTCTGCATCATCAGACTGGTAGCTGTAGATGACTGGTCGCTCTGAGCGGCAGGCTTGTCTCCGTCTCCGTCTGCTGCGGTGGCGCCCTCCGACGCCTGCAGCATCCGACAACAATAAGTGCCACTCGATATTATGCAGATCATCATTACTTGAGCCTACATATCTAGCTTGAGCTCACGGTTGTCAGCAGCGGCGGTCAAGTTGATCAAGGGAGCAAAAGGAAATAATGCCCCCAAGTCATTACCAATTTCTATCGATAAAAAAATAAAATGAATGTCAGCTAAAATGAACAGATTTGCGCCTTGATTGCGCTTCAGATAACTGCTAAAATACTTTCAGCTCCAGGGACTCCCCTGGACCCGTCTGGGCGCCAATTCCAGATCGCCATTATACGTTATACGCTCGCGCTCTGAAGACGGTTATGCCTCAAAAGCCACAGTCATGCTGAAATGTCAGCTGGCCAGTAGGCCTAGCGGTTTTAAGCCGTGATGGGGCACAGTCCCCCCCGCAGTTCCTGGCCACCAATAATTTTTCTGCAAAGATAACACGAATATCTGATTTCTTTGCGTTTGCAAATTTTAGAAAAACGTGCAAATTCTCAGATTCCATTAAACGCCCAAAAACGACAAGTAATTTGAGCAAAGCTCATGAAACGCGCGACAGCCTAGCAGTTACTGTTCGCAGGTTATCTTGGTCTATCTCCATCCATTTCGTCGCAATTCATCTTGAAATCTGCCACCATTTGCAAAAATACACTCTAAAGCCCCCACATTTTGGGGTCATCGATGTTGACAACACTACAAAGCTTGTCACTATTGCTTGTTATGATAAGCAGCATGTCTGTGCCTATCTGCAACTGTTTTCACGCTACACGAGCCAATAGCGGTAAAATAACCACTTTTAGGGGGTAGACGTCTTTGACGCCTGCCTGCGCAGGCCTCCGTGAACTTAGGGGGTCGGGACTTGGATTGCTAAAATCCACGGTTAATGATAAAAATTTTACATGCAGGTTGTCTTGGTCTATCTCCAGCCATTTCGACGCAATTACCTGTTGAAATGTTCACTGCAGCCAAAAATTGCGAAAAAATTCACCAAAACCCCTCTTTTGGTGGTTCAAAGTCATCAACGTTGACAAATCTAAAAAGCCCGTTACCAGTGCTTGTTATGATGTGCAGCAATATGTACCTATCTGCAACCGTTTTCAAAATAACGTTTTTAAAATAACAAAAAATAAAAATAACGTTTTTAGAGGGGGTAGGCCTACCCCTCATTGACGCCCGCGTTTGATGGGAACCCCCTCACCCGCGAACACGAAATTTTGTCGCGATAAACTAGAGTGCTTGTGGCAGCCCACATTGAAGATCTCGCGATCCTAGCTTGCATCGTTTTGACACAATACCGCAGTGTGACGGACGGACAGACAGACGCCCAGATGATGGCTTCGCTGCCTTGACCCCCTGACCAGAGGATCTGCCCCTCGACCCCGCTAGGGGCTCTACTGAGTAGGCCTATAATAAGGGGTAGGCGTGTTTTCGCAGTTCTCCACCCTAAATATACTCTTGATGCCTACCTCGACGCCTACGGCTCATCCATTCTTCCCACTTTGGCGCTTGACCTGCCGATCTCGCCCCAAATCCGAATCTTGGATCCGACCCAGTTTTTACCGGTGCCTACGTAAAATATCACAGACGGATTTCGATCGAGCAAAAGCATAACACGTAACTACATACTAGAATAAAACATCACGTAAGCTAAGCTTATAGCCTACGTACCGACTGGTGTAACGAATGCCCAGAGACCACGGCCACGCTGATAGAAGAAGGAGACGCCACATCGGCTACCTGCAATACAACAAGCGGATCGCCTCACTGCAACAAGAAATGGAACTGAAAATGCAATTAGAAAGAAAAAGTTGAATCTGCAAAAAAGGAAATTGCAAGGAATTAAGCCGTCCTGCAAGTAAAGGTTACACTTTTCCACACTGTTAATGTATGTTGATGAATGTTAAGAAATGATTAACTGAGCATCATACTAATAGCAAGGTACATTTTCCCACGCTGTTAATGTAAGCTGAAGTAACTTGAAAATAAATGTGCAGATATTTGACATCATCAGCTAACTGAGAACGTTCAAATCACCTTGTGATCTGCATGTACAGTTGGTTTTGACAGGCGTAAAGTTTACCTCTACACTTATGAAAATCAAATACGCTTTATCTTTAGTGTTTAAAACAAGATACAATCACTCTCACATGATATACAATGTAGGCCTATAGCAGGCCAAATACTGCCGCCATGGGAACTTTAATAGACGTGCAACATATAGTCCACCTATAGGCTAAAGGTTCTGCTTCAGATTATTCTGGGCATTAAACTCACTTCTTGAATTAATAAACATTTCTGAACGTTGACTGGTAAACAAACTGCTTTATGACAGTCAAACCTTGTAATCGATTGGCTGTTGGGGGCCAGAGATCTGGATAGATAGAATTTATTAAAGTTTTTTCATTCATTTCAACACTTGACTTGCTTGGTCAGTCTTCCCCAGGTATTGCAAAAGCAGAAGTTGAGTGAGGTGGGAACTTAAACAATTTTTTAATAGCCAGTGGTGTCAGAAATATTTACATCAAAAATTATCAAAATCTGATGATGTATCTTCAAGTTATGATCGATAATGTCGGGGATGTTTTTTGAGACACAATGTATTACTGCTCAAGTGAACTACTGACTACAGTGTGAACAAAAATGTAAAAAATACCTGTAATTTAAATTATTTGGTGTGTAGCACAACTTCTCATCATTAGTTCAGCAAGTATCAGAATCCAGACAAAGACAGACGGAGGAAGCGCATCGAGCATGTCATTTGGATTTATTTATTTATTATGAAATCGTACACGCAGTGCACATACAGAACAACATGAAAATACACATAAAAAGTAGTATACAGAAAATTAACAGAATTTAAAAAACTAAATTAAAAAATTAATTTTAAAAAACTGAAAGAAAGGAAAAAAGATAGACGGAAAAACACACACACACCAAAAAAATAATCAAATCAAATCAATCTGTACAAAGGAAACTGACAAGACTATCAAGTTCAGCATGTGAGAACAAGTCCAAAACATAAAACCACACTTAATAAAAAGCATATCTAAAATAAAAGACATTCTTTTCCATGTGTCATTTGATTTATTCTAAATATAAAATTTAACGCCGATTGCGAGCATAAAACCAAAATATTTAATTAAGTTCTACAGAAAGGACGCTACAGAAAGGACAAAATAAGATTCAAAATGCACACAGACTGTACAAAACCTAATATTGCATACCTCGTCGAGATCTGACGGCTCCTGAAATCGAACCGACCTCTGCGTTTCTTTCTTCATAAACATAAAACACAGGTCGCAGATTTTAAAATAAGCTTACAGGCTACTGTTCTGTGTTAAACAACAACAACATTAAGTCACGACATAAAATTATTTCGCGGTGAAATAGCGCCGAGCTCGCTCCGCGCTTGCTTAGATCGCGAGGTGAAAACTACCGGTAGTTAAACGTAATACCCGAGCAAACGTCGAGCAAACAATGAGCTGGCTCGTCCAGCTAACATATAGCCAGCTCGTCGAGCCAGCTCGTCGAACCAGCTTGATCGTGTAAACGCGGTATTATGCATGCTTCATATTTGCCCCTATATGTTTGCTGGATGTTTGCTGGACGTTTCCTCGATGTCTGCTCGATGTTTGCTAGATCGTGTAAACGGGGTATAACTGAAACAAGCAAAGATCTTGGCGCCTATTTCCTAAAAAATACGACGCTCTTATATGACCGCAAGGTTTCTGTAAAAGAGGTGACCTTCAGCCCTGACCTTTGGCCTTTTCAACTAAAAACTGGCCTACTCCAGCTGCTTCTGTAAAAAATGTTACTGAATACAATTTCTGGTTTTCCTACGTAACCACTGTTTATTGTTACGCACCAAAATGGACAAAACGTATGGCCGACACCGACAGCTACAGCGGAAACCTAAGTCTGAGCATTTGCTGCACTACTTTCTCAATTAAAATGGTTTTCTGGAACAAATAATGTCAACGTAATTAGAGGCGGTGATAGTCCACGAGGCGGCTCTAATATGATCATGGACACATGCAGTAACATACTTCTTGGCGTTCCAATTTTTAGGATGATAAAACAATTACAGCGTTGGATAGGCTATAAGTACTGTAGGCCTAGGGTTCAGCGTTGCAGACTTACGTCCGGTTTTTCCATCACCAATCAAATCAAATTTGATCTCCGATTTACTGATCTCCGATTAACTTGATGTTCAGAATTGATCCTCGATCAACTGTGTTTCGTTTTTCCATGCATTCTCGTACTGCGATCTTGATCCTGACTTGGTTCTGTCAAGATCTAGGACAGCTACTGCTTGCTACCCGTAGTTCTCTGAAATTGTCTTTTGCGAGAGTCTGTGTAATTTTAAGATCTTGCCTAGTGCTTTATTGAACCAAATACACCGCTTTAGATAACGAATATATTGTCACAACAATTAACGATTACGAGTAAACGACGCAGACATCAAATGACAATGTCAGATAATCATGCAGGTTCAACTCAGCATACAACTTTGTTTCAGTGTTGTTTTAGTTTTGTTCGCAAATCTAGAACGCCTCCTTAACGACGTAGGCCTACGTATAGGCCCTAATGGGGTGTTTACACGATCCGGTAAACGTCTAGCAATTCACGTGTATTTTGAATACATTTGCTGAAAGTTTGCTGGACGTTTGCTGGATCGTGTAATCAAAACTTGAACCTTAAAATCTACGTTCAATGCTGAAAATTTCATATGCAGCTTTTCTATGTCTATCGCAATTGATTTGGGTGCAATGTGCTCATGAAATGTGTTTCGCAGCCCAAAATCGACCAAAAAATCCATAAAAACCCCTATTTTAGCGTTCAGGGTCATCGAAGGTCATTGAATTCAATAGCAATCAAGAGCCAGTGTACGACTTCCTATTAGTGATTAATAGTAGGCCTAATAGGCTCTATCTCGCACCGTTATTGAGATACAGCGACTTATTGGCTAAAAATCGCAAATTTTTGCCACCCCCTCTCATTTAGCGCCCTCGTTCGGGGTGACTCCCTTCGAATTTATGTTAAAGCTTTACGGTTCCTGAAACTAGAGTCTTCCCGGTAGCCGATGGTGAAAATTTGGTGACCCTAGCTTGCACCGTTTTTGACCGATCCACCCGTGTGACGGACAGACAGACAGACAGACAGACAGACAGACAGAATTGCGATGGCTAAGACGCGCTGAAAGCAGTAACTTAAACAAATCATTGGTGATGAACTGCAGTCTGTAAGACCGTAACGCAAATTCTGTACCGTTGTCAATTCATCAGCTGAATACATTGTTGTCAGTTCAGCGTTTTCCAATCGCTTGGCTGACATCGTCTTGTCCTTTTTTGAACGAAACCAGCGACACATTATGCTGACTTTTAGAAACTCATGCAGTCGTATGTTATAGGCTACGTCAATAATTATGTTGTTGATCATACCAGTCAGCAAATTCGTAGAATACAGAAAGTGTCCAAACAGTGTTGTCAGTCGCGCACAATATCTGTAAATCGATCAGGTGACAAAATTGACAACACAAGACAAGATGCAGGACGCCTATTGGATACTGGACATTATTTTGACATTTGGTATATGAGACGTGCGTATACTCACTCTGCAGAGACATTCAACAAGTAATTTTAGCAAAGCTCATGAGACGCGCGACAGCCTTAGCAGTTTCTGTTCGCACATTGTCCAGTCTATCTTCAGCCAGTTTGTCACAATTTAATTTGAAGTGTTTAATTTGAAGTGTGCACCGTAGCCGAAAATTGCAAAAAAATCACTAACACCCATTAACACCCTTTATTTTGAAGGTTTAATGTCATTCAAGGTCATCGAGGTAAATAAGCAGCATGTCTATGCCTATCTGCAACTATTTTTATGTTAGACGAGCCAATATCCGTAAAATAACCAATTTTTAGAAGGGTACCCCTATTTGATGCTCGCCTGCACAAGCCTCCTTGAACCTGGGGGGTGGGGACTTGGACTAGTAAAATCTACGTTTGATGCTGAAAATTTCATGTGCAGGTTGTCTTGATCTATCTTCAGGCATTTCGTGGCAATTCAGTCTTGAAATGTGTGTTACATTCGAAAAATGCAAAAAAGTTGCCCAAAACCCCACTTTTGGGGGTTCGAGGTCATTCAAGGTCATCAATGTTAGTAAAACTAAAAAGCCCGTGACCAGTAGTGCTTGTCATGATAATCAACATTATCTGTACAACATTATCTGCAACCGTTTTTACGCGCGACAGCGTAATGCTTCGCGCGTCTTAGCCATCGCCTGGGCGTCCATCCGTCCGTCACACTGCGATATTGTGTCAAAATGGTGCAAGCTAGAATCACGAAATCTTCACTGTGGACTGCCACAAGGAGTTTTCCATGACAAAATTTCGTGCCCCTGGGTGGGGGAGAGGGGTTCCCTAGAACGAGGGCGTCAGAGGGGTAGGCCTACCCCCTTTAAAAAGACGTCATTTTGCCCCAAATTCTGAAAAAAAAAATTTTACGGATCATAATTAAAAAACCGAAATCCTGGTGGCAGCCCACAGTAAAAAATTCGTGATCCTAGCTTGCGTCACCTTGTACCGCAGCGTGGCAGAAAGACAGTCGAGGACGCCTCGACGATAGGCCTATCTGGGGGCTAGAACGAGGGAAGCAAATTAACAAAAATACATTAAAAATAAACATTAAATAATTAGGCCTAAGTAAAGAAACGTACATTTTGTTATTTCCACATATCGACTCAATGACCTTCTAACCTAATAGAACGCCCTTGCATCGATAGAAAGTAAACAATGCGTCATGCATGACGTCACCCCATGCGGTACAAGAAAATAAGTAGAACACTATGTGAACAAGAAATCTGAGCTAATGCTTGTGAGACGCGTGTTCGTGGGCAATCTTAATAAATGGTCTATCTTCATCCATTTCGTCGCAATTCACTTTTTTGCAGCCAAAAATCCCCATAAAATCACTAAAACCCCCTATTTTGAGGGTTAATCAAGTTCAATCCATGTCATCAATGTTGACAATCCTAAAAAGCTCGTCGCCAGTGCTTGTTGTGTTATAGGGTGTTTACACGATCCAGCAAACTTCCAGCAAAGTTCTAGCAAACGTCCAGCAAACATCCAGCTGGCCTGATGGAAGTTGGCCGAACCCCGCCCCCTATCAGCTAGCCTTTCAGCTGCCTACCCGGCCGCCTATCAGCTGTGGGCTAAGCCGTAGGCGGGCCTAGGTTTAGCTAAGTGTTATATAGGCTTTCCGATATTTATTTATTTCAGCACTGACATTGACAACACCAGCAACACAAATAAAAACAACAAAATGCCAGCCAAAGATAGAAAGGCTCCAGAAGGAACACTAACATCTACCCTAATCAACACAATGTAACAGAAAATTAGACAAATCAGTACGATTAAGGAAAGTCTATCATCAATATCATTAATAGGCCCTACTTAAATCTGTGGTTACAACCCGCCCGTACTTACTCCTAATTATCACAGAACTTCCATGCAGCTAGCTGGATGAATGCTGGATCGTGTAAACACCCCATTAAGCAATAAGCAGCATGTCACTCTGTGCCTATCTGCAACTATTTTCACTCTAGACTGTGCTCTGTAGGCAGTAGACGTCCTGACTTGCGTTCAGTTGGTCTTGGCTAGAGAGTGCACTCCTAGAATAAGGGATCTTTACGTCTTGGTGCATGACGGACTGCAAGGTAATATAGATGAGCAGTTGCAAATTTACCACACCGTTAACCACCTCTCACATTCCCCCCTTTTCTCCTCCCAAAATCTCTGATTTGCGCGAATTTCATGGGTCGTCCTGAAGTGAGACTTGAAGTGAGTAGTGTTACATATTTTTAGTTACGTCGGTTTACTTTATCGCTCTCTTTTTAAATACATCTGACTAATATATTTCCGGTTGTAACTTGGTTGTAAATTTGCAATTTTTGTGTTAAATTCGTTTGTACAAAATTACTGAACGTCCCAGTCGTACTACGGTAAAAGGTAAAGGTAAAGGTAAAGGTCGTCAATTTGTATAGCGCATCGTCGCAAACACGCCTCTAATGCGCTTTCGTTACTAACCAGAGCCGCCTGCCGCACGGCCACCGTGTGCAGCCTGCAGACACAGGCTGGCGCAGCGGCCAGCTAGCCAACCCCAGTCAGCTGTACCAAGGTCCCCACCTTCCGTACATGAGTTACTACTCATTTTACCGTCCCACGGAGGGTAGAAGGCTGAGTCGACCTAGC
>Ga0209367_1007251_pt1 | contig 15296 bp, 15 predicted proteins | sample WorMetLIZISLAND2_FD_187412 | JGI IMG/M metagenome (GOLD analysis project Ga0209367, IMG submission 187412) | Marine gutless worms symbiont microbial communities from Max Planck institute for Marine Microbiology, Germany - Olavius geniculatus... ... | reverse complement strand
CAATGATATTGAACCTGGCCTTGTGATTTCGTCGAGGACGGCTCAGTTCTACAGTTAATTTGAATTTAATTAATTTCATAGTGTAAACATTACTTTTAGCATACGTCTGACCCGCATATTCATTTTCCCGTATTTTCATGTCTCGCATTTTCATGTCTCCCATTTTCATGTCTCACTTTTTCCATTTTCACCCCTTATTTTTGGTGCCGCATTTTCATGTCTCGTATTTTCATTTCTCGCATTTTCAGCGTCCCCGTCCACGAGATTTCGCATATGTCATTTTTAATCTATGTCACGTGTATCATAGTTTCTGATTTTAGTTTCGTTTAAAACAGTTGTAATTATATTATATTTTGTGTGTAAATGTGCGTGTTCATTAAGGTTAGTCTGGTAGCTTGCCCGCCTGTCATTATTTCAGCGCAAAACACGTGTCGCATTCGGTTTGTCACAATCCCCGTGATTCATCCGTCAGCGCAAGAGTTTCGGTTCCGTTTCGGATGCATGATGGAAATTGCAGGGGAACCGAGACTAAGCGATTGCGCGCTGACCGATGCATCGTGCGGTAATTGTGACGAAACGAATATCGTATTCGTATTCACGAAATGTGACCGCCGGACTAGGCTGGTTGGTGGCGTGGTGTAGTTGGTAGCGCGTTTCGGCTGAAACGAAGTTACTCTACGCCGGGCCCAGTTAGTACTGCGATGGGTGACTGCCTGCGGGCAGGTAAACCATCTCGGTGCGAAGCCTGCCAGCTAGGTCGACTCTGCCTTCTACTCTCCGTGGGACGGTAAAATGAGTAGTAACTCATTTACGTGGGTTACGGAAGGTGGGGACCTTGGTACAGCTGACTGGGGTTGTCTATCCGGCCGCTGCGCCAGCCTGTGTCTGCAGGCTGCACACGGTGGCCGTGCGGCAGGCGGCTTTGGTTAGTGACGAAAGCGCATTAGAGGCGTGTTTGCGACGATGCGCTATACAAATTGACGACCTTTACCTTTTTTTATTGGCTAAGCGCGCTGCTAAGGAGGAGGCACATTACCGACCGTTGTTCTCTCAAGGCATGACAACAGATGCTGGTGCTGCAGCTGGAACATGTCGTCTTGCACGCTGGAGTCCGGAGACCCGGGTACCCACTGAAGTCCCGCCTCGAGGGCGGCCTGTCGCTGCTGGTTCTTCCGCTTGCGTTCCAAGTAGGCGCTCGACGTCAACTGCTGGGTGATTCGGATCTGCGCCAGTCGCGATTTCTATAACGAACACGATAAAATAAATAGAACAATTTACTATGCAGTATGACCTAAAAACAAGCATGCCGATGTTAGATTATTCATAATATACGTTAAACACGATGGAATAGAAACAAAATGGATTATACAGAATAACCTAAAACAAGCACATCAATGATAGATTATTTATAAAGCACGTGCTTTAGTTGTATCGATTTCTGTTTAATTCAACAGATGTATATTTATAATTGACGACAAAGCGTTGCTGCTACTGCAGCTATCTTTCGTTTTTTTGTTTGTTTAATTTTTCACGAACATTGTCAAAATTATCTAATGATAAAAGCAGCGAAGACTAGCGAAACTATTCATCAAATTGATACGCTCAAAATCGTTAATCTCGTACTGGACATTTGTCTTTTAAAAATACAAAATTTGGGCCTGGATGTGCCGCATATTAAAGATTTTTTTTCAGAGAAAAACAAAATTGAAAATGTTAGCATCTTCATCAGTCTCTTCTGTCGGCAAATTGCAAATTCCTTCCACTTAATCTTTCCAGTCTACGGCGCCGCTGAATGGTGGCAGAAAAACAGCCAGCTGATGCCGCAGAGTTAATCAGTCCAGTTAATCGAAAAATCAGCTGTGTCCATCGAACGCAGCTAATCGTGTGTTGTGTTTGTTCACTTCGCCTTGATCATCAGAACGTCGCCTCGGCAAAGATGTTTTGCAGTGAGGGGCGACCCATGCAATGCAAAAGTGACCGGGCCATGGGTGTAGTCCTACATTTAATGGAAAGTGGGGGTGACTGAATCTTAGTAAGGCAAGGAAGAATTTCGCTTATATAACTTTATGCACGTTATAAGTTTGTTTTTACTAATTTTTGCCAAAAGCATTTAAAAGCATTGCGCCTTTGTGATTTTTCGGTAAGAATATGATATTTACAACACTCACAGATATAAAGCGACAGATAACCAGATAACAATTGTGTTCCGGTAATTAAACCCATAAAACTGTGCTTTTTACATAAATTTTAGTAACAATATGGGGTGCACCTTTTCTCGAAAAAAATTGCGTAGGCAGTGGTGGTGACGTTGGATAAGCAAACGACAGTTGACCTTCTTCTTAAATTTTAGCTTGTCGGAATTTTTTAATACAACATTTAACCCTGAAAATTTTTACAATACATTAGGATTTTGTTGTAAAAATATTTAGGGGCAAACATAAAATTCAAGCACCCATAATCTGTCACAGATTTGCAGCAGTTTAATGTACAAATTGTAACTTTTTACCCACCCTAATTTTTTGCCTACTCGCAACGCCATGCATTTGGGGGAGGCGGCATCTCATCTATTGGTTGCCGCACTACATCGCAGCTCGGTGGTCAATACAAGCCAAGTGAAGCGTGTGATTCCGTATCCGGGAGGACAGTCCGACAGAGCTCGTATAGTCCCAGCATTAATACTGTCGGACGTCGGACGTTGGATCAGCTAGCGGGACGCAAATTGTTGATGAAGCGCTGCTTTAGCGCGCATCATCAACTGCGATCAGCGACGTTAACTGCCTGTATGCGGCTGACCGATGAACTTCCTTGCCCCGTCTGTGCGTTGTGTAATAATGTAAAGGGTCTCAAGATAGTCGTAATCGTCGGAGTCTGATAAAAAAGCGTACTGCTGCACGGGAAACGCGCGAAGTGTACCCGAAATAGCCGTGATCCGGGCCGAATAAACGATGCGTCCCCGGCCAGAGCAACAGCGACATCAGAAGATTGAATGACTGGACTCCGTTGTCGCAATGTACATTAGCTTAATGACACGGCGGTCATTGGGACAGACAGATAGATAAGGCTGGACCCACGGCCTACATCTCCCATGCTGGCCATCACAACACAGTGTGTAGAAAACCAAACTCAACCGAGCCAAGCAGTACTGAAGTACTGTACGATAGGCCGAGTGTCAAATGGGCGCCCAGTGCATTCTGTAGCAGCACCACTGCTGATAAATACAAAAGCCAAGAACTTGCAGCAACGCAAAGCTGCCCGGAGATTCGTCTGCGTCGACGTCGGTAATGGGAACTGGCAACGGGTCGAAGAAGTTTGCTTGTTAAGTTATGGTGCATATTTCTCAAATGTCGAGAAAAATTCGGGCAGCAGTTGTTACAAATGCAGACTAAATACTTACTCACTTACTTACTTACTATGATAAACACCAAACTGATTTGGTAAAAGACAGAATCGCTTTTCGTTTAAATTTGCCACGTGGCAACAGCAATTGGCAATTGCGTCTATTGGCGGGGGAAATTTCATTCTCAATCAATTTCCCCTTTTCCTATGGGTTTAGGAACTCCGTCTAACTTACTGTGTCATTCTACCCCACAAGATTTAGGCCTGCTTGTCAAATGGCAATCCATCCAACGATTTAAGAAGAGTGTGCGAATGTGACAAACAGACGACAGACAGACAGACCACGATACGAATAAATGTGTAGCTGTAAGCAAAACTGATTGCGTTATAGCGATTCTGCATTTAACTGTTGCGTATAGTTTTTTTTCTTGTGTACTGTTCTTATTTTATTTTTTTATTCCAATGTTTCAAACTGTTAACTGTTAACCTTATTCTGTGTCGCTGTTTTTGCCTGTAATCGTATAGTATGCAGAAGGTAAAATTAATGTTCTGCCAGAACTTTACTGATAATGACAGATTTTCGATATTTCAGTGGCTTAATGAGCAGAAAATTTAAAGTTTTTAGCCGATCGCCAAAGATTTACCTTATTTAATTTAAACGTATTGCCAGAATGACCGGTCCGCGCCGAATTTCTCCGAAGCTACATTAAAAACAAAATTTTTAATGCAGAAGTTTGTTCAAAACACATCTTGATTGATATGTCGAAGCCGTTTAATCGTTTTCGTGTGACAGATTACTTGTTAGTTTTTAAGTCAACAGTGGATTTCTTGGTTTAAAAAAATAATCTAGCGGATGTCACATCAACGAAACGAATGGACTGAATTTTCAGGCCAGTGAACGCCTACGCAGTGATTCTGCTTCTATTTTATCAGCCAATCTGTCGAGCGACGAGCGGATTTCTGTGGATTAGTTCGATTTATCCTTTCCACCGCCCGACCGCTTGAGGGACCGAGTAACCAGAAGCGTCGTCGACTGCATCAAACGGTTTCCACGAATTTCGCTCTTCGCCTTGTGCACTATATCAGCGGTTACACTGCGCGACCGAACTGCAGCGGTTACTACTCGAAGAAAATGTTTTCAGCCACCGGCATTGGAGTCCGGATATTTTTCCTAAAGAGTAGGCTTAAAGTTAGGGTGCGTGCTACAGCCCAAATTCCATTACGCCGACTTTCATCGAAACTTCCCCGCGGGGAAAGTCGTGGACACAAATCATGAATTTGGGCTTACATAGGCCTGCGCGCCGGGAAACGCATGCGTTAGGCGGAGAATCAAATTATTACTTCAGTTCAGACTGGTGCAATTAACAAAGACATGTTACGCTATGCCCATCTTGAATGAGGGTGACCTTTCTCAAAAAACAGTGTAGTTATTTCATAGTTTACAGTTTTTTCTCAACGCCAGACGTTTGAAAATGTCACGGTTAATTCCACTTTGATAAACGTAGTATCCTATAGCTCGTAAAATAATGCAATACTGTTAACGGTATGCTTGTTTAACGTTCATAACATTATACTCGTTCTAATACGAAAGTCTGTCGTTCGTTGTTGTTTGCATCTTTAGCTTCTGTTCACGGCTACTTAGTGCGCAATTTTACACCAAATTTACAAATACTAGTATGGAATTGTGGAGTTTGCAATGAATAATAAATACCCGCTCCGTGCGTTTTCCCGGCTAATCTTTTCCACATTTTGCGGCTTTCTCCGAGGAAAAGTCCAGAAATGCATTTGCGGCCAGAACTCGCTGCCCCCTTTCAAGAACGTTCTCGTTTTCGTTTTTTGGCTTTGATTTTTGGCCTTTTAGCCTTTGGTCCTTTTTGTGCAGTTTTAAATGATTCTTTTTTAAAAAATCTGCCCATATTTGTGTGTAGGCCTAAAAATCAACTTCGAAGTGAAAACATGGCACCCGATGACGTACATTAATTCAAAGAATAAAACGCCGAAGCGACTTTTTGTTGGCTCTGCTGCTACACATGGTGGCCAGAAAATGACACCCTTTCGGTATTTGAGTTTCGTCTTTTGTCCTCAACTTCGACTCCCGAAATTCTCGAATTATAGGCTTACGAGTACAAAGTTTTTTTTAACTTTCGTGTAGTGCCGCAATTCAGCATTGAGGCGGCAACACGAATAAACGTTCGTTCTCATTCTCATTCTTAAAATGGTGCTAGCGTTTTGGCGCACGGTAAGCCTTAAATGGTGACGGTAGGTCTACTAGAAATCATCAGTCGTGCTTGCTGGACTGTGATTGTGTCTTTGCACGAGGACTTCTCGTCGACGAGTTATCTCGACCAGCTACGGCTGCTGCTGCTGCTGCTGCTGACGCTGTGAAGTTATCAGAGTGATGAACGACCGTCGAGGCACCAGCACACGCATGCAAGCCTTAGACCTCGTTCACACTATGTGTTCCGTTCGAACTGTATACGAACTTAACGAGTGGAAAAAAGTTTCTCTGAAACTTTACGTACGAAACTTTGTAATAGGTCTGCGGAACGGAAAAACTGGGGGGGGGGAATCTGTGGTTCACACGGTCACGACGAGTTTAGTTTAGTGATAGACTGCTGTTAAGTCGCCAATGCCTGTTCGCACCAGCCCGCTCGTTAGACCGCGTTTACACTCACATACTAGGCCTATGTGTACGAGTTCAACGCACGAATATGAATACAGTAAGTACTTAAGTAAATGTAAACCTAGGTAGCGCGTTTAGTTTTGTTGGACTCGTAACTTACTCGTGCCGATATGAACGCAGTCTCATTTTGCAGTCAGCACGTTATATTATTGTTTCGCTCAGAACGCTTTAACGTCTGCCGTCGAAAAAAACTCCTTATAGAATATACGTGTAAGTTAGATCAAAACAAAGATCATTACTCATTAGTTAGCAATAGAAACGCTTTAACGTTCGGTCGCAACCCTCATCCATTTAGCGCGCGCTCTTGGGACTCAAGCATATCGACCGTATTACGATTATACGGCGCGAGAATAAATGCACGCAACAATAGGCAGCCGCTCTGTTCTGACGCGTGTGCAGAGCGACAGAACTGAACTGAACTGAAATAGGACGTTCAGGCCTCGCCCAAAGCTAAGTAGTACTGTCCGCGGGTAGCGGCGGAGTATTATACGCACAAGCATTACACAAAAACACACGTGTGACCTTCATGATCAATGTAGTCAAGTATAGTGTCAACGTACATATACTCATGCAGAATTTTATCAAACAAAATGCAGCGATTCACGATTTATCTTATAACACAGAAAAAAAAACTTGCCGAATATGATGAGCACAACACTGTCGTCGTTCCCGCGGGCAGTAAGGAAGTGAAATGTCAGTTCTTTCGCTTTGTTTTCTCATGAGTGACAACAGGCGTCTCCTTGAGTTCTCCTCTACCTGCAACCTCCTTCAGGGAGAAAAATAATCAGCACAGCAAGACCTGTGCGTACAATTTGAGAATGGAGACAATCTCTTAAGAATGTGGCGAACCGGGTCATCTCCTGTCAGCAGCGAAATCTGATGGCACGTTGTCTTTTGGTCCGTAAACGTGTTCGATGCTAAAGTTTCAATGTCATTAATTTTTACCTTATCATTTATACTATACTAATACTTCCTGTAGCAATGGATTCGCTTTCTTTGTAATCGTAATGCATCTCGGCGACTTTATGCCCTGTGCAACAAGTCCGCACCTCACTACCACTTGTCTCATGTTGTGTGCTGTGTAGGTGAAGATTAAACACGCCGAAAACGCCGCAAATATACGTGACGAAACAGTTGCCACCTTATCGGCCTACGAATGTGTTGGTCGTCTGTTCTAACGTCTTATAAAGTATTAATGTTTGGTGTCGTCTTGTAATTATAGCACCCGATGTCAGCAGCACGTTGTGTGGCGAGGGTATAGTCCAATATCTTGGGTGATTTCTAGCATTCCTTGTGTGTGGACATCTTGGGTGGCAAGACAGTTGTGGAAGAGCACCAACGCCGTCAGTATACACAGAGAGCGCTTTTAGGCCTTAGGCCGTTGTTGCTGCTCTTAATTACTCATGACCAGCTAACTCAAATTGTATAAAGTATCTGATGTGAAAATGGTTTCGGGCTGTGGCAGTTTGAACGATGTTGTCTAAATAGTATTTGAGTATTATCGTCAACCTGCTACCCCTTCGGAGTAAGTAAACTGAATACCGGCCAGCGCCTGCCTGGAGTTAAGGCGAGGCCCATTCACCTGTGTCGCGTAGCAGATAACACAGTGTGATCGCATATGGCAGGTGACGCTCCGTAGCTCTGAATTAATTTTCTATAAAGAGCTGTACACGATCTTTAACCTCTAACTTTCAAATGATATTTGGCTTTGATTGACCTCTATACTCACAATTAAAGATTGAAATGTTAACGTTATGCGCTATATGAATTCGCGTTTTACTTACTTTTACACTACAAAAGACCCGCTACCCAACGCCCAAGGTGTCCATAGACTTAACCGTGGTGTGGTGACGTAATGCCACCCAGGATGTCATAATATAATCTCGGCGTGAACGAGCAATTCGCTTTGCACTCTGTCAGCAAGCTGTTACAGGTTGACATAAAACTGTGTCACAGTAACTCTGCGAGTTTATGGCCACCAATGCCCAAGACTCTGACGACACACCAACGAGTGGAGATGTGTCGGAACAAATTTTTCGTATTAAATCCCTCCCGTTTTGATGACATTAAGCCTACTGTCACTGCTATCACATTTAAATCTCTATTTAAAACTCAAATCCCATTTCCATTTTTTCACGAAGCAATTCTCAATTTTCTGCCGTTTCCATTTCGATTCGGCAACTCAAACATCTGGATATTTATGAAGTTTTTTTCTACGGGCAGCATGGCTGTAGGCCAACTCGCCCTACACCATCCAACAACGTTAAACAGACAAAAGAAAGCAAGCAAACTAACGATCAAATTAACCGCCAACAAACAAAAATTAAACGTCTAACTGGAAAAAAACTATAACCAGGTAATATTGCTATAGGTCTGCAATTATTATAGCATGTAAAATTATGCATCTTGCTATGTGCAAAACGTTTTTGCAGTCGCTTGTAAAAGTAGTGAAACTTGGCTTTTTCCCCACTCCAACGTCTCAATTTCCACTGCCGTAAGAATCTCGTGAATTCCATAAAATTTCGGTCTTTTCAATTTCCATGCACACCTCCACCGTGTGATGATGACATTGCAGTCACTGCGCGGGAAAGCTGCTGCGATCCACTGCTACGATGCACTGTAGGTCTACTCATATAGACGCCGCAATAAAACCAGAATCAATGTATAGACGCCTATAGCACGACCGTACGTCAGACGTCGGGTATATACGACTACACTGCATAATAATGCGGCTTAAGACGGCAGCAGCGTTTATTTTCAACGTTGCAACAAACAGTTATTTAGGCCTACTTTTATAAATAAGCCTAGGTCTACAGTACATTATGATTGTTCATATAGCTGAAGTATATGTAAGTAAGTAAGTAAAGTAAGTAAATGATTTATAAAGTGCCAAAGTCTCAGAAAGAATCAGGGCGCATTTTTTCTCTACTTGTATCGTATTGTAGTCTGCATTTGTTGCAAATAAAGATATATTGTCTCAGTGAAGAACAGCTCCTTGGCGAGCATGGCTATCTCGTCGTTTGAACGGGGTAACAATGCAGGCTGACATTCACGAAACTGGCTCAACAAGCGCTAGTCGTGCGCTTGTCAAGCCAGCTTTATCCTGTAAACGGAGCATAAGCCACGCCACCAACCCACGATATGTGTGATGCGGCTGTGGAAGGACAATGCACGCTGTGAGATAAGTCAAAGCGTAGGTTGATGATGGGTTGACTGACCTTTTGTTCACGACGCTTGTCTTGCCGCTGACTCTGCTGATAAATGCGACTGAAGTTCGACACTATGACAGGCACCGGCAAAGCGATGACCAGTACTCCGCTGAGTGAACAGATGCCTCCGACAACTTTACCAGTGATTGTCTGAGGCACCATATCTCCGTATCTGTCACGCACCCACGTACACGCACACATCTCAAAAACACTTCTAGCCGACCGTACTAAGGGTCGCGCTTATGCCACGATGAGTCGTCCGTCCGTCTGTCTATATGTCGTCTGTCGACAGCCGACTGGTCGAGGGTTTGCCGTGCGTCAGGCACCACGGCTAAAATGGTATACACAGATACGGCTGCATAGACTCGCTCTGGAGCTAATGCACTGTGGCTGAACGGTACGTCGTACGGATCGGCGAAGGTAGAGTTGGATAGGGCGTTGTAAAATTTCTATAGACTGTTAATAGTAACTGTTTCTATCTGCAGCGATTTGGCCGCAATTTACAGCACGTTATTTCGGCGAGCCGACAAAAGTTTACGTTATATTTGTAAAAACGTTTTGTCCATTTTGGGCGCAAGCAAGAGGATGTTCGAAACATCATAATTGGACAACACTATAGACGCGGGCTGCGAGTGTCAGGAGTACAGTCGGCTTACCCTAGCGACAACTGGGCTTTTGTATTTTGCTGCTCTCTTTAAAACTTCGTCTTTTAATTCGTAATTTTCTCTGGAAAAACTGATTAGGCCCGTATCGCTCATCATTATTAATACCACTTCATCGTCTACTTAAGTCAAAAAATTTCAGCAATTAGAATTTTGTCAATCGTTGAATTTTCTTAAGCATTATTCTTGTGATTGATCGCCAATTACTGCAGCTGTACTTGCAATACAAGAAAAATACATTTGCATATGCACTAGCTTGAACCCCGTGCATAAGTCATGTGGGCAGTGCTAGCCTGCATGCTGCAGTCGTTCGTTTGGTCTTGCACGCGTGATTGCACCCGTGGAGTTAGCCAACCGTTATATCACTCCAGACAGTATGGTGAAGATTAGCAGTACCAAGAGAGTCACGGTAAAAAATCCGAATTAAAATTAGGCTAGCTTCAATAACCCTAATCCGCACAACAGTCGGAGTGATTTTTGACTTTTTAACTGAAATACGGGACAGAACACAAACAGCGAATGGTTAGTCTTAACTTCAAAAAGTGCAATATCTGAATAGACCAAAATGCGATGTACCGGTAACTGAAAAAGAAATCTACGACGTGCGCCGAATTTGTAAAAGTTACCTTAGGTGTTAATGATGTATAGTTACGCCTACATTTATAAGCATGAATTTCACGGTAGATGAGTTTCGAGAGCTGAAATTTGACGGTAATCTGCCAGTGTTTCTATAATGCATCGATTCTCTTCCGGGCCTGCAGCAATTGCTGGGGTCTGTACTTACTCGATTTATGTAGTCGACCTTCGAGCATTTATATCCATAGCGAGTCCTGCAGGTTATAATTTCCTGGAATCTATGCTATGGTAGCTATATTAGGCTACATGCCATTTGTTGCCGTAAAATCGCACAATGTCATCATCATTTTGACAGATTTTCCAAACATCCGTCACTGAGTTTAGGCCAACACCATAAGCTTAGACCCTTAAAAGCCAATTTCGATTAAACTAACTTGTTGGTAACTAGTTGGTTACTTGATTTTGTATTTGTAAATTTTAAGTAGTAACTTGCTCAACACCTGTTTATTAATCGTGGATTTGATTTTCGACTTCACACCAAATAAATCTTTAGTTTTTATCTCGGTTGTGCTCGAAAATAAGACTCTTTTTTATTTGCGCTGAACGAAATACGCAAAAATGTTTTTGGCGTTGCATTTTCCAGCAAGTTAATTTTTTGGCCGAACGCATTAACAATCACGCATTGTGGCAAAACGGTACGTTTTACAAGAAAACTGCGTAAACAAGTAAATAATGTTGCGTAACGGCTGCCTTTTGGTACTAAGTCGGACTTTCTACAACCCCTCATTTACCCTAAGCAGGCTGTAATTTATCTAAAATTAATATGATAGCGCCTGGCGAGATGGCGTTTGTTATACTAGCGTTGATTGTTGCGTTACAGGACAGCGTTGACATATCATCTATGAAACGGTCTAGTCACCTATGGGTAATCGTTTTCTGAAAGGCTAACTCAGTTTTGTACCGTAGGCCTATGTTGGGTGGTGAGTATCGAACTTTGCTAAAGTCGGACGGCGACATTCAGACATAGGCGTCACGGTCGGCCTGACTTAGCGACAGCTGGGCTTCTTGTTTTGGTTTGTCATTCTGCGTCGCGCGCGGCACGGCGGCGGTTTGTTGAGGGCGTGTGCGATATAATCGATCAATTCACAAGGAACAGACAATAATTACCACTGACAGACGTTTTGCACTGCTGACAGCGTTGACGCGCGTAGGACAGGCAATGACACGAAGGAAGGCTGGGAGACAAAGCGAGGGAAAGCGTAATAGGGCGGTGCTATCCGAACGTAGGTAAATAAGTACAATAAAACACTTAGTAGTACATTGTACGTAATTTCACAAACTTACTGTATTAATTTTATCCATTCGGCGATTCTTGAACTTGTACCTATATTTTTTTACTAAATGTGTTTCGTCAAAAATATAATACTCTGCGCCATTTCTCGAGTTTAAAACCGTTACTCGAATCTAATCTTAAACCCGACTAACTGGAGTACTGGAAGGCGGTTCAGAGCCGGTGTGCGTGGCGGTTGAGTTTGCGTTAGTTAAGAACGGCACATCGCGCGGTGTGCATAAATGACGCGCGCAGATCAATGCTGGCGGCACGCTGCAGTTTAGCAGCTTTGTCGTGTCGTGCATGATAGGCCTAGTCCGGGCAGACAGACATGACGCCCCTGCGGAGTGCTGGCCCCGCACACCCTCACCAGATCAATCAATCATCCAAACGATACCAATGTATATTTCAACAGAACCGACGCATAGCAGCAGCAGCAGCAGCGTCATGTATCTGGCGACGCGTCCTCGCTTGCGGGTTTTACTGTCTCAGCGCATTGTGCACGCTAACTGTTGGATAATTCGCGCTTTCTAAGCCATCTTACTTACTTACTTACTTACTGCCTCAGCGCCTGGGAGACCACGCTCCACGTCTTATATCACGTCCGTCCTTCGTCCGACCACCGGCAAATTGATACCCACAATGCTCCTCGGCGTTGCCCGGAGCTGAGCGACTTCCCGTGCGTGGAATGTTCAGCATGCAGAATTAACATGATCCGGACACACAACAGTCGCGGCGACATAACCTGACTAAATGCGCTGGTACATGTGCAACAGAATGCAATGAAACAAGCTGAAACAATATTACTGTAAAACAACCTATTTTGCTTTGTTATTATTAAAACATGCAAACTTGCGATAGAATATAAGTTCTGTGAAAGTGTGTGGCGCCGCGTTTCGCTCTGTGATAAACAGTAAACGTTGTCCACGACGACTGTCTTTAGCTATTTTATTTTGTTATTTTATTGGATACTAATTCAGCGCAGATGTGGAAACGCCTTAAACGAACCATCATGCGAGTCATTGTAACTGTTTTAGTTTCGAACACACATTCTGTACGCAGTAGCGTTCGGAACGAATAAAATCATTTGATTTATAGATCATTATTTGAATCATTTATGTGACTTTCGATTTTCATTTAATCACTTTTGGTTGCCATCATAATTGAAAATCAAAATCATTACTCCTGGACATTAACAAAACAGTTTGTTTTTTGTTGTATTCTATTCTTGTCTATTTATCCGACAACCGTATGGATTAAGCTATTCATACGGTTGCCGTATAAATATCTTGTGCCTTAAAAGTCTCTTCTTAACATGCAATTACAAACGGACAGACTATCACACTACCTCCACTATAGACATTAACGACGCGCCGATTTACGCGCAAGCAATAGAGTTAAGTCAACAAGCCATTGACAGAAGTGCTAGCAACTACAGCCTATTGCTGCATTGTGGGTAAGCAACGACAATGTCTGCTCGGGGTCGGCTAATTGTTCATCTGTGCGTTTATCGTGCATACGTTGTAATCCTACCGCTAGGACAATGCGTCATTTATTGATCAAGGGCATCATAATAAATACGCCGTAAACTCATAATACACGCATGTCGTTTACTTCGGAATAAGCCTACAATTAAATAACGTTCTAATCAGTAATCAATATCAATTAAGAAAAAGATCAGTTATGGACAAGAAAAGATAATTTACAGGCAATCAAACTTGGAATTAACTAAACAAATTAGTCTCTATGCACGTTTGAGTGGAATTTTAAGTATTACATTTTACCGCGGTTTTTTCCACGACTTACCCGAGCGTTGTCATGGTAACGATGGTGTACCAGAATGCCTCCGGAATGCTGGTAAAAGTTGTTTCCGGTTCGTTCTTTTCCGTGTAAAACATGATCGTTGCGAACACGACGATCGCCATTGTCAGCAACTAGGCCTACGATTACAACAACTACTGGAGCACTACTAAAAAGGCTACATTACTTCTATACTACTGCTACACAACAGCAACTGCTACTACGACAACTACTATACAACACTGCCACAACTACAACTATAGTGCACTACTACCACTACAACAACGACAACAACACTGCCGGCACTACAACTGCAACTACAGAGTACTACTACTATATCGATCGCCATTGTCAGCGAAAACAGTAGAAAACCGAGTTCACTAGCGCATGATTTAAGCGTGTATCCTAGGATGCGCAAACCCTGCGAGTGGCGCGAGAACTTGAAAACTCGGAACACGCGAAACACGCGCAAAGTCACGAACGCACCGCTTAGGTTCTTGTTGTCAGTCATCATCAGGCTGACGTAGTACGGCAGGATGACGTCACGCACGGCAAGGTCATCTCAAGGTCGCGGTCATCTGTAAAGATCATGGCATAAGACATCGTATTTAATAAACTACTTACTTGCTTCTTGATTCGGGCAGAATGAGGTCAATGTAACGTCTCATAAATGTCACGGTCGACGATAAAGGTCACTGCAAGATAAAAAAAGTCACGGAAAAGTCATTTCAAGGTCACATCAAAGTTACGATCAGCTATAAAGGTCACAATGTCAAGGCCACGAATGTAGTACGGCAGGATGGCGACGACGTCGATGACGCTCATGACGCTGGTCATGTAGCGACACCTGTCGGGCGACGCGAACAACCGCAGCAGATACTCGACCGTGAAAATTATGACGCAGGCCGTGTCCAGACAGAACAGCTCGAGTCCGTAGTGTTCGCCGCACGGCTGAGACCTGCCGGTGCCCGGATCGATGCCGCACGGTACCGTTTCGACGACGTTGGCGAAAACCGAGACGGCAATGAAAAATCCGGTGACGTAGTAGAACATCGCGAGAGCCGAAATACACACGGACAACTGTGAGAGTCACTTCAAGGTCACATAATCAGCTGTGATCAAGAGAAATCAACCGGTGACGTAGTAGAAAACGAGCGCCGGAGTGCTGGTGTGAGGGAACTCGAAGGCGCGCCACATCTGTTCTCGTAGCGTCAGTTCCACTCCGGCGGCCGCCGCCAGCGCCAGAATGTTGTCAAAGAATTAGCCGTTTGTCTACACGCATCGACCACGTTTCACACCGAGTTTGCATGCATTTATCCAACGCCAGGATGTTGTCTCCGTTGTCTGTCTCGTCCAGGTCGTCGGCCTGCCGCTCGGCGTTCTCCAGCTTGCGGTCGCGGTAGTCTTCCAGACAGCAGTCGGCCACCGTGTCCGTCTGAATGCCGAAGAAGGAGAGTTCCTCGTCGAATGCAGCAACGCAGTCGTGGCGAGGAAAGTGGATGCGGCCGGTACGGTAGTAAGATAGGATGTGTCGGAACAGTTCGGGGTCGCGGTCGAAAAAATACTCCGCGGTTGCCGAATCGTAGAAGTAGTCGCGCTCGTCGGAGCCGAGCAGTGTTGTCGGAAACTTGTCGAGCACGTGACGCCACGTTTCAAACACCTGACCGGAAACGTTGATGCGCACTCGGTCACTTCTGGTG
>Ga0209367_1007249_pt1 | contig 15297 bp, 12 predicted proteins | sample WorMetLIZISLAND2_FD_187412 | JGI IMG/M metagenome (GOLD analysis project Ga0209367, IMG submission 187412) | Marine gutless worms symbiont microbial communities from Max Planck institute for Marine Microbiology, Germany - Olavius geniculatus... ... | reverse complement strand
CATCCAAAGTTGATGATTTTTATGTCATCTGAAAGGGCGTATGCCACTTCTTATTACTGATTAATAGTAACCTTGGCCCTATCTAGCACCTATTAGAAACAATACATCCGTGATGGACAGACGGACGAACGGACAGACGACGACAATCATGACAAAGGGCCGACCTTAAGCTTACAGCTTAGCAGTCAGCCCAAAACACTAGAACACTTGAATGTGGTCATTCAATGCAGTAACTGCTTTTAGTTCCGTGTTTCTCTAACACAACTGCTTCTCTATAGCGTTACTTCAGATTAAGCTGATTTCCCAAGTTAGACACACTGGCCACTGATGTAGCAGGTTTATAGACCAATTTAAGCTCCGCCTGTTGCCAAACAAACTGTATCTTCCATCATTATTGTATTTTGATGTGGCTTGCATAAGGTCAAATATCATAAAACGGCTTGCATCTCAATCCAATTTTCTTCCAGTGTGCTTTGCAAAATTGAACGTTGCACTGTATTACTGATCATTCATATTAGACAAACTAACATACACATTAGGCAATAACGTTTGCTTGAAAACTGTAAAAAAAAGTACGCCAGAGTTAAATCACCTGTGCCAAAAACTCCTCACCCTCACCATGTAACTGCAGCCCAGTTACATGATTGAACAGCTGATATTCATCTTGAACACTAACAACTCCGTGCTTCTTGAAAAACTGTACAAACAATAAAAAGTCATCAAAGATGCACTCGCCTAATAAAACAGCTAAAAGCAATAAACAAGAAATCTGAGCTAATGCTCATGAGATGCATGAAAGCCTATAGCAGTTTCTGTTCGCAGGTAATCATAGTCTATCTCCATCCATTTCGTCGCAATTCACTCTTTTGCAGCCAAAAATCGCCAAAAAAATCAACTAAAATCAATATTTTTTAGGATTCAAGGTCATTCAAGGTCATCGATGTTGACATTCATAAGAAGCTTGTCGTCAGTGCTTGTTATGATAAGCAGCATGGCTGTGCCTATCTGCAACCAAACACTAAACAAGCCAACAAAGGATAAATAACCACTTTTGACACCCACATGCGCAGGCCTCCTTGAATCTACAGCATCCGGACTTAGACTGCTAAAATCTACATTCCATGCTGAAAATTTTATATGCAGGTTGTCTTGGTCCATATCTGGCCATTTTGGCACATTTCACTCTTGAAATGTGTGTCGCAGCCCAAAATTGTGAAAAAGTCACTAAAACCCCATATTTTGGGGGTTGAAGGTCATTCAAGTCATCGATGTTGACATTTCTAAGAAGCTCGTTGTTAGTACTTGTTATGATAAGCAGCATGTCTGTGCCTATGAGCAATCATTTTCATGTTCAACAAGCCAATAGCGAAAAAAAAAAATCTTTTTAGGAGGGGTGCCTCTCTTTTGCCCTATCGTTCGTGGGGACCCCTTTCACCCAGAAGCATAAAATTTTGTCACAAAATACTAGACACTAAGCTACTATATGGTGAAAACCCAAAGTCTCTATTTCAACTAATCTTGAAACGGTACTGTGTTGTGACAGACAAACAAATGGATAAACAGACGGACAGAATTACCATAGCTAATACTCGCGCGTGAAAAGAAATGGTAGCCCAAGGAGTGTGAAGGCATCATATGTCATGGATTTCTACAAACCTCTATAACGTACAAATGATACCATAACACAGCAAACCAACTGTGCCTGTAATTTAGCAAATGAACCAAGAATATCAGCATCTGAGCAACACCTTTGAATAAACACATAGGCTGGAACAGATACACATTACAAAGGAATGCCCATTAAGTCAATGAAGCCAGATGAGGGGTCCTACCAAGTGGCCAATTATTATTATTATTATTATTAACTTCCTTGTATCTATGACGGTTTGTTCACCTTTGCAGCAAATAGTGGTGAACAGAAATCGAACCCACAAACCACAAGGGGCGGCTTTCCCGAGTGTCACGATTAGCATTAAGGGTCCCTACCCTAACGTGAAGGGTAACTGAGACACTTCTGGTCTGAGGAGAAAGGGGAGACCCTTCAGTTGTTTTCAGTGGTTTGCAGGTCCGGTGCAGTCCGGTGCTTTGTCGGACAAACAGCATTTGCCAAAACTGCAACAAATCAGTAATTCAAGGTTGTAATTTGATGAATTATTATATAGTTTACTAGTAACTTGCCAAAACTCTTCCCACCATCCAGTACAGGTAGAATGCCTGAGCTCTCAAATGCAGCGGAGAGTTGAACAATAAGTGAACTGCAGATGCTACCGACTTTCCCCCTGTTTCCCAACTAAGAATGGGAGACAGAGCCACCAACCTCACAGACAGTGCGGCAGTCTCGCAGCAAGAACTGCATGGCTCTGGGATGCATGGCATCCACGGCTTGTGCAACGTCGATGACATACAACTGACCTCTCCACCACAACAGATTGTACTCACTCAGGTCACTGTGCACCAGCATGCAGTCCTTGTACAGGGTCCTCATGTACTGCACACACACACACAGGAAGGCAGTGTAAAACAAATAATCAAATATACGACCGACTACAAGAAATAAATTGAGAAACAACAACAATTATACCTAGCAAAAATGGAATTTAATTACGGTAGGCAGTGGACAGAGAAGAGATAAATCTGGTGAAAATGCCATGGTGTTTCCATTTCCTTCTGCTGGTATATTCCACTCTTCATCAATATTTGAAACTCATGTCGTAATTACTTACTATAAATTAATTACCCTCAAATGCAATTTTTTAACCAGCCAATTTTTCTGACTTTCTTCAGATTATAGGTTTGACTAAACTTATAAATCACTCTAATCACTGGTTTCAGTTAAGACCAGAGCAAAACCTTCTTAACAATCGGTGATAATACAACATATGTCCCACCAGACTAACCGACCTGTACACATTGGTCGAAGGCAAGCTCGTATTCAGCATCTGACAGCTTTGCATCTTTCAGCTTTGGTGCCGGATTCCGATCTTCTCCGATGAAAGACATAACAAGAATGTGTTTCTTCAGCAGTACAACTGACGGACATGGAATACCACACTTCTTCATTCTGTTACAATATGCACGGTACAACACTGGCATATACCATAAGACTTTGAATAGAAGCCACGTCCCAAATAAATGCCGGGGCCTAGATACAGACCAAGAGCCAAACTAACTAGTACTAACAGAAGTCGGGTGGGTCCCAGTTATAAGCCGGGTTCCAGTTACAGGCCAATATGACTAGGATACCGGTATATGTGACACAGGTAATGACAGTTTTCTGATTCTGTTGAAAAATATGGTAAAGTACCAGTAAATCCTGTGGATCAGGCTAATTTGGGTCCTGATAAGCTGGGTCCCTGAAAAAAACGCCAGGTCCTGTATACATCAGAAATCAAGACAAGTTGTACTAATATAAGCTTAAGACTTCTTTTCTATGTTTTACGGTTGAGTAAATTAACACATAAAATTAAATTAACTGTATATGTTGACAAACTAGTTGCAGAATAGTTAAACAAGTAAACACACTTTACAGCTTCTAATGAAAACAACCTGGCTAAGCTAGCAACAGGAACAAAGAAGAGGATAAGTTTTTGAGACTAAAAGAAGACAGGGTGAGTGAGTGAGTAGTTTCTTAATGGCACAAGAAGAAGAGGGTTCATATCACTACTGTGGAATACTGCAATAAGTTGAAGCAACGTACTTCTGCAGATTAATCATTTCCTTCTCTGCCCAAATCTTCATTATTTTTCGCGGATTTTGTTTCTTGAACTCATCCTTGAAGAAGCGCACATCTCCGCAAACATACTGCCAACGATTGCGGAACTCGGCCAAAGTTGTCTTGAACACTTTGAGCACACATTCTGCCGGTACCACTTCATTCTGCCGACTAAAACAACAGTGTGTGCCTTTTAACTTTACAAATGCTTTTTGGACATCACCATTATAACAACAATGGTTTAACTTTATTTACAATATACACGGTGTTTCATAAAAAGACCCCTTTTTGTTTTTTTTCATAATTTACTCAAATTATGAGCAAATGACATAAAATTTTTACCAGTTGTAGCTGAAGAAATACTAATTTGAAATATTTGAACAAAATATGGCAGTTGATTAAATATTCTTTGCTAGTCGTGATGTAACTGCCATATTTTGTTAAAACATTTTGAATTAGTATTTATTCAGCTACAACTGGTAAAAATTTCATGCAAATTGCTCATCATTTGAGTGAATTTTGGAAAAAAAAACAGAAAGGGGTCCTTTTTATGAAACACCATGTAGTATAACAAAGTAACAATACTGGTACACATAGCGTGACCTTATAAAACAGCCAAGTATAGACATAATCTAAAACTACAATTTTAACTTAGCAGAAAGGCAACAAAGAAAGGCAACACATAGATAAATGCTCACAACATAACTTCATACTATCAGAAGCAATAAAAAAATAAACCAATTTTCCCATTCTGTAAGCCACAATCACATAGTTATACACAGAAAAAAACACCCATATCTTATGTTTTAAGTCACATATAATAAAATTTACTGCATTTTGGTAAATGTCACCAACTTTTTTTAAATAACTTTATGTTAGACCAGCCTTGAAAAAAAAGTATGTTCGAAAAATATACCAGCGGACTTTATACAATACATGTGTAATTCCAGTCACTAACCAGTGTCCAAGCAGCGAAGGGACATCAGCATTTAATCAAAGTAAGTAAACTGTGTAAAAAATTGTTAGCAATGCTTTGCAGTTTAACCTTCCACCATCGGCATGAAATATCACAGATTCCTTGCCACAGCTGATGATGCCGTGCACAGCTTCCAGTATTCTGCAGTTCACGAGCTTGTACATGATCAGTCGAGTTTTCGCATCAACAGCTTGTTCCTGTCACAGCAATCAACACTTCAACACTTACACACGACTCTGCAAGTGCTTTGTCTTCACTCTGAACAGATATAAAAAATAAAATACAAAAATTTACTTGCATTACGATGTATACAACAACACAAATGGATAATTTCAAATTTTAACCATCTTTTCCAACCAAAGTATGGCAAACTTCATCATCAAGACAATAGACTCACACACCGCAGTAGCATGCTCCTTTTTCTCATGAACACGATGACCACGCTTGTTGTCAACCTTTGAGTGAACTTTCAACTGATTGAAAACATGATTTGGTAATCGCATGTCAGCTCCATCTCCTGTTTCAAACTCTGGCGGAAACTGCTCTCAAAACAACGCAAACTGCAGCACATAAAACAACATAGACACAGCGCAGCAAAAAAAAGTATAAAAAACGATCACTATAAAACTAGAAGATAAGAAATCTGTTGCATGGCTACTCGTTCCATTTGCAGATCTGTGACCTAGAGAAGGTTTAACCAAACTAAGATAGCATCAACCCAAGGTGGCCAGATGGCTGTAACCATCAAAGTAATCACTTTGCCTACCAACAAAGGGGTGGCCAGGATTGGTTCACAACTTCATGAGTTACTTGACCCAATACATATACACTGGGTGTTTCATCAAAAAAAACAAGAAATTTGAGCTAAGGCTCATGAGACGTGCGAAAGACTATACCAGTTCCTGTTTGCAAACTGTCAGTCTGTCTCCAGCTGTTTTCACGAAAGACTGGCCAACAACGGTAAAATAACGACTTTTACGGGGGTACCGCTCTTTGATGCCCTCATGCGCAGGTTTCCTTGAACCTAGAAAATCGAGACTTAGAAAGACCAAAATCTACATTTAATGCTAAAAATTTCATATGCAGCTTGTCTATGTCTATCTCAATTGGTTTCAGCGCAATTCGCTCTTGAAAAGTGTCTCGCAGCCCAAAATCACCAAAAAATCCATAAAAACCCGTATTTAAGCATTCAAGGTCATCCAAGGTCATTGAAATCAGTGGCAATCAAGAGCCAGTGTATGACTTCGTATTAATGATTAATAGGAACCTAGGCCCTATCTCACACCGTTACTGAGATACAGTGACTTATTGGCCAAAAATTGCAAATTTTGCCCACCCCCTCTCATTTAGCGCCCTTGTTCGGGGTGACCTCCTTCAAATTTATGGAATAGCTTTACGGCTCCTGAAACTAGAGTCTTCCGGGCAGCCGACGGTGAAAATTTGGCAATTCTAGCGTGCACTGTTTTTGACTGATCCAGGCGTGTGACGGACGGACGAACAGATGGACAGACAGACAGAATTGTGGTGGCCAAGACGCGCTGAAAGCAGTAGCTGCTTTCGTGCATAACAACCTCAACTGCCACTGTTGAAATATTTTGAATTAGTATTTCTTCAGCTACAACTGGTAAAAATTTTATGAAAGCTGGTCATCATTTGAGCAAATTATGAAAAAAGAAAAAGGGGTTTTATTTATGAAACATCGTGTATATACAATACAATACCGTCCGTATACTCATGAGAAATACTAACTGGGCTTGATGTAGGGCAACTTCAATAATGTGACTAATGACGCTATCACTAGCAAGTTGGGTACTAGAAACTAGTCAGAGTTCAAGAACAAGTTGCGTTGTTCTAGGCAAAACCATGACAGGTTGAAACTAAGACCGAGAAAGAGGCACAAGCATTATGTGCAAATCACATGCCATGCCTGTCACCCAACCAATAACATCAAATCACCGAAAAACAGCACACTTAACTGCACAGACAGAAAAAATTTCTCACGTTTTCCATCACTTTCCTGGCATTCTTGCGGCCACATATCTCCGGATCATGCTTCGTAACGATGTTCTTGCCTTTACCAGAAATTCCACTCCGGTTGAACTGGGGTCCAACATCTGAGAATATACAACCATAAGACATCTGTTAATTGTTGCAGCTGCTGACAGCTCAACTTACATCTCTTACATCAAATATTTATTCACAATACATACACACCAATGTTATAACAGTCATTTTACAAGGCATTAACATAGCTTGCAATATGCAAAGGCAGAGCAAATAAAAATTCTAGAGGCAGTATCAACAAAAACTAACTACAAAAAGACAACAAACTAACATTTTAGCAAATACACAGTCTTCTACAACTTTAAACAGTTACAGCAAAAGTGACTATAAAACAAAATCTACAAACCTTTTTTTTCTCGAGTCTCAACAACAGCTGAATAATCAAACTCAGTTTCAGATTTTAATGACGGATGCAGCGATCGATGTTTGTCATACGTTAGTTTCACTGCAAAAACAAACAAACAACATATTAACATGTGCATCTGAATTATTTACAAGTTAGCATCTGTAATCCTGAATGACCACTGAAATTTCTTCAATAGTTTCTGGTCATGTCTCTATTGGGCTTCATGTCTTTCTTTTGTTTCTGATGGTATCCACAAATTAAAAAATCAAACAGACAGTAAAAAGCATAAAAAAACAAAAATTTATGCAAACCTTTGCTGGTTCCATTCCACTTGTCCTCCTCACGTTTCAGCTGAAGATCATGTTCAGCATCCATTTCAAACTGCAGCATCTGAGCAAGTAGTAGATCACTGCTAGTGTCCACCGTATCACATGTCAGCCATTCCGACGAATTCTCCACTCCATCCACTGCATCCCTGCAATACAATCATGTGGCTCCAATTGATTTACACAGTTTACAGTGCCACTGATTCTGCTTCCAAAATTTATTCAATTATTACTAAGCAAATTTTAACCTTATCAGTTTGGAGCCAACAGCTTGATGACAAAGAGTGTAATAACAAAAGATGCAGACAACCAACAATGATGATTAGATGGTAAAGGACAAGAATGTCAACAAGTCAAACAAAATAGGAAAATAACAGGAAATAAATGGACAGGAAAGAGAATGACAAAAATGTAAGAAGACGTCTCTTTTCCGACTTCTGTTTGTTCACCTAGTTGCTGTCTGTGCATCTTCTATGTTGTCTTCTTTTACTCTGTGGTCCGATGCAGTCAGTTTTGATTTCATTGTGGCTCCATTGGGGTCAGTTTGGGAGCAACTGCATTTTTTCTCTGGGCACACACCTAGGGTCAGTTACGGTTAGGGTTAGGGATAGGGTCAGTGGTTAGGGTCTGTGTCAGTGTTCATTTATGAGAAATTGTACAAAATTTTTCGGTAAAGGTAGGTATTCTAGGTACGCGAAAATGCTCTCCAAGGAAAAAATGCAATTGCGCCGTCAGTTTGTGGCCTGTCGTAGTGTGTTGTAGTAATTAGTCATACCACTGTCGCAACCGGTGTATGGGTGCATTGGGCAGGCACTCATTGTTGTCCCGGCGTCGAGCGTGGTGTGGGGCTGGGCCAGACTGCCCTGGCGCTGTCCCAGCATGTTTTACTAACACCGTCAAAACTCGCAATTATTCTCCTAAATATAAGTCAAAAATTGAAATTATTATTCAACATCAAGCTCACGTGCGCCGTTGTGCTTCCTGCAAGTCGTTCACCTCCAGTTGCTCAGCAAGCGTCTCACTCATCACGTCATTCAGGGAACATGGCGGAGCTAGACGACATCCACCCCAAGCCGGCGGCCTCGTCTCATCTGGCTTTAATGCAGTAACTGCAGCTGACTCCGATGCTTCCATGTCTCGTCCGGTAGACGAACCACGCAGCTGCTCGGTCGGATCGATGATTGGTAGCCGAACAAACTGCAACGAACTTGATGTCAAAAAGTGCCACTGCGTAGTTCTATAACTGGCAGTAAAGACGACTATTACTTTTCTTTTCGCCGAGTTACACAACACAAATTATCAGTTGAGCAACAACAAACACGTGGCTAAAAATATCGCATACGTCATGCAAAATGTAAACATAACAAGAAGCCCAGCTGTCGCTAAAGATGGCCGACTGTACGCGGGTCTCAGAAGGCCAGCAAACGTAAATGCATTGTTTTCAATGTTTTGTTTGACGTCAAAACATTTTGCTAAAAATAATGGCCAAACCGCGGCCAATGGTTACTATCGACAGCCAATGAAGTAGTCATCATTCTATATCCAACGTTGCCATCACCGACTTCTTTACTACGTACCGTTTAGCCGCAATAGGGCGGGGCGTAATACCAAAATTATTAACTTTACAGTTCGTCTTACTTGTCGTAGTCGTGCCACGCCAAATTTGATAATAAAAACATTACATATCTGGCTTTAGATAGTTTCCCAGTAGATCAAGTTGAAGCTGGCGATCTTTGGCCACAGCATACAGGGTAGGCCAAAAATGGCACCATTTTTCGTACACCTTATAATTTTAACAAATATTAGCTGATCTTCACATTTTTTATTGTCAGAATCAGGAGACAATTTGTAATAAAACTCTCACTATGCATCCCACCACACCTCAAGTGTGTCGCTACACCTTGTGAAATGTCAGTGTCTTAAGAATAACAATTAATAACAAGGCAACTTCTGAAACAATGCATTTTAGGAAATAAACAATAAAAACAACGTGTTTGTTGTCTCAGTTATTGTCTAAAATGTCACATTTCAAAGTTTTTAGATCAAATATGTTTAATGTGTCCGCCTTGCTGCTGGACGACGCATCCAAGACTGCTACGCCACTGACCAATGAACCAAACGCTGCGGCAGTTTGCCCCACTCAGCGACGATCACTTTCTTCAACTGGTTGATTGTCGCGAATCGTCAACATATAGGCCATCTGTTGAAGAATTATTCCAAACCGCAAGTGTAAAAGCAGTAATCTGTCAGATGTTAATAGAGCTATCGCAATTTCTATAGCTATGTCCGAAATACTGGAGAATGTCATTGCTGAATCTGTTTTTTCTTTCTCTGAAATAGAGAACTATCAGTTTAGCTTCAAGGCTGAGCATTCTACTGACTCTACCACTACTCATTCTACTTTTATGACATCTAATGGTACTCGCCAAGGTGGTATTTTGTCTCCATTTTTATTTTGTCGTTATATTCGTGATCTCCTTCAAGAGATAGTACAGTCTGGTATTGGTTGTAACATTGGTGGTATTTTTATGAAAATTTTAGCATATGCCGATAATATTGGAGGGCAATGCAAGCCCTTTTTGTCATACTTGAGAAACATATTGATATCTTAAATATGAGTTGTAATGTAAATAAAAAAGTGTGTATGGTGTTTCAACCTAAACGTCGTTTACAAATTGTATCTGTGTCGTTCCCACAGCTGACTTTGTGCAGTTTTTACATCAAGTATGTGCATGGATTTTTTTTTAAATATTTAGGGCACATTATACTTTCTAATAGGATGGATAATGATGATATACAGTGTGAAGTTCGCAATCGGTTTACGAGAACAAATATGCTTCTTCGACGTTTTATTAAATGTCCTCGTAAAGTTAAGCTGTTTTTATTTAGATCGTACTGTGTGTGTTTGTATGATGCTTGTTTGTGGTCTAATTATACTGACAGGTGCTTGTCTAAACTTAAGCTGTGCTATCATAAATGTATAAAAATGTTTTTTTGGTTTGAAGAAAAGTGACAGCTAGTGTATCTCAGATTTTACTGGAACTTGGATTGCCAAGTTTTAATCCTCTTCTACACAACAGTCGTATTATTTTCCGGCGTACTTGGTGCAGATGTCCTAATATACTGGTGTTACGTATTTGTCAGCTACAGCTGTGTTTTTAATTGTGCTCTTATATTGTACAGCTTCTTATAGTTTAGTTTGGTTTAGTTTAGTGTAATTCTTTGTTATGTTTTCTGTCTGTCTGTGCTGCCTTGTCTGTTTCTATGGTCCTCGTGCAGCTACATCTGCATGTAGTCAGCGACTCGAGTCAATGCCTATTTAAGCCTAAATAACGTAGCAAGCGCTTCTGTTTCTTGTCTTAGGTTTTATGGCGCTATATAAATCTGCTTTCAACTTATACTTCAACTTTAACTTTTTTTTTCATTTTTTCACAGTTTCAGAAATTTAGTGGCGACGATGCGGTACGTAGCATATATATTGTGCCAGGTGATGGTAAGAATGTCAGATCAATTGAAAGATGATAAATGTTTCATTGATTCGCAAACGACAAATGCAAACAAAATAAACGGCAAGATTACAATATAGAAAAAGCTATAAAAGAAGTGGGAGAAAAAAGACATCACATAAAAATTATAGTCATTACACATGAACCAAAATACCATCCACAGCTGCAAAATGATGCAAACAGTTTGTAGACGACGATATAATATCGTAACAGTTTTGGAAATTGACAAGATAATGCTTGAAATTCCGAATCTAAACACTAAACAAACCACTAAGATATTTATCAGTAACAATTAACACAAAATGACACGAATTTCCATCTAGGGCATATCCCCCTATAAAGTCATATGTCTGTCTTTCTATGCTATTTTTATCGTTCGAGTGCGTTTTGTGTTAGTATTTTTAACTTCAAATGCACCGAAATGCGTTTGGCGGCTCGACTCGTCGGGGATGGGAAAAAACAAAAAAGAAAGTGCATGGGCGTTTACTTTCCTTCCCGCTCCAAAGCAAAGTCATGTGTACGCAGTGAAAGACGCAGCATCATCATAATCAGTCCGTCAGACACGGATCAAAAATGGTTTCCATACAATAAGTACGCAATCAAACACAAGAAGCAAACGCAACGCAGCTGACGCAACGGCCAGAACGAAAGGATAGAAGCGGCGGTCGTTTGTTGCGTTGCGTACGTTGCGTGAAAACGAGGCTTCAGCAGACAGCATGGACGCGCGCTCGTCTCTTGAAGCGTGAATTGGGCCTACACGTCAACCGACTTCGCACGACGGCGGTCACTGACGACGTCACTGCAGACGACGACGACGAGTTAGCGATTGCCGACGACGACGTTCTGCGTCGCGTCGCGTCGGATGCCCTGGATTGCGTCGGTCGTCGTCTGTTAGTTGCGTTCGGCTGCACGGCATCACTGACAGAACTGATGACGAGGTCAGGTAAAGTGATGGTCGTGGGTGGTCCGTCGACACCGAGCAGTCGCATGTCGCACACCAACACGTCGTCATCGTCATTGTCATCGTGACAGTCGGACGCGTCCTCCGTGTCTATCACTATCGCTGACTTTTCCGAGTCTACGACAGCCATTGATTTTTCTCGTCGCTGCACTCGTTCACCTGACGTCATTCCTACGTCATAGAGTGACGTCAGAAGCTGGTGAACTGATGCGGATGACGGCGACGCCAGTGATGAGTAACGAGCATCGTCGACGTAAACCAGCTCAGTATCAACAAGCACACCACGCGACAGCTGATCACAAGCCAAATAAACGCAATCTGTGTAAAACAAGGCAAGTAAAACAGTCAGGCCTATAAAGTAAGGTGGTGGCTACATTTGCGATGGATCGTGGAACTGAAACAAAACTATAAGTTATAAAAAGTCAAAAGATGCATGCAATTTTGCTTTAGTTCGGTTTTAGTTTTAGTTTCATTGCAGATGTACAGCGCCGCCTAAGGCTTCGAAGAACAGAGGAATGTGCTCAACTCCTAAACAAATCTAGTCCGTATGATAGTATATACTAGGTTAGTTTCTCGATAATTAAAAGGATAAGAAGAACCGTTTTGATAGCGCATACCCTGTCATCAAGCTGCGTGCTGGTAGGTGGAAAGCTCGTTGTAAGTTGCTGTCGTGACTGATGACAGTCGACGAGAGATGTCTGTTTGAGATCATTCGACTGATGTCGCATCAGTAGCATGCCGTCACTGTTGCAATGTTTCATTGGCCGCAGCAGACTGCGACATGGCGGCTGCTGTACGTCCAGGCGCGTCTGAGTCGCCGTCTGAAGACCGGGACGCACCTTCCTGTAATATCTCTCCTCGTGCTCTATTGTATTCGCCTGCCCAACATAACATAACAGTCGCATCACAGTATATCACCAATGTTCAGAAATTATTAGAAAAAAACTCCATAAGCAGTCGGAATAGACGCCGTAGTCCTCAAGTATCGATCACCGCATTAATGACTAAATGGCCAAGTTCAGTGATATGATAATGACAACTATAACGACGAATACTTTCTAGCGTTGTTTGTAGCCTTGCTATTCTTTTACAACTTTTCTGATCTCTGGACACATCACTTCGTCCGTGTTGTCTACATTATCTACGACCGCATGATGCTTTTGTTATCGTGTAAGCACGCCAATGTTAACGTCAGCTGACACTATGCAAGAGCCTAGATTAATTGGCCAGTGTATCGCCTGGTATTTCATGCGCCTGCTGAATTATTTACGCGCTATCTGCTTCGAGCAGATTATACGTCATTTTGATAATTAAGTTATAATTATGTTGGCAACCTTTATTTGTATAATGCTTCTGCATCGTTTTAGCATTTTACGCGTAACAGCAGCTACTGCTGTAGCGCGTCTTAGCCATCGCAATTCTGTCCGTCCGTCTGTCCGTCACACGGGGTGGATCAGTCAAAAACGATGCAAGCTATGATCACCAAATCTTCACCATCGGCTGCCTGGAAGACTCTAGTTTCAGGAACCGTAAAGCCTTTCCATAAATTTGAAAGGGGTCACCCCGAACGAAGGCGTTAAATGAGAGGGGGTAGGACAAATTTGCGATTTTCAGTCGATACAGCGTTGGCAGAGCTAGACAGGTCACGCCCTCTGATGAGTACAAGTAAAACACTATAGATAATTAGCCGTAGGTCGTCTGGCGCTCTTTGGCGACTGATTTTGTTTTACTGGGCTTTCAAACATGCACCGCTGTTGCGCGTTCCCTTTTGCGTCAGAGGGGCTTTTCTTGTACATCCGATGTACTCACTACGTTAATACGTTCACCGCGACTTTCAAACTTTATCGCTATCGATGTCGTTATCGTTATTATAAAAGAAAGAGCTACCTGCAGGCGTTCCAGTTCAACAAGTCTAGTGATGAATCGTTCTTCGAGCTCCGTGGTGGGTCTAATGGCTGTCAACGTTCTCCAGTCAAACTCGCTGCGTGCCAGCTTGCTGAGATGAAGACAGCGAGCTGTCTTGGACAGCGGGTCAGCGAATGCGTAGACGGCGGCTTTGCTCGCCTTCTTACATCGTCGTTTGACGCTGCGTCGCACGGTGGCTGGCGGGACGCTGACTGCAGACGTGTCGACTGGCTCGCTGGTGGAACCGCTCTGAGGACGAGAACCGGCCTCGGCCTGTGACAGCAGGAGGCAGTCGACATTCTGCTGAGAGCTTCTGGGCCGACCGGAACCTACGCGACTTAACGACCTGAAACAATGACAGTCTTACAGCAGGGGTACGCTGAAAAAGGAGGATCAGAAAATGGATGACAGGAAAATGAAGGACCTAATTTTAAAAAGTTAAGAGGTGGCCGGAAAATGGAGGATTGGAATGTGGATGATCGGTTTTCATAAGGTGGACTGTACTTTCCACGCGCAGACAGAAACATTTCATGATCTTAGTTTGCATCGCTTTGACACAATACCGCAGTGTGACATTCGCCCGACAGACGGACGGACGTCTTTGCTATAGCGCTTCTGCAAAACAAGCTATGCTGACGCCCTGTAAAAATGGAGAACTATCTAAGCTCACTGTTGTTAACAAGTCAGCTTACGTACTAATACCCCGTTTACACGAGAAAGCATACATGAAGGAAACATAAAGCAAACGTATTCAAAATACACGTGCACGACGTGTGCTCTAAGTCTGCTTCATGTTTGCTTCATCGTGTAAACGGGGTATAAGGTACCGCACTGCTGGAGTGGGTAAGCGAACACGCAGTGCAAGCTTATACCACACCGGACAATGCGTGTCGTTTTTAAACCATGCCTAAATGGTTTAATCTACACCGTCCTTTGCTTTATGACCCACAACTGCAGCTCAAAATTAAGAAAATGTACCAGTGCAAGCTAAGCGTGGTTTAAGTATAAGAACTACACAGTAGCAAAACGTGCGTATGGTAAGTGCCATGTGAATGACAAGTATATGAATGCTAAGCTGCCGACGAACACGTTGAAAATTAAAAGTGTTTACAATATTTATGTCCTATATTTTTACTTCTTAAAAATCGTTTCCCCATTTTCCAATCCTTCATTTTTCACCTTCTGAAATTAGGTCCTCCATTTTTCGCTCTGCCATTTTCCACCTTTTAAAATTTGGCCCTCTATTTTCCATTTTCTGAAAGTTAGGCATAGGCCTAGTAATTGTCGTCTATTGTTCTTTTCTGGTCTTCTATTTTCCGGTCCTCTATTTTCAGTTAACCGCAGCAAAGTCACGTTGACGTCTTAAAATTAAGAATATAATGCACTTTGGTTCAAGTGCAAGTGTCTAGTGGTTGGTGTCGACTCGTAACTTTCAGGTTGCGGTTCGATTCTCACTGCCGTCATTTGCAAGCAACCTTGAGCAAGTTGCTAACCTACTATG
>Ga0209367_1007247_pt1 | contig 15300 bp, 4 predicted proteins | sample WorMetLIZISLAND2_FD_187412 | JGI IMG/M metagenome (GOLD analysis project Ga0209367, IMG submission 187412) | Marine gutless worms symbiont microbial communities from Max Planck institute for Marine Microbiology, Germany - Olavius geniculatus... ... | reverse complement strand
GCACAATTTTGCGCTGCAACACGCATTTCAAGAGTGAATTGCGCCAAAATGGCTGGAGATAGACCAAGACAACCTGCGTATGAAATTTTCAGCATGGAATGTAGATTTTAGCAGTCCAAGTCCGGACGCTCTAGATTTAAGCAGGCTTGCGCACGTGGGTGTCAACAAGAGGTACCCCTGTAAAAAGTGGTGATTTATACTCTGTGCTTGTCTAGCGTGTAAATGGTTGCAGATAGACACAGCCATGCTACTTATCATACAAGCACTGATGAAGAGCTTCTTACGAATGTCAACATCGATAACCTTGAATGACCTTGAGCCCTAAAAATATTGATTTAACGTGATTTTTGGGCGATTTTTGGCTGCAAAAGAGTGAATTACGACGAAATGGATGGAGATAGACTAAGATTACCTACGAACAGGAACTGCTATAGGCTTTCGCGCGTTTCGTGAGCTTTGCTCAAATTTCTTGTTGTGAAAGATATGGACAATTACAGAGTGGGACGTTTTTTGAGACACAGTGTAGTTTGTTTGTATTTGATATGTAACAATGTCGTTTAAAAAAAATTAAACTTTGTGGGTACTTAGCTTTGTTTTATTTTATCGCAAATATGCAAATCTTTGCGACACACGTAGGCCTACAAATACGGCACAAGTAGTGCGGACGTTTGCACAAACTTGCATAAAGGTATCTTTTCGTTTTATTTTCGCATGCTATTCGACAAAACAAAATACGATGTTTTGCAGTTGTTTTACTTTCTCAATTTTATTTTTTTATCGCGCGTGTGCGATGGCCTTAAGTTTTGTCTGTTCGCGGTCGCCTGGTACATGTGCACATTCAGTTGCGTGCAGTCGCCACAGATGAGCTACTCTAGTGTATGAGCCTAAGCCAACATTATATTAACACATAGAGCTAATAATATTGTTAACTAGTGGCACGTTCTATCGTTTTTTTGTTGTCTGAAATAAAATCACAAATCTGGTATGTTTTTACTTTTCAGACATTGTGTTTTTATTTGTTTGTGTTATCGTTTTATTTATGTTTTTTTAGCTTAATTTTAAGTTTTATTTTGGGTGTGTGTTTTGTAACGTTCGTGGTCTAGTATTTCGCGTTTGCGCTCAGGTTTACAACACCACGAATAAAAATAACCCTGTTAGGTTTTTAAAAACTTTTAGGTTTTAGATCTTTAATTTTTTTCAGTTTTTTAGGTTTTGAGAATTTTTCACAAGCCTAAAAAAGTAAAAAAAAAACACATTTTTTAAAACTCTGTACAGCACGTTATCTTATCGATATGACAAGATAAGAATGACGACATAATTATTATTTTATTTTTCAGCGTCTGTGGTGAACGTTTTTAATTACTGTAAGCTACACATGCTAATAAAAAACTTATATTATGACAAACAAAAAACAACCGAGAGGAATATATGAGCCATTAGGATTGTACGCTCTGCATGTATAGATAGGCCTATTGAAACTTGGCGCCACGTTTGAGTTAGGTCTGGATTTGTTGTGTAGGCCTATGCTAGTTGACGTTTTGTGCAATAGACTTTATAATAACTGATAAAACAACATTTTGGGCATCACCCTTTGGCTTAGAAATTGTTTTTTTATGAATGGCAATATAGGCTTATGCGCATATTTCAGAAAAATTCTTAGACAAGGGGCGTCAAAGGACAGTGAAGTAGAGTGACGATGATCTAGTGCTTTTTGCAAAGGCTGCTGTTGTAACATTTAGCAAATTATCATAATAGATGTGCACTGAATTTCCTAGCAAGTTGATACATTTCATGCATGGCGTACTGCAGAAAAACGATAGCTTAATTAGAAATGAGTATTTTATTAGTTAGTTAGGCTAGAATTGGTTTTATTTTGATTTCAGGGCACATTAGTTTTGAGTGCAGTTGTGGGCTGCTTTGCTGTTATGGACATTTCTTTGCATGCATTTTTGTCATTGCTGAATTTTTGAGCAAACATAATATACGCAAGCCTGTTGATGCAAGTTTTGAAAGTTTCGTTTAGTTTTTTTGGCAAGCCTGCATTAATATTCCGTCGATGCTGGAATGTGTAATAGAATTCGTATCATAGACGGTGCAGTCTAAGCAGACGCAAAGGGCAAGACATTATCATAACTAGAACAGCATGGACCAACTCTACTGCAAGCAGGTTCCAGCCAATCGACCGGCGATCTTACTTGGCGCCATATGTAAGTAAATAGCAGACACGTTGTAACCATGCAGAATCTTCCAAAAACGGTTGACTTCGCCTTCACCCCTGGGCCTTTATTATCTTCGCCAAGGTGAACGTAGTGAACAGTGGCGGAGATTCTGTTTTCGCTCATTCTGTCCGTCGTTCGTTCCGTCGTTTTGTGTACATGATGACTCAAAATAGCAATGACGTCATTGCACCAACAGCGCAACTTGCAGCAACGTTGGCTATTACTTTCCCCTGCCTTTCTCCTGCCGCGAAGCGACTCTTCCTTCTCCCTCCCTTTTCTTGTTGTAGATGTATTAGTAGTGTTAAGTGTATTGGTAGCAACAGGTGTAATGGTATTTATAGGTGTAGTACTAGTTGTAGGTGTTATAGTATTAGTAGTAACATTAATGTTTAAATTACTTCACTTGGCGGAGATATGCACTCTCACAAGCGCCTTCTAGTTAATCCAGCTACGAGGTTCAGGGAACGCTGTAAGCTCCCCAGTTGGGTTCGAGCCAACGTCTCATTTTGTGCTTTTGAGCGTAAAAATCGCATTTAGTGGTGATTTTCTGTGACTATTTTTATGCACCAAATCCTGGTTTTGGCTGACGCTGATGAGCTATCCGATAACGTCATTTGAATTTCTTTCTTGACGATCCTTGCTGCCATGGCAACGAATTTTGGGACAAAAACTGACTATAACTCGGCCCTCGTAGAAAATAATTGCGCGCTGTTTGCACCTGCCCCCTATTTTCGGACCCAGGCTATCCGATGGTGTCATTTAAATTTCTCTTCTGACGACCCTTGTTGCCATAACAACGAGTTTGATCGAAACCGTCCAACCCATATCAGATACGCGGGCCTGAGATAGCTGGAATTCAAATCATTTGTCATTTGTCAAATCAAATGTCATTTGAATTTCTTTCTTGACGATCCTTGCTGCCATGGCAACGAATTTTGGGACAAAAATTGACTATAACTCGGCCCTTGTGGAAAATAATTGCGCGCTGTTTGCACCTGCCCCCTATTTTCGGACCCAGGCTATCCGATGGTGTCATTTAAATTTCTCTCCTGACGACCGTTGTTGCCATGACAACGAGTTTGATCGAAACCGTCCAACCCATATCAGATACGCGGGCCTGAGATAGCTGGAATTCAAATCAGTTATATCTCAAATCTGATTCCGTTAAATGACCACTGGCCGCGTTCGGACAGCTTATTATCTTACCTTTCTACTTACTTGTATAATGTTTAAAAAAATTAAAACGTTAGGCTTTATGCAAAAGTATTTCAATGAACGCATCTGTTAGTGCTCTGACGCTGTTACTTGAACGCTAAATGCGCTATATAAATTTACGCTTTACTTACTTACTTACTCACTATTACTACTAAAATATAGTAGTTGCAGCGCTGTGATGTTTTCGTAATTTCAGTTTCGGCAGCGGTGCTAGTCCTACCTTCATCACAAGCTGCGAAGTCTGGCACCAACCCATTTCTGTGGGATCCTTGCGGTACGGAGGACATCAAATGCACGGGCCAGAAAAACCACGTCAAGATACCTTACCCGGAGAACTGTAGGCAGTACTTGCTGTGCATCGGCGGAAGCCGTCTGCGTATCAAAGACTGTCCACTCAAACAGTATTTCAATAATGTCTCCCGAGAGTGCGAGGAAACGCCCCATAACTGCCAATCGCCATGCCCCGGTGGTGCTTACGCCAGACTGATGGCGTCTTCTGAAGAGAACCCGTCGCTGACAACATTGGTCGCCGATAACGTTACTGCATCCCCGGCCACAAAATCCGCTGTCCGTGAAATCGTGGCTGTATCATCGACAACAGACACCAGGTAATAATTACAAAAAGCCCAGCTGTCGCTAGGAAAGACGCGCAACAGTTTTTGTTGCAATACAGATCTTCAAGGTAATCCGAGGTCGATGACTTTTATTTTATCTGAAAGAGCGAATGCGATTTCCTTTTAATAATGACTAGCAACTTGGCCATATTTTGTACCGTTTAGCCACAATACATTCGTGACGAACAGATACAGGACAACTCGTACTATAAACGCCTAGAGCATAGCTGTAGCGCGTCAAAACACCTATTTTTCAATTAAAGTTAGTACTACGCCTAGTAGTAATAGTAGTTTTGTTGTTGTTGTTGTTAAGTTGAAAACTAAAACAAAAGCTAGTCTAAAACTAGAAATCGCACTCCATTTCTTTGTGCGCGGTTCGGGCGCCGCTCCGCTTTCAATTAGCATGTTTTAGTCATGCGCACACTTATTAGCTATATATTTTGTTGGATACTATCGCATAGGGCCTATTCGCATTTTTAGTTTTGCTCATTATGCGGATCGGTAGCCTGCTGTTTAATTATCTGTTCCATTGCTATAGCATAGCATGGGACAGATTATAAAATCACTTACGCCATTCTCAGTCTGTCTGTAAACACTATTACGGCCGCAATTTTGATTCGATTTCGATGAAATTTTACACAGTAATTCGGGGCCCGAAAAGTAAAATCGTTGGGATAAAAAATCTGATAACTTCTTCTCCTATTTTACCCCCAATTTTTTAAAAATATGCATTACGGCCTATAGGGACTTAAAAGCGGTATAACACGGTCTCCGTAAAAGATTGCGCACTATGTTCATCTACCTCTTTATTTTCGGGGTCGGGCAATCTTACAGTGTTATTTAAATTTACCCCTTATCAGCTTCTGTTGCCATAGCAACCATTTAAAAGTTGCAACATTTTTCATTACAGCCAATGGAGATTTTACAGCGGTATAACCAGGTCCGTCGAAAGCCACAACGGGGCCCGGGGAAACATTTTCGCGGGGTCCCCAAACATTTTCATGGGGCCCATTTGGGGAGAAAATTTTTGATTTTTTTCAAAATGGTACATTCTGGCGTACTTAATATTTTTGGCCGACGGCGGGCCCCCAAACGTCGCGGGGCCCGGGGTAGCTAACTCCCCTACCCCACCCTCTCGACAGGCCTTGGTATAACTCGGTCCCCGTAAAAGATAATTGCGCGCTGTTTGCACCTGCTCCTTATTTTCGGGCCCGCGCTATCCGATAATGTCATTTGAATTTCTTTCTTGACGATCCTTGCTGCCATGGCAACGAATTTTGGGACAAAATTGACTATAACTCGGCCCCTGTGAAAAATAATTGCACCCTGTTTGCACCTACCCCCATTATATGCAGCTGCTAGGCAATATAGCGTGGCAATGGAACAGATACCTCCTTCCATAGAACGTATTTCTAGTTTTTAAAGTAAAGTTCTAGGTATGGTTTTGCGATGGTAATTTCTATTTGTACTGTCTCTCATGTTCAAGCTGCCTTTTAGATTATCGTTTTTTAAATTTTTTTATATAATATCATATATAGTCATATTGAACATTTTCTAATGTGTCCATTGCTTACTAAAAAAACCTTGGGTACATTACAAAGTTCATCGTTAGTACAAAATACAGAGCGAGATCTGATAAAAACACTCATAATGTACTTTTTATTATATTGAATTCATATTACCGCTTTTGTCAGTACTCGTGAGGGCCGTTGTAGCTGCAAATTCAATGCCTTGCCGACCTGTTCACGTTTATTTTTATATTGTCAATTTCATGTTGTTAGTTTAAACGAAACAAATTGAGAAATAGAAGTATGGAGATTTAGTAATAAAAACATGATGATGATGAATTGATGATACAGGTTTACTGCATCAGCGGTGCGGGTTTTAACTGACAAAGCAGCCAGTACTCTAGTGGCTGATCAACAGCTAGATACAAAGTCTACAATTCATCCAGATGGCGGCGTCCCTACTACTCCGAACTCTGAAAAGAAGCTCTCACAGACAACGAAGGAGGCTTCCCAAACTCGGACCAGTAAGTCACCAGCGCCGGCAGACAGTACAACGTCGTCGTCATTGGTTACGTCACGCACGACGTCAGCACGCCGACCTGACGTCACTCCTCATGACGTGACTCTGACGTCATTCGTCGCCGTAGGAACAACGGCGTCACGTGACGTCGTCACCGCGCCCCCTCATGACGCTATGCTAGGTACGTTTACGTTCTTAACTTATTACAGCGAAATCTTTTCGCAGAAATTTCTCCAGGACTGCGAGACCACAGATATGGGCTAGTGGATGCGCGGTGCGCTTGTTAAAAAATGCGTTACGGGAAACAACCCATAGCAGAGCTACGGAGCGTCACCTGCCCTATAAAATCAAACGGTGTTCTTCACGCGGATTACCTGCCGCCTAACTCAGGTGAGGGTGTCCCGTCTTAACCTCAGCCAGACAGTTCGATTTACCTACCCCGGAGGGATAAAAGACTGAGTTGACCTTTGACCTTGGTGGTTGGTTATGTACCGAAGTGGTTTACCTGTTCGCGAACAGTCACCCATCCGTGTAATAACCACTTGATAGCGACCCGACCGGAATTCGAACTCGCGACCTTTTGATCGTAAGTCAAACGTCCTAACCGGTACGCTACCAATCGCCCCACCCTCAAAACCTATTGTTAGATGCAAGAATCTCGGAGATATCTCGTACATAGGCCTATGTCGAGTTAAAGCCCATTTTGTCCCAAATTTCGTTCCCATTGCAACGAGAGTCAGTCGGGGTAAAATTCTATTGGCAGCATTCAATGGCCCATCCCCAAAAATTCTCCTATAAACGCAAAAATCTTGCAAATATCTTTCATTCAAGCCGAGTTATAGCCAATTTTGTCCCAAATTTCGTTGCCATGGCAACGGGGGTCGGTCGGGTTAAAATGCGATTGGCAGCATTCAATGGCTCATCTCTGAAAACTCCCCTATGATGCAAAAATCTTGCGGATATCTTTAACACAAGTCGAGTTATAACCAATTTTGTTCCAAATTTCGTTGCCATGGCAACGGGGGTCGGTCGGGGTCGGTCAAGGAAAAATTCGATTGGCAGCATTCAATGGCCCATTTCCGAAACCCCTCCCCCCTATATACGCAAAAATCTCGCAGATATCTCTTACACTAGCCAAGTTATAGCCTATTTTGTCCCAAATTTCGTTGCCATGGCAACCGGGGAGGGTCCGGGGTAAAATTGAATGACACCATTAGATTGGCCATTCTTAAAAACCATACATAGAACCAAAAATTCTGACTTTATCTTATACACAGCCAAAGTTATAACCGTTTAGAGAATTGCTTAATTTTCCCATAGGCGCCATTGTAATTTTTTGATTTTTGCGAATAAATACGTTAAATATTAAATTTTATTTTTTTGACCCCAAAAAACACTTTTTTTGTGCAGAATTGCGTCGTTTGACGTATTAAGCGTAAAAAATCCCTTAAGAGGTTTGACCTGTGGGTGCGTTGAAGAAAAAAGCATATATAAATAATTTTTTTGCGTATATTTCACCCATTTGCCGAGAAGCCCCCCTTGGAGAAATTTGCATAAAATTTTTGTTTGACGGGTCCCCTCGCCGACGTAATTAACTGCGTTAAATCTTATCTCAATTGGATCAGGGGTTTTGATTCTGTGGGGGTCGAATTTGTGGCTTTCCCATAAGAAAGAGAAGTCGCCGTTAACACAGGGCTTGAACTACCGTTCAGCCTGTGATGAAAGAACATCGGTAGCCTGCTTCCTGCTGCTATAATTTTTAGACTGAGGTTCTCTGTTTTGTTGGACTAAATAGATGCATCAAGTAGCTGATATGAGGCGCAGTCCTCAGTTTAGTTGTTACCGTCTTAGCTGCATGTCAACAGCTCGAGTGCACTGTTTTGGCGTGGTAGCTAAGGTGTGGCGTTCAATAGCTTTTGACTGTCTGGGTCTTTATTGTGCCAACAGTTTACTCCTGCGCATAACGCGCAATTTTCCATAGGTAAAGATAAAGATACACTACACGGGGCGTATGGGCGGGGTGCTCATTTCTCTGTCTTAAGGTTATTAAACCCGTGGGTGGATAGACCACTGAGTCTGTGACGTGATGCAACGCTAGACCTAGCGATGACACTAAAGAAGCGTACAAAGCACCAGAACTAAACGGAAATGAAATGAAACAAAACAAAACGAAATGAAATAAATTAAAATAAAAGCTGAACGCTTTTAATTTTTTAAAATTTCAATTCAGATCTGTCGCTCTGTGTATTCTTAACTGTCGTCAGTATTCAGTACAGCTACTCATGGAGGATGGCCGACCTGAGATGGTTCGAGATGGCTGGTTGAATATCCATAGTTAAACGTTTTATTTGATGAGTACAAAACGAGCATAATATATTTATGTTTTTGTCGAATTGGCGCAATACCGAAAAACAGACAACAAGAATTGATGACAGACACCAATTTCAGCTAACAGATTGGCCAAAAAGACGCCAGCTTACAAAATTACAACAATCGACGAACATTGACGATAAGCAACTCTGATGATAGAAGGAACAGGCGACCACTTTAACGGCCGATAATATTGCGACAAAGTTACATTAATTTATTGTGTTTCTTACCTAATAGGCCGCATTACGAATTTTGCGCGTCCGCCTATCTTTCTCTCTCTCTCTCGTGTGGGCTTTCACTTCGAAAACGAAATGACTTGTATAACAAAAAATGAAAATGACACGAACGTTTCTCAGGGCAGGAGTAATCGGTGTGCAAGTTTTCAGCTCAAAAGATGATCTAAGGTCAGGCGGACGGCCGCGCAATATGTAGGCAGCACCGGACCGAGATAGTTTTTTTAGTCAATTTCGCTTCAGGCCATGATGGAATTGCGTCACGTATGCACTAGCCTAATGATTAATATCCACGAGGCAAAGTGCAAAGCGCTATGAGGCAGAGACAGACAGACAGACTGCTTGGCTGGCTGGGAGTGAGTTGCATATATCTATTCTAAGCGTTGAGTCGACGTCACAGTCAGTGAAGCGTGAAGAACGCACGACTTTTTTCATATCACTTACCACGACGCTAGGCCAGGCCTGCGCCAGTGGTATGACCATCTAAACCCAAACCACTGCGGTGTCCAGAAATGTAAACTGGGGGAAGGGGCTCTCTTTTCTTTCCCTTCCTCTTTTCGTTCTTTCCTATCCCTTTTTCATGCCTTTCTTTCTTCTCTATATTTTTTTCGTCTCTTTCTTTCTTTTTTGTCTTCTCTTTTCGTCTTAACCTTTCTTCTTTTTTAACTTTTTTGCTAATTTTTCCCCTTTCGCCTTTTTTGTGCACCAAGTTCGATGTCGGCTGGGCTTTGCCCCGAACCGCTGGGGTCTAGACTCCGTTAACTAAATTTTTTGGAGCCCTGTGTTTAAGCAGGGAGATGAAATCTGCTGGGAGTGTGCGTAGAGCATTCTCCAAGACACGCGCGGCCGGATTGTGTCACAAAGAAGTTTCTAATGCGCTGTGTGACGTCATAGATCGTAAAGAGCAAACACGAAGAGAGTGACAGAAGTGAGACGCAAAGAGAAAAAAGGTGGAAAAGTGCGAAAAAAAATTTTAAAAATCGATTTTCTTCATAACAAAAATACAGAGTAGGCCTAATGTTTTGGCTGATAAGGACTAAATGTGTCAGCGCGCCTCAGTCTATACATTCTGTCAGATCTGAAGTCGTGCCGTCGGCCATTGCCGCAACAACCGTCAACGATCTTTAAGGCTGACATATAGAAACACTGATTTATAGACCGATACAACGATTAAAGTGGATAGCTTTTCTTGTGACAAATTGTCATTGCTTTGCTGCGGTGCTACTGTTAGCTCCTTGCCCTGTGGCGTGGTGTAACGGTAACGCGTTGTGTCTGATGAATGAAGTTGCTTTATGACGGGTCGAGTTAATACTTGGATGGGTGACTGCCTGCAGGCAGGTAAACCATCTCGGTATGTAACCAGCCGCCTAGGGCAAGTCAACCTTCTATCTCTCAGGGGTAGGTAAATCGAGTACCGGTTTATTTGGCTAGTTAAGGCGGGGCGTGTTCACCTGTGTCGGGTGGCAGGTAACATTGTGTGATCCCTAACGGCAGGTGACGCCCCGTAGCTCTGTGATGGGTTTCCTATAAAAAGCTATTCAGTACCTCAAACGTTTAGCCTTTTAACGCAGTTGTAAAGGCGTGTACGAAGCAACAGAAACGAACTAAACTGAAATCTGGCAAGTCAGTCTTTTTCGTTTCAGCTTATCGTTGTCGCTTTTCACACATTTCTGGGCTATGTCTACATTACTTGTATGATGTAACATAAAACATTTGACAGCATCGATTTTCTGCAAGTGTTAGCGTCGTGTGTATTTACTAACGGACCGTGAGTAGTATGTGTAAGATAACAAAAAATTTGAGCTAATGCTCGCGAGACGCGCGAAAGCCTATACCAGTTCGAGTCAGTAGTTTGGCTAAAAATTTGGCTGTTCAGGCTAAGTTAATATAAAAATACCAAATCTATCTCGATCGCATAACGATAGTTCCGTGGCGCCACCTTGTGAATGATATAGACTTGTGTCGCAGCCCGAAATCGCCAAAGAAATCCATAAAACCCCATGTTTTGGCGTTCAAGGTCATTCAAGGTCATTGAATTCGGCGCCAATCGAAAGCCAGTGTACGACTTCCTATTAGTGATTAATAGTAACTATAGGCCCTATCTCGCATCGTTACTGAGATACAGCGACTTATTGGCCAAAAATCGCAAATTTTGCCTACCTCCTTTTATTTAGCGCTCTCGTTCGGGATGACCCCCTTCGAATTTATGGAAAAGCTTTACGGTTCCTGAAACTGAAGTCTTCGAGGCAGCCAACGGTGAAAATTTGGTGATTCTGTCTTGCACCGTTTTTGACTGATCCACCCGTGTGACCGACAGACGGACAGACGAACGGACAGAATTGCGATGGCTAAGACGCGCTGAAAGCAGTAGCTGCTTTCGCGCGTAAAATATTATTGTTATAGTCACAGGCAATCAACAACGGCTGAAACGATATGCAGTATTTTATGCTACATGATATCTACGGTTCTTTAAAACTACTATCGAGATATCTACTGTGATACTGATAATGCGAGTCGCACTATGGCTACTATTGTGCGCTGGGCTATAGGCTACATATGGGCGTCAAAGTGTTTTTAAAATGTTTTTCTTGCGTTTGTGACGTTACGGAATAATGTTGTCCGTCGGTGCGGAGCTGTCGCGGCATGCTTCGCTGATTTCGTCGCCAGATATAAATAACCGGGCAGACACACCCAGGGTCTTCATTCCACGAGGTAACTGAACGTGACGACAGAAGATTGTAAGCCGCAAACGTTTGGGTGGGTGAACTGCGGTCAAGCATGCATGTGATTCTGTGAATAGGCTACTGAAAATGTTAGTATAATGTCAGAGTTAGAATCGAGGCGTCCGAGTGTGCAATGAAAGTTAATTATAAAACTAACCCGATACTCAGAAATTAGCCTGAAATCTTGTTATCTCTCCCACGGAGATAACAACGGCGCTTGTTTGCTTATTTATTGATGAACGTCCGTCCAAGGTACTTAATTCTTTATAGGGCTCAAATATTAGCCTACACTAAGCAAAATCGTGTCTGGGGCGGTCACAGTGCGGATTCAGAAACTGAGAACGTGTCTGACTGGCAAGCCGCGTTGAATCGTTGGCCGGTGCCACGAAATACAATCGCCCCCCCCTAACAGATGTTGAAATAAGAACGCGGTTTATTGGGGTCAGTCGTCGCGTCAGTCAAGTGCCTACCGATTTCTTTATTTGTTAGCACTTTTGTTTGTTAGCAGATTACCAAAAATTAAGGGGGATTTAGCTGAAATTTATCCGGGACAGGTAGACTTGGCCCAAGTTAAAAATGGTCCGATTTTGGTTCCAGGTCCGATTTTGGTGCCACCACGTGGCAAACACAACGGGAAAAAATGGCATAACGTTGGCGGAGGTTTGTGCTTTCTGACTGCTCTTCAAGTCTTAGTTTTGTGTGCCTTTTATTGCACATGTCTCCGTGCGCGCCTTATTATCATTCCAGAATGGTTCATGTCGTCTTTAAACTTTTACGTCAGTATATCAGTGGTTCTCGAACTCAAATTATGCCGATTAGCTCCCTACTGAACTATAGACTGACTGATTCTGGAAGCAAAAAAATTTGTTTCGGTGGGCTGCCGTAAACTCAAGCGTATAAGACGTCTCTGTTTTTGCCGTGAATACTAATTTGCCTCACCCTTACAATTTGGGCGTAGCATCCGTCTGTTACCTATAGGGCTTACGTGTAGCGTATCTACTCACATCCCTGCCGAGGTTAGGTCTAAGCTTTGTCCGGTCAACAGTGCTTGACCTCACCTGTCCTTATTGGATTTTGTAGACTCTACTAGGCCTATAGCACGGTCTAGTGTACAGAACTGATCAGCATATAAGCAGTGTTAATGCTGATTCATTGTATAGAAGCAGGCCTGTAGGTCAACATAGGACGATTGCAATACGAAGAGCTATAGTCATCTAGCAGGTCGTCTTACATACCCAGTGAAGTCTATTCGCCCACTGCATGTGCTGAGTTGGAAGCGGGGGGGGGTTGGCTATTAGTCTACTGTAACTCAGCGACTCAATACTAAATTTAGCAACTGTAGGTCAGTTAAGGCCACGGGCACCAGTGACGTCATTGGATGAAGGGGCGATCGCTCCATTAGAAATACGGGGGCGAGAGTATCTTTTCGCTCCTTTAAAGTTTAGTGGTTTTCTGAGCTCTAGCCCATGTTATTTATATGTGACGTAGAGATGACGTCATCAGGGAGTCCGCTGGCGGAGGGGCGTCGCGCGGTGTTTCATTGCATCATCCGGATCACGATGGCGCGTGTGGAACGCGTCACCTGGTTTTTGGACTCACTGAATCTATCGAGTGTCGAGAACCAGCGCCTGACGATCAGGACCGGGAACCAGCCGAGGAACGGACGGGATGAGCTGACGTCGAAACTCACTGTTGACCCCGTCAAGTACTCCGACTCAGGTATATACGTGAAACATTCAGCGTGATCTGAGTCGAGGACTATACTCCTTCATCTCATCTCGTCATTAGCAACATAGGTATATCACGGCAAACGCTGGTCCAGTCTGCTGAACGGTTTACCAAACTATCTAATTCTAAAGTCATCGGACATTTTTAAATTGTTTTAGGCAACAGTTATTTTTTGCAAATATTGACAACATATTAGCGTTAATACATCGCATTGGGTCCTACTGATATTTGCAAATGCGCTATACAGATCCATTTTTGATTTGATACTATGCCTCGTGACTTGATGTATAGACCAAGCATATGCTGAAGCTGGTTGTATTTCACGACAGGTTTCAGGTGTAAGGACTAGTGTGTTTCAAGTTTAGAATGTTTAAATTCTAGATTGGTTATAGTATCATAGGGCCCTATATTTAACTTTCAACTGCACCATGCTATTGCGTGAACAGGTAATGCCACAGTGTGTTGTCTGTCCGTCTTTGCCCGTTCGTCTGTCCGTCCGGCGTGACGATGATGGACGCTGATGATCATATAAGTTGAGTTATCTAGAATTTTATTACACGAATAATGCGCACAACGCAGTAGGCGAGCACACAAAACTGGGTGGATGGCTGCATCCATGTTTGCACTGGGCGTGGCTTGTTTTTTATTAAGCGGATGTGACGTGATTGTAATTTATGATGTCACAGCCAGTTAATTTAACCCTTTCATGCCCAGTAGCAATAAACTTGCCAGTGAAGACTAGGGGAAGCTAAGGCCCAGTGGTAACGTTTTTGCCAAATGTTCGTTGTCGCTGGTGCAACGACCCAAAGACAACGATATTGCCACATGTCCTGCTAGCGAGGGACCTAGTGGCAAATGGTTGGCCACATTTCTGAAATAAAACAGTGAAAACAAACCGAAGTTTAATCATGCATTAACGTAGTCTACAAACACTAATTTTAACTTTGTAGTCACCGTAACTGGGCTGCTTCCTTATGGGCCCCAGATGGTTACACTTTGCGTGGCGACATTTTTCGACTGTTTCTGCAGGTGTGCTGAGATGCGTGGTGTACTACGGCGGTGTGTTCGTCGCAAACAAAAACCTCACCGTCACAGTCGTACCACTACCCCGCTCCCCCAACATACAACCGCTCGTAGTGACGTCACGCCGTGACGTCACGCGCGTCATCACGTGCTCAGCAGAATTCCCGCCATTGGTCGGTCGTGACGCCATTAGGGCTCGGGTCACGTGGTCTGTGAAGGGTGATAAAACGCCGGTGCGCGATGGAGAGTGGATCAGTCTACGGCCCGGCAACGCAGCAGGTCTGTTGCTGGAGCACATTACTGTATAAAGGTAAAAACGTAAAGGTGATGCGTAGCTTTTAATAAGAATGAACGCCCATCACAGAGCTGCGGAGCGTTACCTGCCATATAGGATTACACAGTTATCTGCGATCCGACACAGCTGAATGCGCCCTGCCATAACCCCAGCCAGACAGGCCGGTACTCGATTTACCTACTCCGAAGGGATAGAAGGCTAAGTTGACCTTGGTGTTAATTATGTACGTAGATGGTTTTCCTGTTCGCAGGCATTGACCCATCTAAACAGAAACCACTTGATAACGACCCGACCGGGAGTTGAACCCACAACCTCTTGATTGTAAGTCCGACACCGTGCCGTTACACCATCAAGCTATATGTCTGTATACTTGTTTTATTGTTTTATTTTTCTGTTTTTATGAGGCGCATCCGGATCGAGCGTCTGAACTGAACTGAGCTGACTGGTATATCGCAGTTTGGTTCAGTACAGTTTATTTTTGTGGCTTTGTTAACGTCTTTATTTTTTAGCATACATTAGACGTTTGTGTTCAGGCTGTGCACACACACACACACACCACACTTCCGATCAGAATTGCACCGAAACATGTCAATGCTGTAATATGCAGTTGATTTTAAGGAAAGTCATTGAAATTGTTGCCACCAGATGTCAGATTTTATAGCTAAACTGCATCAAATTCACAGCCCTTTTTACGCGCGAAAGCAGAATGCTTCGCGCGTCTTTGCCATCGTCTGGGCGTCTGTCCGTCCGTCCGTCTGTCTGTCTGTCACACTCGTGGACTGTATCAAAACGGTGCAAGCTAGGATCACGAAATCTTCACTGTGGGCTGCCCCAAGGTCTCTAGTTTATCGT